>JAABUQ010000763.1_pt1 | contig 74493 bp, 63 predicted proteins | sample 5560001 | NCBI WGS metagenome assembly JAABUQ01 (sample SAMN10711888, study PRJNA513371) | rock metagenome | isolation source: Antarctica rocks | place: Antarctica: Victoria Land, Finger Mt nord | collected 2015-12-18 | reverse complement strand
TTTGACCTGTTCGACGGTTAAATGATCGGCTGCTCGTGTGATGCTGCTCATACATGCTCCTTCTCTTCCTTCTCACAATTCTTAGAGCTAGCCTATCATTTTGTTACATATGATTGCAAATTAGTATCAGCACGGTCCAACACACACTCATGGATACTCAAGAGACGTTCACGGCACTCTTTCAGCAGGTTGGCGAGGTGAAAATAGGGTTTGAGCACACGCTTTCGGAACTGGCGAGTATGAGGACAGCATGGAATGAACGCGTGGAAGTGTGGGAGGCTCGACTGGAACAAATAGCGGCACAGGTCGAAGCGGCAGACAACGGGACATCGACATACCAGGAGCGTGTTGAGACCCAGCATCGACTCATAGAAGCACTTACGAAGAGGCTCCAGAATGAGATCAGCAATCGTCAAGTACTAGGGGAGCAGGTAGCGGTTCAGCAGAAACACTTGCAAGCACTTTGAGATAAGCCCAGGATATGTGTAAAACTCTATCAGAAGCGAGATCCTAGTAATAGAGTTTTACACATATCCTGGGCTTATCTCTATTTGCGACGTCCAGAAAAAAGTACCATGTTTTCTCCATTCCATTAGAACCAACGTCGTTCAAAGTATCTTCAAAACTCACAGAAGGTTCCCTACCATAAACATCGCATCTGACGTGCTTTTCGTGACAGCATACGCACAAGCATTGGTACCATTGGGTGAGCGTTATGTGATCTTTACCGATTTTAATCCCCACCGGACGAATTACACTGGAGGGGGGTATACCGGAGGGGGTTCCACCAGAGGGATTCCCACCGGAGAGATTCCCACCGACAGTATCACACCGCAGCCGCGCCTACGGTGTGACCCCTGCGGTGTGACCCCTCCTGGGTCTCTGGACAAAAAGAACAACAATTGGTAAGCTGTTAGTACGAGAATGGCTGATATGGCTGGCATGTTGCTGGCGATATGAGAGGGAATATCCATGAGTATGGCTCAGGAATATATTGAGATTCGGGGCGCGCGCGAGAACAATTTGAAGGATGTCTCGCTGCGCTTGCCCAAGCGCAAGATCATCATTTTTACCGGCGTGTCGGGTTCGGGCAAGTCCTCCCTGGTGTTTGACACCATTGCCAACGAAGCGCAGCGGCTCCTGTTTGAGAATTTTAGTATGTTTGTACGCAACTTCTTACCACGCTATCCCCAACCAGACGCCGATGCGATTGAGAAGCTGAGCATGGCAGTGATGGTTGACCAGAAGCGCCTGGGCGGTGGCTCCCATTCCACGGTGGGGACCGTGACAGACATCGCGTCAGTGCTGCGCCTGCTCTTTTCGCGCATCGGCAAACCGTATGTAGGTTTTGCCAACGCCTTTTCCTTCAACGATCCACAGGGCATGTGCCTGGAATGCAATGGCTTGGGCCGCAAGATCGGCATTCCCCCGGAAGCGCTGATTGATACCACAAAATCGCTGAACGAGGGAGCGGTCATCGCCCCAGGACTGGCCGGCTGGGAAAGCGATCTGTATGCGCGTTCTGGCTTCTTCGACAACGACAAGAAGATAGCCGATTATACACCAGAGGAACTGGACCTGCTTCTCTCCAGCGAACCGCGCAAATATACGGGTCTGGCGTACAACACCTATGAGGGTCTGGTGTACAAATTCAATCGCAAGTTCATTGCGCGGGACATCCAGACGCTCTCGTCTCGCATACGGCAAAAGGTCGAGCCTTTTTTGAAGCTCGGCCCCTGTCCACTCTGCAAAGGCGCCCGGCTCAACCAGGCCGCCTTAAGCTGTAAGGTCAAGGGGTACACTATTGCCGACATGGCAGCGATGGAGGTTGATGAGCTTTTAGAGGTAGTCAAGGGTCTCACAGACCCGGCGGCGCCAATCGTTCGCACGTTGACCGAGCGGCTGCAACATCTGGTGGAGATTGGCCTGGAGTATCTCAGCCTGGATCGACCCACAGATACATTGTCCGGGGGTGAGTCACAGCGGGTCAAAATGGTCAAGCATCTTAACGGCAGCCTGGTAGATGTCATGTACCTCTTTGACGAACCGAGCGTCGGACTTCACCCGCGCGATGTCCATCGTCTGAACGAACTCCTGGAAAAATTGCGCGACAAAGGGAACACGGTCATTGTCGTAGAGCACGATCCTGATGTGATTAAGAGGGCCGATTACATCGTCGATATGGGACCATATGCCGGGAGCGAAGGAGGCAAGATTGTCTATGAAGGCGATTTCACCGGTCTGCTCCAAGCCGATACGCTGACCGGCAACCATTTGCTGCGTAAGAGGCCGCTTAAGGAGAGCTTTCGCCAGGCGACCGGGGCTCTGCCAATCGTCCACGCTACGGTGAATAATTTGCAGGATGTCAGCGTGAATATTCCCACGGGCGTGCTGACGGTCATCACTGGCGTGGCTGGTTCAGGCAAAAGCTCGTTAATCAATGAAGCCTTTCTCAGTCAGCACCAGGAAGCCGTGGTGATTGATCAATCATCCCTGAGCACTTCCAGTCGCTCCAATCCTGCGACCTATACCGGCATCATGGATGCCGTGCGTAAGGCTTTTGCAGCGGTGAACCACGTCGATGCCGGCCTGTTTAGTTTTAACTCCAAAGGTGCCTGTCCTACCTGTCAGGGGCTTGGCGTGACCTACACGGACCTCGGCTTCCTGGAGGGGGTCAAGCTTCCTTGCGACGTGTGCGGCGGGAAACGCTTTAAGGACGAGGTATTGGCCTACACCTTGAACGGGAAATCCATTGCTGATGTGTTAAAGCTGACCGTTCACCAGGCACTGGCGTTTTTGAAGATGAAAGAAGTGCAGCCAAAGCTCCAGGCTTTGAGCGACGTGGGTCTGGACTACCTGACCCTCGGCCAGCCCCTGAGCACCCTTTCAGGCGGCGAGTGCCAGCGCATCAAACTGGCCAGCGAACTCCACAAACAGGGCAGTATCTATGTCATGGACGAGCCCACCACCGGGCTGCACCTCTCGGACATCGGTCGCCTGCTCACCATCATGAACCGGCTGGTCGATGGCGGCAACACCGTGATTGTGATTGAGCATCATCTCGATGTGATTCGCAACGCAGACTGGATCATTGATATGGGTCCAGAAGGCGGCCACAAGGGCGGCACCGTCATCTTCGAAGGCACCCCCCGCGACCTGCTCAACGCCAAACAGTCCCTGACCAGCCGGTATCTGTAGCAGGTCTGGCTAGCCGATAATGCGTTCCCAGCGGCAGAGCGAGCGGATGTCTCAGCTTTTGCAGACGGTCTGGGAGGGCGGCTCTAGGACGGCGAATTGCTGCTGCTGAATGCGGATGATGGTTTCGTGGAGGCACTGTTCCATCTGGTCGAGATCGTCCGCGCGATAGGGGATCTCCACCAGCGCCTCCGTCAGCTGTTCCTCGGGGGTCCAGTAGAGCGAGAGGCGCGGGGGAGCGGCCACGCGCTGTCTCCTGGTCAGGGCAGAGGCGTAGAAATAGAGGGAGGACCAGGATATGTGTAAAACTCTATCACTAGGATCTCGCTTCTGATAGAATTTTACACATATCCTGGCTTACCTCAAAAATATCCCTCAAAACTAGAGGCGCTTTTCCGCAGCTTCTGCTCGCAGTCGCCAGGTGAGGACATCATCTTGATGAAGCAGAAACCGGTGTAAGCCATCGGCACCCTTTTTTAGTCTTCGATTGCCAGGATCAGCTTCATTTCGAGTTGACCGTTTTCGGGAAAGAGGCAGCAGCACGCGTCGAAAAGAAGACCGTTGAAGGCTATCTTCGGGCACTACTGCCATTTTTTACCTACCTGGAAACTGATACATGGCAAGTACGAGCTGCACAGAACTGGAAAGGCGATTCCGAGAGCATTCGTCGTGCTGTCGAGGATTACTTGATTCACCAGCTCCATTGTCTTGTGCGCCAACACCGTCAAGGGTTTTTCCTGGTACTCAAAACCAATCAGACACATCAGACGATCAAAATATTTCTCAGCGCTCTCAAGTTCTTTTACCAGATCATGTGCCAGTACGGGTACTACCGCCACCTGAACCCTCTGATTGACACTGGGACTGGCGTACTCCACCTCCTGGAACAAGAGGACAATGAGGAAGGAACCTCGCCCCGCATGCCTGCGATCAGTGGGGTGGTTGAGTCTCCGATAAGGCGCGAGTCTCGGCTCTCGGATAGCTACTTCAAGTTGGAGGAAGAACGCTGGATACCCCAGGTAGTGGATGATCCAACGTTGTTTGCCCGAGTGTTACGCGGGGGAAGACAACTCAAACATTGGGAGCTTCGAGAAGAATGATGTTGACCCGTTTTTGCGGAGACCCCAAAGTGGGAATTTAACACATCAATTGTTCGTACATGACAGGACTCAAATAGTTCAAAGTTGAGTGCCTACGGGTCCGATTATAGAAGCATTCAAGATATTCAAACGCGGCTCGTCTGGCCTGGACTCGCGTCTGAAAGTGTTCTCGGTCAACACCTTCATTTTTGAAGTTGTGAAAGAAGTTTTCCATCGCAGCATTGTCATATCAATTACCAGTCCGGCTCATACTCACTTGAATGTTTTCTTGCATCAAGATCGCTTGATAGCTCTCGCTCGTGTAAGTACTTCCTCGGTCCGAATGATGCAGGCTTAAACTCCTGGGTATAGGTCCTTTGGACTTTTGCATGATCCCTTGCCTCCTTGTAAAGAAGTATATCCTAAGCTTTCACTTCTCTACAAAAGCGGGTGAAGATCAATCCGGGTGCAGTTCTGAAAGCGCTTACTCACCGCCCTCATCGGCTTTCACCCGGCTGACCCAATCAGAGGCTCCATCACTGGCGTTCTGTCCGAGAAACAGGTTCAACTGGGCCGCATGTTCCTGCACGTGGCGCATGGTGTACAAGAGGAGCTCTAAAAAGCTCATCGGCTTTTCCCCGACCCAGGGGAAAGCGACCTGTTGGTGCGCTTTCTCGTCTGACAACCCAGCAATCGTTGTCTGGCACTTCTTGTGCAGATTCACCACATAGGCGTGTAGCTCATCCCTGGTATAGGGTCGTTCGGGAAGGACACCTGCTGGGTCAATCTCAGCCAGAGTGAAGGGCGTAGGGGGAGCGAAGCCTTCAAGTGAGCCTGTGAGATACAAGTCGAGCCAGAAGAGTGTGTGATAGGTGATATACCAGAATTCTGCATATTCCGGTGGCAGAGGATGGTCTGAGTGGTCGCTCCAGAGGCGTCCATTCCAATGCGTGCTGGGACAGGCGAGCAGGGCGTTTTCGAGCATGTCGATAGTCGCGCCGAACTGCTGCCAGAGGGCGGTTCTCCACAATGTATCCATCTGTACACCTCCAAGTGTAATGCTGACCCTATTTTCACGTGTTTGTCTGCTTGTGTCAATGTGCATTTTGGAATCACTGGTAACTAAGGTGACAAGTGAGCAGCAGCGTGGAGTCACCAGGAAAAGCCGCTCCAGAAACCGCCTGTAACGCTCGATTTAGGCGGGAAAGCGTTCGAGCGCGAGGTCCTGGAGGACCTTGCGGAGTACCACAGCAAAGGCTGCGGTATCGGTTCTGTACGCAAAATGGTTGCCAGGAAATTCGACATAGCGGCAACCCAGGTGCTGCGCTAGAATGCGAGCGGTGCGTGCATAATAGGCGTCCGCGCTGCGGCTGCCCGCGGCTGTCACGATGGCTACCTGATGGCGAGAGATGGCGTCGAGGTCGGGCATGTAGGTGCCGAACGGGACATATTCTCTGGCCATGGAGAACTCCATATTGGGTGCAGCACCAATTCCGCCACCAGATTCCTGTGATGGAACGTCGAAGCCGACAATCGAGCTTGCAAACATCATCACGGCAGCGCGGGTTCCCTGAGTAACATAGGTTTCATGCACTTTCTGCACAAAGCCTTGCCATATTTCGGCATCGGGGAGGATCGGTATGACTGGCGGCTCATGTACAACCAATCCCGTAATCACTTCAGGAAGGTCTTCAGCAAGCTTGAGACCGATGTTCGCGCCGCCACTGTTGCCGAAGACATACGCCTTTTCGGCACCCATAGCTCGGATCACGGCTGACACGTCGCGTGCCGACTGTGCCATGTCCATATCGACTGACGTATCACCAGTGCTCCGCGAGTTGCCTCGCCGATCATAGCTGACGACGGTATACTTATCGGCAAGAATGCGTGAGATCGGTGCGTAGCGGCTCCCGTCGCCACCCCCACCCGCGATGAACAACAGCAGCGGGCCGTCCCCCACGTAGTCATAGACGATGTTCGCACCTTCGGTGTGAACAGTACCAGTTCTGGTCATAAATATTCTCCTTACTCAAAATGCATGGTCAATAAACCCCACGGGGAGACGGGCAACGCCCATATGGTGCCCGCCTTCCATGTGGGACCAAACAGCCTCGCCAGCAAGCTGGAACGGAGGATGAGCGTTCAGCAGTTCCTCTAGGAGTATTCTCAGTTCGGTGCGAGCAAGCGTTGCACCAGGACAGAGATGAATGCCTCGTCCGAAGGCCAGGTGATGCTTCGGATTTCGCTGTGGCTCAAACTGGTCAGGATGCTCAAACTGGTCGGGATCGCGATTGCCCGATGCATAGAGGAGGACAACCTTGTCGCCCTGCTTCATCTTGATCCCACTCAGAGTCGTATCACCGGTGACTGTCCGGGCAAAGAGATGCGTAGGATTATCGTAGCGCAGGCTCTCCTCGATGAGCGAGGGAATACGATCCGGCTCCTGACGCAGCCGCGCCTGCTCCCCAGGCCGCTCAGCAAGATATAAAAGAAGGTTCCCTGTCGCGTTCATAGTCGTCTCATGGCCTGCGACAACAAAGCCAGTGAGAATCGAAAGCAGTTCCTCGTCGGTCAGGAGACGACCTTCAATTGTCAGTGTGACGAACTGAGTGATCAGGTCGTTCTGCGGGTGAGCACGCCTCTCATTCACCTCGTCCATCAAGAGTGCAAGCAACTCTCGTAGCGGAGCCGGGTCCCGTTCTTTGCCGAAGGTCATCCACAACTGCTCTGTGATGGTGCGAATGCGTGAGGTCGTGTGTTCTTTGAGTCCAAGCATTCCGCTGATCACTTGAATCGGCAGTTGTATCGCGAGTTCGCTGACCAGTTCTCCACCTCCTTTGGCTGCAAGCGGAGCCAGCAGTTGGACGATCACGGAGCGAATGAACGGTTCACGGCTGCGGATCAGGCGCAAGTTCAGCGCATCATTGAAGATTTTTCGGTACCGTGTATGGATGGGCGGGTCATAGTCAAGCGGGATCGATTTCTGCTGACCCTCCTGTCGGGGAAGGTGAGCACCTTCGGCAGAGGAAAAGGTCACAGGGTCCATTAATGCCGTGACGATGTCGGCGTACCGAGAGACGGCCCAAAAACCATCATACCTGTCGGACCATGCCACGGGGCACTCCAGTCGAAGATGTTTATAGACCTGATACACGTTGTCGTGTGTGAGAGCGGGATCATGGTGGTCGAAGTGAGGACACCACGCCGACAGGTCGGTGTCAGATAAAGAATGCTCTGTAGGCTTCATTACGTACCTCCTCAAAGTGACAGGTTAGAGGTGTTTCTCCTCACGGCGAGCTGACAGTACATTTTAGCACATCAGCAGCTTCGTGCCAGGAAGAAAAGAGCCTCCGACCTCTTCACGCCTGTTGACTCTTACGCGTTTAGGAGAACGGGTAGCTGCCTTTTCCTTCCACTCTCGGCGTTTCCCAACGTCGTTGGCTGCTACTTTGCTGCTTCTACTGTGCCTAATACACAACGCGTGGAACAAATTCACGAAAGATCATCTTGACAAACTGCAAAAAACTGTATACACTACCGATAAGTATAATCAAGTTAGAGGGGTTTTTCAAGAGCTTGATAGCGAAGCTGTATACAGATTTCTAAAATTATGAGAGCAAGGATTCGGGCTTGTAGAATGATGCGATGAGGCAAACAGAGAGAAAGCTGTATAGAGAACAAAATAGTTGTCAACAAAGTGCTCGTCTTGTGTTCACTCGTGTGGACTGTCATTGCTGGAGGAGTCTCTACTATGATGCTTGTAAATTACCGTCTGAACACTTCGGGTGCCGCCTGGCATGTCGGGATGATGCGCGGTCAGGCGGTTGTTGATGCAAGCGCATTTGTCTCAAGTGATGGGAGATCATACTCCTCAGTGCGAGAACTGTTGCCGTTGCTTGATGAGCTGTGCGTATGGGCCAGTCAGCAGTTCGACGTGGGGAATGAAGTCCTCCCACTCAAAACGCTTGAGCTTGGCCCCCCTGTTCCCAACCCGGACAAAATCCTGTGTCTTGGCGTGAACTATCGCGAACATGCGGCAGAAGCTCAGCAGGAGCTTCCTATGGTTCCCCTCGTCTTCGCCAAGTTCCGTAACAGTTTAACTGGTCCAACCAGTCCCATTCTCTTACCGCGCGTAAGTACGCTTATCGACTATGAGGGGGAGTTAGCCGTCATCATCGGCACGCGTTGCAAGGCCGTTTCTGAACAGGAGGCACTTCAGTATGTCGCAGGGTATAGCATTATAAATGATGTCACCGCTCGCGATATACAAGCTCAGACGAGCCAGTGGACAGCAGGCAAAGCCCTCGACACCTTCGCTCCTATGGGGCCAGGAATTGTTCCAACATCCCAGATTCCCGATCCCCAAACACTCACCCTCATCACACGGGTGAACGGGCAAGAAGTACAGCATGAGAGCACTGCGAACATGATTTTTTCCGTCGCGTCGGCTCTTGCCTTTCTCAGTTCGCTGATGACCTTAGTACCTGGCGACATTCTCGCAACGGGAACGCCCTCTGGTGTGGGTTTCAAGCGCACACCTCCTCTCTTCCTCCAGGATGGCGATGTGGTCGAGGTCGAGATTGAGCGCATTGGGCGTCTTCGTAACCCGGTGAAGCGAGGAGAAAATTGAAGAATAGTATAAAAAGCGAAAAGCATGAATGACACACATGATCCGCTCCCACTGCAAGTGGAAGTATTCACGAGTGGACCTGGTGGAGAAAACGGAGTTGTTCCTCTCTACACACACTTGCGTACCATGATTCTTGACGGCGTGTTCCCTCCGGGCTCGATGCTTTCTCAGGTCAAGTTGGCCGAGTCGCTGGGTGTCAGCCGTATTCCGCTGCGAGAAGCCCTGCGTATGCTTCAGAAAGAAGGACTCATTGAGGCGGAACATAATCAACGAGCGAGAGTCCCTTCCTTTGAACCGTCCATCGTTGACTCCCTGTATGCCAGTCGGATTCTGTTGGAAGCCTTGAGTATTCGTTTGACGGTTCCTCGCATCGAGCAGTCAGACGTACACGCCCTGAAGCACACGCTTGCTGAACTCGATGAGGCGGCAGCCCACATGGACCTTGATGCCTGGGAAGAGCCACATCGCCGTTTCCATGCTCTTCTTGTTCTCCATGTAGAGGACTCGATGCGCCAGAGGATCGCGAGCTATGCCAACCAGTGCGAATATTACCGGCGTCTGTACTACCGTCTCGTGAGTATACAACAACCAACGCGGTCAGCAGAAGCCATCGCAGCCGAACATCGCTCCATTGCCAGCGCGTGTACACAAGGAAAAGCTGGCCTTGCAGCATATCTCTTAACGCGCCACTACGCACGTACTGCACTGACGGTGCTCGGACAGATGGCTCCAGAATTTGATCCCGTCGCAGTCCGCATGGCGTTGCAGATCGTCGGAGCAGAGACCCCTCTTCCCGAGACACCACCGTCCAGGAGGCAAACGCGTCGAGGGTAGGAGGCTCCGGCGAATGGACAAAGAAGCCAGCGCGTGTAAAAAAAAGCAGATATTGTGTTTTTTCAGAATGAGGTGGGATGCATCGGAGAAATGTATCCCGTTTCGGCAACACCACGTCACAGACGACAAGGAGGAAATCGATGGCACAAGGATTTGAGGGGAGCACTCGTGCGCTGCCCGTTCTGCATCATGTGAACCTCAAGACGACGCGTATGCAGGAGATGATTGACTGGTACGCCACCGTTGTTGGTCTCACAACGGTCTTTCAGTTTCCAGGTGGTGCCTGGTTGACCAATGATACCGCAAACCATCGCCTGGCACTCCTCGCATCATCGAAGATGAGTGATGATGCAGGCAAACTGGTTCATACAGGCATCCATCATATCGCGTTTGAGTACGCGACGATTGACGATCTGCTGAATGCCTACACGCGCTTAAAGGCACTGGGAATCAAGCCACACATGACCCTGGATCATGGCATGACCCTCTCGTTTTACTACGTCGATCCTGACGGGAACAGTGTGGAGCTACAGATTGACAACTTTGGTGACTGGATGCAATCTCAAGAGTGGATGCGTACCTCGCCCGATTTCGCAGCGGACCCGATTGGCAAGTTTGTGGATCCTGAGCAGATCATTGCGGCCCGTAAGGCTGGTGCCTCGCTCGCAGAAATCCATCGCCGTGCCTACGCGGGCGAATTTCCACCCTCTGGCCCAATGGACCCACGCATCCCGCTTGATGATCCTCGCGCTCCTCTGTAGGAAACGTTCATGTCATCAAGCTTACATACATGAGAAGTGACGGTGGTTCAACACAGACGAGTATCCTTCTCTGCGTTGGACGACTATGTGATGCTGTATGTGTCGTTACAAGATACGTTCCAAAGAAGGAGAAAACCATGACAAGTCACCCTGTCAGCATAGGTGCTGGTCCCATGAAGCTTTCAGGACGCTTCCTTCCAGCGACGAATGGACAGCCAAGAGCACTCCTCGTCGCACTCCATGGAGGAGGCAATACGAGTAAATATTTCGATACTTCTCCGCCATCGTTACTCGACTTATGCGCTTCGCTTGGCTACTCAATACTCGCTCTTGACCGACCAGGAAGGATATGGGGCTGCTACTTCTGTTCCACGCGACCAACTTTCGTTCGATGGTCAAGTTCCAATTCTACGGCAGGCTCTTGAGGAGATTTGGGATACCTATGGTCAGCAATCCGAGGGGATGTTTTTCATTGGTCACTCAATTGGAGGGATGCTTTCCTTGCTCCTTGCGGCAGAAAACCCACATGAACGTCTTCTCGGACTGAATATGACTGGCTCGGGAGCCATCCTTCATGCTCAGACAAAGGCCGCATTTGCGACCTTGGTGAATGACGCACCGACGGTAGTTATAGATCAACCCACGAAAGTTGCTGTCACGTATGGACCATCATGGTCGTATCCAGAGGAACTGGCGAAACAGGACCCAGAACGGGATGTCTCCATCCCCATGCTAGAGTTCGCAGATGCACAAACATGGGAAGAACGTCTTCCTCGGGTGGCTGCAGACGTGCATGTTCCCGTCCAATTCATTGTTGGTGAATACGATGGTATTTGGCGCTCTGATCTCGAGGCACTCAGCCATGTTGCCAAGATGTTCACTGCCGCGCCATTTGTCGATGTGGGCATGCAACGCATGATGGGCCATTCGGTGGAATTACATACGCTCGCTTGTGCGTTCTACATGAAAATACTCGCCTTTGTCGAGGAGTGCATCGTCTATCGTTTACATCAAGCAAGCCTGTAAATCGTTTCACTCCAAGGGACGCGAAGTTGCGTCTGGAGATCAGTTCATCTGCAAGAGAGGAAAGTGGACCATGTCAATGTCCATTCCAACATCAGATCTCGATTTGTACAGCGACGACGTGCTGGCCGACCCATACGAACACTATCGACGCCTTCGTGACGCTGGACCCGTGGTCTGGCTTGAGCGACACAACGCGTGGGTTGTTGCCCGCTACGATGCTGTTCGTACCGTGCTGAGAAACTGGGCGACGTTCTCGTCGGCCTCGGGGGTCGCACTCAACGATACCCTCAACACCGCGATGAGTGGAAATACGCTGGGTTCTGATCCGCCTCTTCACGATCTGCTGCGCAACGTGGTTGGCTCCAGCATGACCTCGCAAGCTCTACGCCCTACCAAGGAGATGATTGAGAGCCGAGCCGAAGCACTTGTCGAACGGCTGGTGACGCAGCGAACGTTCGATGCTGTCGAAGACCTGGCACAGGTGCTTCCTCAGTCCATTGTCCCCGACTTCATCGGGTTGCCACAAGAGGGGCGTGAGCACCTCCTGGACTGGGCAGAGGCGACGTTCAACGCGATGGGTCCAATGAATGAGCGCTGCACACACGCGATAAAGAAGCTGCCGGAACTCTTTGGCTACGCGGCGCAGATAGCGGCATCAGGCAACCTGCAATCAGGAAGCTTTGGAGCAGGCGTCCTTGAGGCCGAACGAGACGGTCGGATCACGGCGACACAGTGCCCTCAACTGTTTACAGCGTACCTGGTCCCGTCATTGGATACCACGATTAGTGCGGTCGGTAGTGCCATCTGGTTGTTTGGCCGCTACCCAAACCAGTGGGATCAGGTGCGAGAGAACTCCTCACTCATCCCGAACGCCTTCGAGGAGGTTCTGCGCTTGGAGTCCCCGCTCCAGAGCTTCAGTCGTCTTGCAACAAGCGACTACGACGTGGAGGGTATCTCCATTCCAGCGGGATCGCGTGTCGTCGTGCTTTTCGCTTCTGCCAATCGTGATGAGCGCAAGTGGGAGCATCCAGACACCTTCGATGTAACGCGCAACACGTCAGGTCACCTTGGCTTTGGCTACGGTGTCCACCTGTGCGCGGGTGCAAGCCTGGCACGGTTGGAGGGTCAGGCGGTCCTGAGTGCATTGGCACGACGCGTGGAGCGGTTCGAACTCGGTAAAAGCACCCGCAAGTTGAACAACGTCATCAGGAGTCTGAGGACGCTGTCCGTCACGGTGCATGCGACGACGAAGCCCTCGTGATCGTCTCCGTGCCGATGTGGAGCGGGAGAGAGAAAGGGTCACCTGCGTCTGTGCGAAGGGAAGGGTGGTCATCTCCCATGGTTGGACAATCCGACTGAGTGTGGTCGCCTCACACGGGACTTCCTTTCAGGCTACTAACGTGCAAAGAGAAGAAAAGGAAAGTTAGAACATGATAACGGCAGATAGCGCAGGCAAAAGCCAGGATATTCCCCAGGAGACGGAAGTGCTCATCGTCGGGGGAGGTCCCGTTGGACTCAGTGCGGCAATCGAGCTGGGGCGACGCGGTGTGCCATGCCTGATTGTCGAGCCGAGGCGAACCGTCTCGCAGCTCAGGCCGCGTGCCAAGACGGTCAGCGCCCGGACGATGGAACACTTTCGTCGCTGGGGACTGGCCGAGCGCCTGCGCGAGGTGGCTCCGCTCAAGGTGGACTGGTCACATGACGTCGTCTTCTGCACCACGTTATTGGGTCACGAGGTGATGCGCTTCACACATTGCTTTGGGCTTTCACCGCAGCGAACCGATGTGTTTGCGGAGGCGGGGCAGCAGATCGCCCAGCCACTGGTCGAGGAGGTCTTACGGGAGGCGGTCAGCGACCTGGAGTCGTGCCACCTTTGCCTGGGCTGGTCGCTGCACACGCTACACCAGCATGACGACGGTGTAGAGGCGACCATGATGAACGAGCAGGGGGACCAACGGCAGATCAGGGCGTCCTACGTCCTGGGATGTGACGGAGCTCGCAGTGCTGTTCGAGCGGCAATCGGAGCGCACTACGTGGGAACCTCAGACCTGCGTCCGAACTTCGGCTTTGTCTTTCGGGCACCTGGACTGGCGAAGCGGCAACCCCATGGTCCCGCTGTCCAGTATTGGGTGCTCAACCCAGCCTGTCCTGGGGTCATGGGTCGTATGGATATGGAGGACCAGTGGTGGGCTGGCGTCAACGGAGTCTCTGCCGAGACTGGTCAGGCCGATCCACTCGCCCTGATCCATGGCCTCGTCGGTGCCAAGATCGACGCTGAGGTGCTCGGAACGGATCCCTGGACGGCACGCATGTTGCTGGCGGACCGCTACCGCAGCGGTCGGGTCTTTCTGGCTGGCGATGCGGCGCACCTGAATCCGCCGTGGGGCGGACACGGCTTTAACACGGGCATCGGCGATGCGGTGAACGTCGGCTGGAAGCTGGCGGCGGTGCTTGACGGCTGGGGGGGTGAGGACCTACTCGCAAGCTATGAGGCTGAGCGGCGACCAATCGCGGAGCGAACCATCCGGGAGGCGACGGCCAATATGAGCGTGCTTGCCCCTGAACTGGGCAGTCGAGAATTGGATGTATCGGGACGTGTTGGTGAGCACGCGCGGCGAGCGGCTGCTCGGGTGATCCAAGCCTCCAAAGACAGAGAGTTCCACAGCCTGGGCATCGTTTTGGGCTACCAGTACGATGCCTCGCCGGTGATCGTTGACGACGGCACGCCTCCTCTTCCCGAGAGCCAAGCGTATTCGCCGACGGCCCGACCGGGAGCGCGGCTGCCGCACCTGTGGCTGCCGGATGGAGCGTCGCTCTACGATCGGCTGGGGAACGGGTTGTCGCTGCTTCGGCTGCGCGATGACGCTGATGTGGTTCCGTTCACCGAGTCCGCTACAGCCCACGGGGTGCCGCTGACCGTCGTCGAGCTACGTGGTCAGTCACTCGAAGAGTTCTATGCTGCCTCGCTTCTCCTCGTGCGCCCTGACCAGCATGTGGCCTGGCGCGGTACATCTGTGGATCGAGCAACGGCAGGAACAATTCTCGAGAGGATCCGTGGGGTCTCAGCATTCACAGGGAACGATGCGGTGCCCCCTATTTGAGACGTGGTAAAAATTGCCCCATTGAGGGAAGAAGGAAGGAATTTGTACGTATGTCTGAAGCAATCGCAATCACACAGGTCAAAGTGTTTGATGGCAACGCATTGACCGAGGAACGCACGGTGGTCATTGACAATGGCGTCATCTCTGCTGCAACAACGGCTGACACGACGATTGATGGTCAGCATGGCACCCTGCTCCCTGGCTTCATTGATTGCCATGTCCATCTTGCGAGTCTCGCTCAGCTAGAGCAAGGGACGCAGTGGGGCTGTACGACCATGCTCGACATGGGGTCGCAATCTATGGCAGTGACCAACTCGTTGCGTCATCGACAAGGAGTCGCCGATATCCGTGGCGCAGGAAACCTCGCCAGTGCTCCCGGAGGCATGCAGACAACCAGAATGGGTTTTCCTGTTTCGAGTGCGGTGACAGGCCCTGCCGATGCGGGTCGCTTTGTGGCCGACCGTGTTGTGGATGGGGCTGATTACATTAAAGTGATCGTTGAGGATCCTCGCATCATGGGTTCCGCTGCGCTTGATGGTGCAACCATCGCCGCACTGGTCGAGGCAGCACATCAGGCAGGTCTGAAAGTGATCGCTCATGTCACCACTAGAGCCGCACTCATGAATGCTGCCGATGCAGGAGTAGACATCCTCACGCATGCTCCCCTGGATGCAGACGTTGACGACACCCTGGCACGTTCTCTTACGAGGCGGGGCATCGTGTCGGTGCCGACGTTAATCGCGATGCGTACCGTGGCAGGCATACCAGCAATGACAGAACGCCTGAAGACGCATGGAGTTGATGTTGATTACGCCCATGCTCGCCGGGCGGTATCAGCGTTCCATCGGGCAGGCATAACAATCCTGGCTGGGACGGACGCGTATCAAGGACCTGCTGCACCCGCGTCAATTCAACACGGGGAAGCATTCCATGATGAATTAGGTTTGCTTATTGAGGCCGGGCTGACACCTGTGGAAGCTCTGCGTTCCGCAACAGTCCTTCCTGCAGAGTACTATGGCTTCACGGATCGAGGCATCATTGCGGCTGGTCGTCGGGCCGATCTGCTTCTCGTTGATGGAGACCCGACCCAGGATATGGCTGCCACACGTGCCATTCGGGGTGTCTGGGTGGCAGGAGTGCAAGTTCGATAACAGAAAGCGAAACGGTAGAACCATCCAACGCACAATGAACAAGCTATTTTTACCTCAATGATACAGACCGCGAACGGCTCACTCCTAAGCGCGGCCTATATGGGTGACGGTTCACGCAACGGATTTGAAGCGAAGGTCTCAAATGCGCTACTACGCTTGGGAAACTCGGTGGCATCGAAGGCAAATATCTCATATTCAGCCAGACCCTTCTGTTGATAGGGGTCTGTGGTCAGGACCTCACGCAGTTTCTGCTCATTGGATGCTCGTGCCACAGTGATTCCCCCAATTGGTGGTTCACGTCTCCCCGAGACGAGAAATCGCCCTGACTCATACTGCCGTTGCACCCATGCGCTGTGTGATGCAAAAGAGCGGTTGACCTCGTCAAGTGGCTTTTGGAAACGAGAGATCAGAACAAACATTCGCATAGTGCCTCCAATTGAACTATATAGAACACCATATGGCTTCGAGACCACATGAACCAAAACAACATGCATGTGCCTCGTGTTTACTCCCAAGGCAAATGCTGCCCGAGGCCTTGTGTCAGGTCTGCAACATCCTCTGATGAATAAACATGACGTGGAGGTGACTCAAACGTTGCACAGGGTCGCACACGCAGTTGGACACGTCGCTCATTAAGGGCCATTTGTCTCGTCTGCTCACGTACCGACTCTGGCATGGCCTTTCCAACCATCAGGCCGAGAATCCGCATCAACAGGGTCACGACCTTTTCGAGATCGGTATCGACCGTCGCATCAATCGTCGCATCACCATACACCTGGAGATAGGTGAGTGCTATTGTTCGTCGAGGACACAGAGGGAAACCTTTGGGTTACGTCGTACCGCTTTGGCCTTGCCACGACCTTCCATTGTGGAGTTGAGGATGTCGTTGCCATCCATCACATAGTACACGACCGACATTCCAGGGCTGTCGTTCTTGCGGTTGAATCCGAAAACGGCTGTTCGATGAGAACGAACAAAGGCGGATGCGTTGCTCTTGGTCCATACATATCTCTCCTTTCTAGAACTTTCCTGGAAGCGTTTCCCTCTGGCGTGCTTGTCTGATATATGTACACATGTTGTGTGGTTCACACCATTGCGCTCTGTGAATAGCCCTCCACACCTCACCACGACTACAAGGGAGAGCGTGGATCGCCCAGTGGTACGTGTAAATCCAAAGGACCAGAGGGCTGAAACTCACCCGCGTAGGCTCGTTCGTGCAGTTCCGCGAACGAGGCACCCGCCTTGTGTGCGGTCAACATCTGTTCGGGATCAACAGGCATCCCAATGGGATTGGAGGCAAATTGCGGCGAGGTCCGCATCCACTCGCTGGACTCCTGCCACGTCTCAAAATTGTCGGATTGCAGTTCCACACTGTTGCCGTCGGGGTCCTCATAGTAGAATGAGGTGGTCATGCCATGATCGAGACTGGCATGCGGCTCGATGCCCAATGCCTTCAGACGCGAGTAGGTGTCGATCAGGTCCCCCATCGTCGCGTACTCGAAGGCACTATGATGCATCCCTGTATGCATCAGCTTGTCGGGGTCGTCGCTTAACTGTGGTGAGACCAGTAACGCGAGGCGATGGTTGGCCTCGTCATTGGTAAGCCAGGCCCCCCCTGGAAACCGGTAGTTTGCCGTCATGCCGACCACGGTGCTGTACCACTCAATCATCTCGTCAAGGCGCCTCGTCTTCAGGTTGATGTGGTGCAAGATAGGTCGAGTGATGGTTGTGCTCTCAGATACGTGTATCATTCCTTTTCTCCTTTGATATTATTGCGATGAGACTCGTCCCCCCAGTGATACGAACTCACCTCTTTTTGTTCTGCTTCTCCAACTCTCCTCCTTATTCCAATGTGCAACGCCGCTTCGCCTCAGCACATCGGGAAGGAAGCCTCCTGCTTAGGTCCGAGGACCCACAACAGGATTGCGAAGCTGACCAATGCCTTCGATCTCGACTTCTGTGACATCCCCGTCATGCAAAAAGAGGGGTGGAGTACGTTTGAATCCCACTCCTGATGGCGTGCCCGTCGCAATGATATCCCCCGGTTCCAGCGTCATGAGGGAACTGAGGAACGAGATCACGCTCGCCACCGAAAAGATCATCGTGGATGTGCTGGCATGTTGTACCACCTGCCCATTAACCTTGGTCGTCAGCAGAAGCGTCTGAGGATTGGGAATATCAGATGTCGGTACTATCCCTGGTCCCATCGGCGCGAAGGTATCCAGGGCTTTACCTGCCATGTACTGGCTTGTCTGCATTTGCAGGTCGCGTGCACTTACATCATTGAAGACGCTATAGCCTGCCACGTACTCGAGCGCGTCGGAGACCGAGACATCTTTGCAGCGTTGACCAATCACGACCGCTAGTTCGCCCTCGTAGTCAATCTCGCGGCTCACGCGAGGAAGCACAATCGGAGCGGAAGGACCAACGAGCGCATTACGGAACTTGGCGAAGAAGACGGGCACCTCTGTCTGTGCTAGCCCAGCCTCGCTGGCATGATCGGCATAATTGAGGCCGATACAGATGATTTTATCGGGATCGGGTACTGGCGGTCCAAGTTCGACTGACGCAGTCTGAAACACTCTTGGTGCATCAGGACCAGCGTCAAGTGTTTCATGAGCTTGCTTGAAGACCTCGCGCACGGTTGCAGGCCCGGCAGCGAGCAGATGTCTGGTCGTCGTTTCATGGCTCCCATCGTGCCAGAGGGCCGTGACATCCACCAGGAGGCCCTCGTGTTCTACACCTGCACGCCAACTTCCATCCGTGTGATCGTGTATCCGATAACTGACTAGTTGCATGACTATGCTCCACTCTCCATACTAAGATACTAGCTCGATCAATAATAGTCTTCCCATTGCAATACGTCCCGCCAGAGTGGTGCTTTGCTTTCGTCGGATGAGAAGACAAACTTGCCCATACGTCCGCGATAGTATGCTAACGGCATCCCTTCTTCAGCATGGGCGGCCTGAACTTCGGCAAGAAGGACTGCATGTGTTCCCCCTGTGACCTCGCCTACAACACGGCACTCAATTGTGGCGAGCGTATTGGAGAGGAGAGGAACCCCAAGTTCTCCGAATGCAACGAGCATTTCTCGGAACTTGTTGGGATGAGGGGTAGCAAATTGCCGTGCAATTGCTTGTTGATCTTCCCGCAAGATATTCACGGCGAAGACCTTTGCGTTTGAAATGACCTGTGGGGTGCCGGTCCTCTTATTGATACATACTAGCACCATTGGTGGGTCGAGGGAGAGCGATGAAACAGCACTTGCCGTGAGACCATAGTTGACTCCCTCATAGCGCGTCGTAATGACGGTCACTCCGCTCGCGAAGTGACCGATCACATCCCGGAATACCTCTCGGTCAACCAATCGGGTACCCTCTGGGATCTCCACACGGTTAACAATGTCCATGTTCCACCTCGCGAGTTTCTGCTGGTGCCACTCTCCCTCTACAGGCAGAGTGGCACTGGATGCATTAGACTAAGGGGGTTACCGTGTTTTCTACGCCTAACAGGGCTTTGCCGTAAACCTCGTCCGAGACAGTAGGAAGGATCACCGCGTGACGCGCTGCTGTATTCGAGTCTCGCCACATGCGCTGTAACGGGCTGGACAGTGCAAAGCTCCCAGCACCATGAGCAGAAAGCAGGATGTCGATGGCATCCGTGATGTGGCGTATCGCAGCACCGCTATCGGCTCGGATGCGGGCACGTCTCGTATAATCGGGATAGACATTCTGGGCTGTCGCCTCATCAATATCGGCTGCCGCACGGTAGGCGAGCAGGTGGGCGGTGTCGATCTTGGTTGCGGCCTCAGCGATCTGAAGTTGGAAGGCGACCGAGTCGGTTTGTTTCTGGAAGGACGTATAGGCAATTGCTCGCTGTGGCGCTTTCTCGATCACATACTCAAGTGCCGCACGTCCCATGCCTAGCTGTGGACCAACAAGGACGAGAACAGCAACTGGCACAAATGCGGCGCGATACAGGGCTTCCTCGTGTTTGTGTTCGGTTGGATAGTCTCCCTCAATAGCGCGTGGAAGAGACAGGATGCGATAATCGGGGACAAACACCTCGTTGGCGACGAGTGCATTACTGCCGGTGCCTTTCATGCCTGTCACATACCAGGTATCTTCGATGGAGAGCTGCTCCATTGGAATAAGTGCCAGTCCCTGGTCCACCTGTACCCCAGCCTCGTTGACAACAGGTACACCGACAAGTCCCCAGGTAGCGTGCAGAGAGCCTGAAGAATAGTACCATTTCCCAGTCACGATCATGCCACCATCCACTCTTCGCGTCTTGGCGGAAGGAGCGAAGACGCCAGCCACCCGCGCGTTCGGATTCGCCCCAAATACTTCGTCTTGCGCTTTCTGAGAATAGAGCGACGTGAACCAGTTACAAACATTGATCAGTGTCACCGCCCAGGCTGTGGACCCACATCCCTCGGCGAGTGCAGCTGATACCTCAAGTTTCGTGCGAATATTCACTTCGTAGCCACCATAGCGTCGGGGCACAGTGATCCGAAAAAGGCCGGAATCGGCAATGGCCTGGATATTCTCCTCTGAGACCCGTCGCCCGTCCTCTGTTGCGGCTGCATTCTTCTTGAGGAGCGGGCGCAGTGCTTTGGCTCGCTCAATGAGTTCTTGCGTGGTTGTGGAGGTTTCCGCCGTCGTAATCTGCTCGATCATGAGAGATTCCCTTTCTTTGGTACTGTTCGGTCAGTCAATATCGGGTATCTTTGATGTTTCCTACCCAAGAGGGTAGGAGACTGAGAGTATGTCGTTGGTTGTTTGGACTGATGGCTCATAATAAATGATTTTGACGTAAAGGTTTCAAAGTACAGTTGTTAGCTGGAGAGTGTCATACGAAGGCATTACTCACGCTTCCTGGCTTGCCTGTTTCTGCGTCGCCTGGTCACGTTCCCGGTCGGAGTACCTGTACGGGTTGTCAATCAACTCAACTTCTGCCTTCTCAGGATTCATGCCCTCGTTCCAAGCTTGCTCGCCCATTTTGGACTTCGCGTTCTCAACTGTCTTCGCGACGGCCTGTCTGACTCTGTTGAGGTCAATACCGAGGAGACGGTGGTCGTACTTGACGACATTGCCATCCACCATCACCGTATGTACGTCTCCGCGCCCCGCTTGGAACACGACATGTCCATAGGGCTGGAGCAACGGGAACATCACCGGCGACTGGTCATTTTTAATGAGGACGAGATCAGCCTTTTTGCCGGTGGTGATGCTACCAATGAAGCTGTCCATCCCCAATGCTTGAGCACCGCCAAGAGTTGCCCAGTTGACAACCTGCTCAGCACGTAGATGATTGAGAACGACAGTTTCGTTGCGCTTATGGGCTTCCAAATGCTCACGGGTACGGTCCGCGTTGAGTGTCGCACGCATCGCAGAGAACAGGTCAGCACTCCACCACACGCTGGTGTCCATCGACAGGGAAACTGGGATATTATGTCGCCGGAGCAGCCACGTGGGCGGGTAGCCCTGACCAGCACTATCCTCGCTCTCGGCAGACACCGATGCATGACCACCCGTGGCCGCTATGCGATGATATGAGTCTTCGGATAACGTTGCCGCATGCACATAGATGGTAGAGGGAGTCATGAATCCATGTTCGTGCATCAAACGGATGCCATTATCATTGGTCGCACCCCAAACACCAGCGTGAGTCGTCACCGGCAGATTGAAGTCACGTGCGATCTCGAACGCGCCCTTCTCGGGGAAGGCCGGGTCGCCAGTAACGTCGAAGGCAATCTGCATGCGTAGCATATCTCCACGTCCGTCAATGCGACGACGAATGAAATCGGCGAACTCAGGGGCCTTTGTCCACTGCCAGGGAGCACCGAGGAGATTGCCGTAAGCGAGGACGAACCGACCTGGAACCGCTTCAAGCGCATCGGCTGCCGCATCGGCGTATTCGACCGTTTGTAAGCCATGAGACCAGTCAACCGTTGTGGTGACGCCAGCATCTACGGCCTCAATCGCAGCAAGAAGGTTCCCGGCATAAATGTCCTCAGCACGGAATATCTTGCCCCAGTTCAGATAGTAGAACTGGAAGTAGTTTGTGAGGGTCCAGTCAGCACCAAACCCACGGAGTGCAGTCTGCCACATGTGACGGTGCGTGTCAACCATGCCTGGCATGAGAATACCGTCGGTCGCGTCGATTTCCACCGCGTCATCTGGCGCGACAAGTTGTCGTCCTACAGCAGCGATGTGCTTATTGACGACGAGGACATCACCGCTCTCGATCATTCCAAGCGAAGGATCAATGGTCAGCACCATAGCGTTACGAAATACTACGGGACGGCCTGAAGGAAAGGAATTGCCATTCGCTACTGTGTTCTGGCTCATTTTGCTCACCTCATTGTGTCCTAGCTATTGGTCGCGAAGCAGGCTGCCTTTGCCCGCGTCTTGCTAGCCGAACCGCTCTACATAACTTTCAACGGTTGACGTTGGCGATCAAAAGTGTCCGCAGAAAGGACACTTGTCCATATTTACATAGCTACATAAGTGACAGATTCGTGTCACAGCGCGAGGGTCTCCCTACACGTAGGGTTCTCGAATATGTAGGAAGACCCTTGCAGTCTCCCTGCATTTTCACGCGTTTCCCCCTAATGAACATAGATCCCAGCGTAACTCTTCATCGCCATCTAGACAAGCATGCTACAATACTGTAAGTATGCATTATGCATACTACATTTGTCAAGAGGGAGAGAACAGAGCGTATGAATGTGATGGCATCATTTGGAAAGGGCAGGACAAATACCACCTTCACAAAACTCACGATAGCGGAGCAGATTGCGGCTACTCTGCGACACGAAATCGTCATGGGACAACTCGCGGCGGGCACGAAGTTGCCCCAGATTGAGATCGCTCAACGCTTTGGAGTGAGTACGACTCCTGTGCGTGAGGCCTTTGGACTGCTTCAAAGTGAGGGCTTGGTGCAGATCGACACTCATCGAGGCGTCACGGTCTTCTTGCCGAGCATCCGGGACCTTGTCGAGCACTACGAAATTCGTAGTGCATTGGAAATGCTGGCTGTCGAGAAAGCCGCCGAACACTTTCAAGCCCAGCATACTCCTCCACTTGTTGCCATCCTCGATGAAATGCGTGCCACCAGTGATGCAGTTCGCTATGTCGAGTTGAATCAACAGTTCCACTTGAGTTTGTATAGTCTTTCGGAACGTTCACGACTAACCATGATGATTGAGGAATTGCGGAATGCCTCGCTCGCCTACAACCATCTCTATGCAGCAGCCGACGTTCCCAAAGATGCACAACGTCTCGACACGGAACATCGCGAGATTCTTGCCGCCTGTCAAGCTGGTGATCCGGCTCGTGCTGCCAATGCTGTGCGCCACCATATTCAACAGACCATCACTCATGTAATGAAAGTGCTTGAACAGGGAGAGAAAGCATGAGAAGGCAAACAGCAGATGAGGGACCGGGGCATCCTTGCTTCATACTGATCGTGACCTTACATCGATGATAAATCGGCACACAACGCAGCCGCTGTGATCCGAGCAATGGGTGTCGAAGATGAGCATTTCCTGGTTCAAGAACTGACCTAGTGCATCTCTTTCAAGCTCTTCAGCCTCTCTCACTTCCTAGGTGTCGTGACACTTTGTCCAGGAACGAGCGGCGTAAGTTGCTCAATATCATAACGCCTTCTCAAGGCAGCAATGAGTTCGGGATTAGGTGGTCCACCTCTCCTCTGTCCTTTCCGTCACCATACGAGGTGCAATATGGCAATCGCTGCTGCACTTTCCCTACTCAGTACCGGACCTTGCTGTCACATGGAGGTGTGCCCGTTCAAGGATGGATGTTGTCTGCTCAAGAAATGTCCAGAAAATGTCCATGCGAGATGTTGAAGCATCCTGGTCTTGCTGCATGCGTTCGATGCTAGAAAACCATGCGACCGGATGCTGAATACGTAGACAGAGGACTCCAAGTACCTGATCTGCCGCCTTCAGAGGAAGGAAACGTAGGATCGTGATCGCTCCAATCGTACTGTATTGACTAATCCGACTGACCGTATCCTGATAATCTGGGCAAGGAGGAATACGCATCTCCAGCATACACCCCTTAGTCATTGCGGCAACTGCCATCATCCTCTGCTCTGGCGTCAAGTTTACTCCCGTATTCTCAAGTGACGCTTCTATTGGAAGTGTGAGCGTTCCCGATGCATCAGTGAACAGCACACCGCATGCACGTACTCCCCAAGAAGCAAACACGCGAATCAGGGACTCTACAACAAGTTCTAGCAGAACCTCAAAATGCTCCTGTGAGTTGGTGAGACGTGTCAGCTCATAAAGAATCCTTGTCTCACGCTCATGGCGTTGGGCTAAAGTAGCACGCTCCCGCATGACCACTGTCAGTTGGCTCGTCAAAAGGGCTGTTGCCAGGAAGATAAACAGGGCAATCCATTCTTCCCAATGGTTGATGCTAAACATATAAAGGGGCGGTACGAGAAAGTAGTCGAAAGAGAGAAAGGCGGTGAGAGACGCTAATACAGCCGCAAAGAGTCCAGACGTACTTGCCAAGCCTAAGATCACGAGCAGGTAGAGAATGGAGATATTGGGAATGCGCGGGTAGAGATGGAAGAGGTCTATCAGCCCTGTTACGGCCAATGCTCCGCCAACGGCCAGAACGCTTTCGCAGAGGATACGCAGCCAACGTTTCGCTGTCCTGCCTTCAAGAGTTGGGATGCGTTCAATCATGTTCATAGGGATATCTTTCGTTTTAGGGTAAGAGATTGTGGAAATGAGCGCATTAGCATGTGTTTTGTTTCTGCTGCCCCGTTCTTTGTCTGTTGCAGTAAGAACGAGGCATGAAGAATGGAACTACACTGGCACAATTGGCTCTAACGGTCGTCGCCTTTCGCGTGCCCGACTTGGGAGTTGTTGTGGAACACTTGTTACGATAATATCTTGGCGGAAAAGCAGCGACCACTTCAACTGGAACGCCGTCTGATTATGTAGAACATATTCCCACCAGTGCGCGACCACGAACTCAGGCAAAATCACATTCACGGCATAATCGGGGTATAGCTCACGCATGGAGTCAATGTAGTTCAACAATGGACGTGAAAGCGAGCGGAAGGGCGACTCAATTAACACGAGTTCTGTTTTCTCGTTCGCTGAGAGATGCTTTTTCCAGGCATTCCAGTTACTAGTGACCTTATCCGCGTCTTGATTCTCGATAGCCACATGAATGGCGACAACGTAGTCTGAGATGGAACGGGCATAGGCAAGACTTTGTTTCGATGCCTTATCCAGTCCCGCAACCGGCACGATGAACAGGTGCTTCACCTGTTTTGGTTGCATAGGGATGAAGGTACTCTCGCTACGTGGTACAGAGATTGTTGGTTGCTTATAGGGAGAGATATCTGTCACGACGATACCTGGGCGAAACAACAGCGATGCCTTGAGTTGAATGGCGATACGATTACGCAAGAAGTATTCCCACCAGTGGTCAACCTCAACCTCTGGTAAGATCACTGTGAGCGTGTCTGTAGGGAACTGCTTGTGAGTATTGTCGATATAGGCGAGGACTTGGCGTGGAATGGTGCGGGTGGCAAGATCAATAATCTCCAACGATGTGCGCTCATCTTCGGAAAACTGTTGTTGCCAAGCATCCCATGCCGCCCGTAGTGCCTCAGCTTTTCCCTTATGGCTAGAGATATGGATTGCGACCACATCTGCCGAGATGGAGCGGGCATAGGAAACGCTTTGCTTGACGATGGCATCTAAGCCAGCTACAGGTACAACGAGCCGATGGTGAATGTCGGCTGGTCGGATAGGAATCTCTGAGGTGCGCTCATGTTCGACGCGTGTGTAGTGGCGATGGATTAACTCAAGCATAATGACTAAAACAGGAATGAGAATGACAACAATCCATGCTCCATCAAAAAACTTCGTTGCGGAGATAATGACAGCAACCAGTAAGGTGGTAATAGCACCAAGACCATTGATAATAATGCTCCGTTTCCAATCCTTATTCACGGCACGCAGTTTCCACCAATGGCGAACCATACCGCCTTGCGAAAGTGTAAACGACATAAACACACCCACTGCATACAAGTTCAGCAGCAGTGTCACGTCACCCCTAAAAGCTATCAAGAGCAAGCTCGCAAGTATGGCAAGAAATACTATGCCAATTGAAAATGCAAGCCGATCACCTCTAAAGGCGAACTGATGTGGCAGAAAGTTGTCGCGTGCAAGTAACGACGCAAGACGTGGAAAGTCCGAATAGCTTGTATTTGCAGCTAGTGTGAGAATAAGCAACGTGGCAATCTCGAAAACAGGATACATAAAGGCTAACGGTCCAGTAAAAACTTGCGTAGCTATCTGAGCAATAACTGTTGGATTCCCATTCGCTTTTGCTTCCACTCCAAACGAGGTGGCAAGTATTGTGATACCAATAAAGAGCACACCCAGAATAACAGCCATCCACGTTAACGTGATTGCTGCGTTTTTCGTCTCTGGCTTCTTAAAAGCTGGAATACCATTCGAGATAGCCTCTACGCCTGTCATTGCAGAACACCCTGCTGCGAATGAGCGCAAAATGAGAAAAATTCCGAGTGCTTCTGTTGTGGATGCAGCAGGAAAGTTGCCGAATATGTGATGATGCTCGAACAGAAAACCCTTAATACTGCCGACAATGATAAGTAACAAAGCACTTCCGATAAAAATGTAGGTAGGAATGGCGAAGATAGAACCTGACTCACGAACACCGCGCAAATTCACGACGGTAATGAATATGACGAGTACGACATCTATGATAACGATAGTCGTTGTAGAAAGACCCGGAGAAGAAAAAAGTGAGGCAAGATTTTGTACACCCGATGCGACACTTACTGAGACGGTGAGAACATAGTCAATTAGTAGTGAAGCCGCAGCAATAAGACCAGCCAATGTCCCTAGATTGTCCTTTGCAACGATATAGGAACCACCGCCATTAGGATACGCGGGAATGGTTTGTCTGTAGGAAAGAGCCACGATGCCCAGCAGGAGAACAATCGCAAGACAAATTGGGAGCGTTACCCATAAACTTCCTGAACCTGCAAGAATGATGGTCCCTAGAATTGCCTCTGTTGCATAAGCGACTGATGAGATAGCATCTGAGGAAAGGACTGCTAATGCCTTCACTTTTGTTAGACGTTCATGTTCCTGTTGAGCAGTTGCGATGGGGGCACCAATCAGAAGACGTTTCACGTTATATCTGAAACGTCCGAAGTTATCTTTAGGGATTTCTGTTTCAGGTGTAGCCTCAAGAGTACCTGCGTTCACGCGTCGTAACGAGGAGTGCGTGGCATAAGTTTTACGAACGCGTTGATCTCCAAGTTTAGTTCCTTGTAAGACCTCAGTACGCACAAGGGGTGCGGGATCATTTTCATCATCTTGTGTTCTCGCAATACCACTTGTGCCTCTGGTTGCCCAGTTATCATCATTTGATCCATCCGTATCCTCTTGCGACAAAAAACCTTCTTGTTTCTGGTCCATTAATGTTGCTTCCTTGTGTTGTAAGGTAAGAACTTCGTCATACCACCTTGTCTTCATATGCTGTCTCCAAAGACTTCTCGACGGATGAAGAGGGAAAACAGCAATGTCACCTCTTCAAGATACTGTATGAAATATCAAGAAGGGCTAAAGAAAGGCAAAAGGAAGCTAAAAATATGCTCAAGAAGCTCAGCTATATGATTCCAGAATTGGACCAATGCTCTGTAACCAGACCATTTCATAGGGTGGAAGCGTCAATAGTTCATCTCTCTTATAAGATGTTTTTGTCAGCAGGTCGGTTACGTGCTCACGCCTGACAAACTGACGCAGGTCGAGACATTGCGGATATGCACTGAAATTCACTGCAACGTATATTGCCTGCTGTCCCTGCTGACGTGCGAACAGTACTACGTGAGTGTTGTTGCCATTGAGCCAGTTGGTAGGATTGTATGCTGCGAAAATGGGGTGGGACTTACGTATCGCGATCATGCGTTGCAGGTTGCCAAAGATACGTCCAGCGACAGACGCAGGATCATGCCGTTGTGCCAGAGCCTGCTCATTTGCATAAGGGCGATGGACCCATCGGTTATCCGCTGCCTTAGCTTCATCGTACTGATAGCTATAATCGTTGAGTGTTCCGACCTCATCGCCAAGATACAGCAGCGGAATACCGCCAACTGTGAGTATCACACCCATCATTGCCAGGATGCGTCGTATAGCCAGGTCAATAGCGTTGGCATCGTCACGCTGCAGTGCTTGCTCCAAACCTGCTAGTGAAGCCGTTGTGCCGCAGATACGCATATCGCCATTGTGAGGATTATAGCCAAAAGGGAGGCCGACAGCAAAACTTCCCTCAACCTGACTCGTGTAGAACCTATTCAGGAAGATACGATGGATGCCGCCATCGATGCCAACTTCGGCACAGTCTTCGTTGGCAAAACCCCAGCCAATATCATCGTGGCTACGTATATAGTTCACCCATGCAGCGTTTGCAGGAATATTGAAGCGTTTGGTCATGCTGTGCTGCAACAGGTGTGTCCATCCGCTTGCCAGTGCCTCCCACATCAAGACCATGAGCAATGGATTGTAGCTGATGGTACATTCCTGCCCAATATATTTCACGATTTCGTCGGGATGCACAATCGCTTCGGCTTTGAAGATCGTTGCAGGTGCGGCAACCTGGAACAGCACATTGAGTGCTGCTATGAGAGCATGCGCCTGGGGAAGATTCTCACAACTGGTACCCAGTTCTTTCCAAAGAAAGGGGACTGCATCGAGTCTGAGTACTTCTACGCCGCGATTTGCCAAAAAGAGCATCTCGCCTAGCATGGCGTTAAAGACGGTGGGATTCGCGTAATTGAGGTCCCATTGATAGCGATGGAAGGTTGTCCACACCCAGCGCTGCAATTCTGGTACATAGGTGAAGTTCCCAGATGCTTGCTCAGGGAAAATTTCGCGCAAGTTTTGTTCATAAAGTTTCGGCAATGTATCATCAGGAAACGTCAGATAATAGTCTTGGTAGTTTGGATCGCCCTCCTTCGCACGTATAGCCCACTCATGTTCATCCGAAGTATGGTTCATGACCATATCAAGTACCAGGCTGATTCCATGTACACGCAACTCCGTGGCAAGTTCCGTCAACTCTTCCATAGTCCCCAATTGAGGGCGTACTGCGCGGAAACTACTGATAGCATATCCTCCATCATTTCGAGGAGAGGGAGAGCAAAAGAGGGGCATCAAATGCAAATACGTCAGGCCCAGTTCCTGGAAATAAGGAATGCGTTCACGAATGCCTTTCAGATTCCCAGCATAGAGATCGACATAGCACACACCTCCCACCATTCGTTCATTTTGGAACCATTGTGCGTCACGGTTCGCATCAAGTGCGTGCATTACTGGAGGTCGTGCAATAAATGCGTGTGCAGCCGTCGTGAGTATCCGCTCGAACTGCTCAGCAAAGTCAACTCGATCACCATAAAGACCCAATAACAGATCAGAGAGGGAGACGAAACGCTCCTCAAGTCGTGCTAGAAAGATCGTGCGTTGTGCATCATCGGTAAAAAGAGCGGCTAGAAGAGGGCGTAGCACATGCCATGCGCCTTGTGATGAATCCATATACATTCTTTCAGGGTACCCACACGCCTTCAGGCGTGTGGGAGGAATGAAAGCTGCCCGAAGGCAGAGCGGTTTTGAAGAGTCCGCTCAAACTCTTCTTGAACCCTCTGTCAACGAAGCTAGCACTTCTAGCTCTGCTCAGACAGAGGAACAAGCACCGCTTGCGCGGGTAATGGTTGCCTCGACGAGGATATCGGTCTGTACGTCTTCTGAGCACTGGCTTAACCCCGTTAGACCTGGTTAACTCAGAAGTTATAGAGCAGGAGATTAGCACGCATCCACTGGTACGTTCTTTGACATTGCCGATACCGTAGCACGATGGGTGCTTGCACCCCTGGCTGGGTCTGGTCAGGTAGCGGCTTGTAACAGCCTCGCCTAAAACGGTGAACAGTTTGCAAGCCCATCCCCTTCTAAGGGACAGGGTGCCTGACACTGAATCAAGAGCCTCCATACCAGTTGGGAGAGATGTGAATAGAAACTGACAATCCCCAATCACATCATACACTATATCATATTAGAAATTTCTCTATTTTGCAAACAATACCACCTTTTGAGGAACGATGATACCTCCGAGTATATTGGACCACGCAAGAGCAATTGCATTTTCCTGGCCTACTGTTATAAAAACCTTCCTTATCTTTACATTACAACGGTTCAGTGTCTGCGCTTGTTTTGCAGTCCATTTCTCGTCCTTGTGCATAGTGTACTTTTAGTGTGTAGCACACAAACTGGCATGTTTCTTGCATTGTAGAATAGTGTGCCAACTTTTACATATTTCGCTAGAAGTCCCTCTTAATGTTACCTCTTTTGTAGATTGGCTATAGCTTGTAGTCGTTTTGCATTTTAAGCTGTCATTGTGGACACACATGAGGAGGTTCCCACCCATGCCTTCTTTTCAGAAGCAACAACTACACTTTACAAGTTTGAGAGTTTCGGGTTTGACAGCGTTTGTCTCGCCCCTGCTCGCACTGCTACTGGTACTCGTCGCGAGTACACACTTCGCTTATGCCAGTGGAAGTGCGCCTAACGCTCCTGGCTCTCCTTCCGTCTGGACTCCCTCGAACAACACTCTTTTAGGAACTGCCGCCAATACAAGTAGTAATGTCTGGTTTAACGGCTATAATGGCATCGTCGGCGAGGTCTTCTATCCTACTGCTGATACGCCTAATACGACCGATCTGCAATTCCTGATTGGCGATAGCAACCACACATGGGTTGACGAAGAGAAAGTCGATACCACCACTCAGACCCAACTTTATAACAATCACTCGCTGGTATGGAACGTCACCAATACGGCGAAGAACGGGAAATACCGTATCACTAAAACTATCTACACCGATCCTACTCGCAACACCCTGATTCAAAGTGTGACGTTTACGGCACTGACAGGGAGTATCTCCAACTATCTCTTGTACGCGCTTTACAACCCGACCATGCACAACGCAGGGAACAATAACAGTAGCTACACGGTGACAGCGAATGGGAGGACAATACTGGTCAGTACCGACTCATCGGGGAACTACGCCAGCGCGTTAGCTGCTTCATTCCCCTATCAGGCAGGCATGACCGATTCTGGTTTTGTCTCACAAAATGATGGTTGGACTGATCTCAAAGGGAGCAGCAATTGTGGTAGTGCCACCTGTCCCGACTATGCCATGAACGACACGTATGCTAGTGCCAGTGGTGGCAACACGGCACAGACGGGACAATTCGACCTCTCCAATGGTGGCACCATTAACACGCAAACGGCGACAAGCGTTACCTTTAGCCTTGACCTGGCCTTCGGACAAAACGCTAATGGTAATTCCGCAGCTACCAATGCTGAACAGACCCTGAACGGCACGCTAGGTGATACTTCTAATATGCTAAGTACCTACGTCTCGCAGTGGAACACGTTTGACAATGGTCTGCATTCTCCTCCCGCCGTTGGCAACACTCTCGCTGTTCAGCAAGCCCGACAACAAGAATACTACCTGGCAGCCAATGTCCTCAAGGCCGCACAGGATAAGCAGAGTGGAACCTTTGTGGCAGGTTTGGGTATTCCCTGGGGAGGTTCGCAGGGAGATGGAAATGCAGGAGGGTATCACCTGGTATGGGAACGAGACATGTACGAGTTCTCCAGTGCCCTGATCGTCGCGGGTGATACGGCTGATCCTAAGCGGGCAGTTCTTTGGGCCTTTAACAGCCAGCAGCAGTCAGATGGGCACTTTCCGCAGAACAGTTACGTCAACGGGACACCGTATTGGAATGGCATCCAGATGGATGAGCAAGCGTTCCCCATAGTTCTAGCCTGGAAGCTTGGGATTACTGATAACGCCAACTATACGCAGCATATTAAGTCTGCTGCCAACTACATCATCACTCATGGTCCTGTTACAGGGCAGGAGCGCTGGGAAGAGAATGGCGGTTTTAGCCCCTCGACCATTGCGGCAGAGATCAGCGGTCTGCTGTGCGCCGCCGATATTGCCAGGATCAACGGTGATACCGTCAACCAAACGCGCTTTACCAATTATGCCGACTACTACCAGGGGCTTGTCGCGAACTGGACCTTTACGACGAGTGGCTCCCTAGGAGGCGGCTACTACTTCGAGCGCATCGATGACAACGCCAACCCAAATGATGGACATAGCTTGACACTTGGGAATGGCGGAGGTACGTATGATGAGCGATCTATTGTGGATGCAGGTTTCCTCGAACTGGTGCGTCAGGGCGACATGCCAGCGAACTCGCCCTACATCACTCTCTCATTGCCGATCATCGACTCGACCATCAGTCAGACGATTAATGGCAACCAATACTGGTTCCGTTATAATCACGATGGCTATGGTGAGCATAGCGACGGTTCGGATTATAATGGCCGTGGCGCTGGTCAGCTCTGGCCCATCTTCTCTGGTGAGCGCGGCATCTACAACGTCGCCAATGGTGGAAGTGCCGATGCATCCCTGATGGCGATGACAGCCGCAGAAAATGGCTCTGGCATGATTCCAGAGCAGGTGTGGAATACCTCTGCCCCTGCCGGATATATCCCTGGTACGCCAACGAAGTCTATGAACCCGCTTAACTGGGCGATGGGTGAGTTCATTACCCTGCTGTTCTCGGCAAGTAGCAACAGTATCGCGGATGTAGCTTCGCTTCCCATAAGCCGTTATGTCACTAATGCATTTCAGCCACGTAGTGGTAACGCGGCGGATTATGATAGCAGTCAACTCGTGCAGGGCAAGGCACTGACTATCTACTACAACGGCTCCCTGACAGCAAATAGCCATGTATACCTGCACTGGGGCGAGAACAACTGGCAGAACGTTGTCGCGGTTGACAAGCCAATGGTCAAGCGTGCGGACGGTTTCTGGCAAACGACGATCAGCGTGCCAACCGATGCTACCCAGATCAACTTTGCCTTCAACAATGACTCTGGTAGTTGGGATAACAACGGTGGCGGTAATTGGAACACCTCGATTAGTTCGGCAGGTCCTTCACCCGCTCTTGCGACACCTGTAATGAGTTTTCCCTATGTTCCTGTACAAGGACAGCAGGTGAAGATTACGTACAACGGCTCCCTGGCTGGCTCTGCCACCAGCATCACAATGCATTGGGGTTATAACGGCTGGAACAGTCCGGCAGATGTGACTTTGACCAAACAGAGTGATGGTTCGTGGCTCGGTTCTGCCTCTTTGCCACAAGCGGCAAACCAACTCAACATGGGTTTTTACAATCAGAGTGGAACCTGGGATAACAATGGAGGGAACAACTACAATATGGCTGTCTCTCAGAGATAATCTGCGTCAAGTTAAAGAGCACAAAAAGACTTTGCAACCTCCAAGGAGGCTGCAGAGTCTTTTTGTACTGCAATAGATCAGTAGTTCGTTCCCTTGTCCGGACCTGATGCGAACAGCTTTCAAGCTTATATTTTTCTCAATCCGGGAGCCTACATGGTCTCACCACGCACGATGGGGGCGACCTTGGTGCCGAGCAACTCGATAGCATGCATGATATTGCTGTGTGGTATCGAGCCGACACTTAGCTGAATAAGAAAGCGCTGATTCTTGAATATCTTGTGCTGTAAGAGTATCTTCTCAATGACTTCTTCGGGGCTACCTACCACAAGTGCGCCTCGTAGTGAGCGTGAAGCGTCGAATTCGCGCCGACTGATCCCACGCCAGCCACGTTCGCGTCCCAATGCGTTCATCATAGCTGCGTAAGAGGGGAATACATCGTCCCCGGCCTGCTGCGACGTGTCCGCAACATAGCCATGCGAGTTAATACTCACAGGCAGCTTTGCCGCGTCGTGTCCAGCACGCCGTGCCGCCTCGCGGTAGAGTTCGATCAATGGTGCAAACTGTGCTGGTTCACCTCCAATGATGGCGAGTGCCATTGGTAGACCGAGCGTGCCTGCCCGAACCACCGATGCGGGCGTGCCGCCAACGGCGATCCAGATGGGGAGTGGATTCTGAACGGGGCGTGGATATACACCGAGTCCGTCTAGCGGGGGACGGTGTTGGCCCGACCACGTAACGTGCTCATTGTCGCGTAGCTGGAGCAGCAACTCAAGCTTCTCAGCAAATAGTGAATCGTAGTCATCGAGATCGTAGCCAAAGAGCGGAAATGATTCAATGAATGAGCCACGTCCAGCCATAATCTCCGCACGCCCTCCTGAGAGCAAGTCAAGCGTGGCAAAGTTCTGAAATACCCGTACTGGATCGTCAGAGCTAAGAACGGTGACTGCACTCGTCAATCGAATCCTCTGTGTGCGCTCTGCGGCGGCGGCGAGTACCACTGCAGGTGCTGAGACAACGAATTCTGGGCGGTGGTGTTCACCGATGCCGAATACGTCGAGGCCAACCTGGTCGGCGAGCGCAATCTCTTCCATGAGATCGTGCAGACGCTGCGCGGGGCTGAGCGTTTGACCCGTATGCGGGTCTGGCGTCACTTCTGCGAATGTATAGATACCAAGTTCCATCATCAACTCCTTAACGTGGGGCCTTATCCATATCTATCGCAAAGTTTTGTCCATCAAAGGCAATTTGGTTGCTGTAAAGTACCAACCACACTTGCTGCAATGCAAATACAAAAATCGCAGTAATTATAGCATCTCAAGGGGACGCGGTCCAGTTGGTGGTGGAAACGCACGATCAAGTGTAGTGATATCCTGCTCTGTGAGGCGTAGATCAAGTGCGGCGCGATTCTCCTGAACGTGGGCCTGAGTCCTCGCTCTTGGTATGACGTTGATACCGTCTTGCCGAAGTAACCAGGCAAGAGCTACCTGGGCTGCTGTTACTCCATGCTTAGCTGCAACTCTTTGAAGTTCTGGATGGCTGAGCATACGACCCTGCTCAATTGGCGAGTAGGCCATAATGGGAAGCCTACGCTCACGGCACCGTGGAAGCAGGCCATATTCGATGCCGCGCCGTGTAAGGTTGTAGAGTACCTGGTCGGTCGTAACAGCCGCACCGCCAGGAATATCCACAAGCTCCTCAATGTCCGACACATTGAAATTACTTACTCCCCAGTATCTAATCTTCCCTGCATGAACCAGTGTAGCGAAGGCGTCGATGGTTTCCGCCAACGGTGTCTGACCGCGCCAGTGCAAGAGGTAGAGGTCGAGCCGATCCATCTTTAGCCGCCGCAAGCTACGTTCGCATGCGGCAATTGTCCTTTGCCGTGTCGCGTTGCTTGGTAACACTTTGCTAACCACGAAAACATTATCGCGGCGTCCAACGAGTGCCTCGGCAACAATTGACTCGGCGGCCCCATTAGCATACATCTCGGCAGTGTCAATCAGCGTCATACCGAGGTCGATGCCGAGACGTAAGGTTGCAACCTCGTCCTTTCGATATCGAGCATCTTCACCCATGCCCCACGTGCCTTGCCCAAGCACTGGGATCGCTTCGCCGGACGGGAGATTGATTGTGCGAACATTAGATGTGGACATACTAAATCATCCTCTCCTGAGAGAAACTAGATGCGACGACATGGACCTTCTCGATAATGGACTTCTGCAAACGTCTTTTTAATTCAGACGGGTACTGAAGTCTTTATTAAGGTATGAAGACAGCCCGTATACAGCCGTCCTTCTTATGCTTGAACATATACAACCACACGGTCTCCCTTCTTGACCTTTTGCACCTCGCGCCCAACCTCCACGATCTCTCCCATAAACTCGTGGCCGATGACATCCCCTGCGCGCATAGTTGGGATGTAACTATCGATGAAGTGTAGGTCGGAGCCACAGGTTGTGGACATCGTGACCTTTAAGATGGCATCGTGTGGAGCCCGTCCCAAAGGACAGGGAGTGAAAGACGATGACCGAAGGTAGCACGATGGAACAGAAGGAAATGTTACACAGGTGGGTTACGTTGAGATATTCCTGTGAGCTTATCCTCCCAGCGTAGCAACCATAACAGCTTTGACGGTATGGAGACGGTTTTCAGACTGGTCAAAGACGAGAGATGCATTCGATTCAAACACCTCATCAGTCACTTCCAACGCACTCAACCCATATTCTTCGTATATTTCCTTGCCAAGTTTTGTGTCGGTATTATGAAGTGCAGGAAGACAGTGCAGGAATTTCGTAGCAGGGTTATGCGTCATCGCCATAACCTGGCTATTCACCTGATAAGGGAGCATCTGCTGAATGCGTGCGCGCCAGAGATCGGCGGCTTCACCCATAGACACCCAGACATCGGTATACAAGAAGTCGCATCCTTTCACCGCATCTTCGATGTTCTCGGTTAGCATGATATGTGCCCCGGTTTCCTCGGCAGTAACCGTAACTTCACGTAGACGGTTTGCTTTAGGCCATGTCTGTCTGGGACCTACCAGACGAATATCCATCCCCAGCTTAACCGCACCGATCAGCAACGAATCGGCGATGTTGTAACTGACATTGCCCAGAAAACAGAACGAGACATCTTCTAGCGGTTTGTGTACAGACTCTTGCATAGTGAGAAAGTCTGCCAGTATCTGTGTCGGATGTGCCTCGTTGGTCATGCCATTCCAGACGGGCACGCCAGCGTAGTGACCCAACTCTTCTACAGTGGCCTGTGCAGAGCCACGATACTCAATGCCATCATACATGCGACCTAGCACTCGCGCGGTATCTTTCATTGACTCTTTATAGCCGATATGTGAACCGCTCGGTCCGAGGTACGTAACGTGCGCTCCCTGGTCAGTGCCGGCTACCTCGAAGGCGCAGCGTGTGCGTGTCGAGTCTTTCTCGAAAATAAGGGCAATCTGTTTTCCTTTCAGTCGTTGCACTTCAGTTCCAGCATATTTTGCCGCTTTGAGTTCAGCCGAGAGTTGCAGCAAAAACCGTATCTCTTGTGCTGTGAAGTCATCCAACTTTAGAAAATTCCTACTTTTCAAATTAAAGCTCATTGTATTTGCACCTCTTGTTGTATGCCTTAGCAGCATCTCTAATTATTGTAAAATATCATTCTTACTTGCTCTTGTGCAAATTTAAGAAAAGTAGGGAGACTGCAAGGGTCCCTCGGTCCTTTTTCACCCTAATGATGGATATCTGAAAAAGAGAATGTGACACGAACAAATATGGTATAAACAAGAATTTATAGTATATAATTCGTGATGAAGAGGGCTCGCTGCTGCAACCTGAGTCCAGAGATTATGAGAAAAGGGTAGAGTGCAGTATGTCGTCTATACGCGCCATTATCTTCGACCTTGGTGGAACGCTCATTGATTGGCCTGATTACAACGAGGACCTTGCTCGCCGTTGGGGACTTGCTTACGACTATCTCATCGCTACGTTGCCTCGTATAGACTGGCCGACACAGGATGACTATGTACAAGCGATGCGTGATGCTGAAAAGAGTCACTGGCAGCTCGTCGAAACTGTGCAGGGTAGTACCAGTCCGACGGTACTTATACGTGATGGCTTTAGCAGATTAGGACGAGAGGCAAGCGAAGAAGAGGTATTGACTGCGTTAGATGGCTATGGGCAAGCGATCAACGGTTGGGCGTTTGTCTTTCCCGACGCTGTTGAGACGCTGACCGAACTACGTAAATGTGGCTATCGCATCGGGCTGCTCTCGAATACATGGTGGGCGGCCTCGTGGCATAACGCCGAGATTGCCACACATGCTCTTGCTCCGTTGCTCGACGAGATTACCTATACCTCCGAGCTACCGCACTCGAAACCACACCCCTCTGTATTTCTCCATGTGGCGCAACGTTTGCATGTGGCACCAAACGAATGTGTCATGGTCGGCGATAGAATGATTGACGACGTTTCCGGTGCTATAAACGCTGGTATGCGTGGCATATGGCGCAAGACCGACTATCCGTGGCCCAAACCTGAAACCATCACACCCACTGCTATCATTAGCAATTTGTCAGAATTGTTACCAATTTTAGACAATTTAGCATAGAAGGATTTGTTGCTGATGATTGCGTCAAACAAGGTAATCTCTGATTGGATACATAAGTGGAGTGTTCTCTTCGTCGAGAATACCGTCTTTAATACTACTGATCCCGACCAGATTGCGACCCTCATTGACGATTTTTGTCGGCGCGAACTTGCATCTCCCGTTGCAACGTTTCTTTTCTACGGATCCAGTCAAGGCGCGGTCTGTGGCGTTGAATTGCTCGATGGTCGCCGCATCGTGCTAAAAATTCACCAACCCTCTCGTTCGCTCGATTTTCTGAATGCTGTGATCCAGGTACAACATTATCTTATAGCCAGTGGCTATCCCTGTACGAAGCCACTACTTGAGCCGAAGCCAATTGCGAGTGGCATAGCAACGGTAGAAGAGTTGGTCGATGAAGGCGAATATCGTGATGCACACAACCCAGTTATCCGTCGTTCAATAGCTGAAATGCTGGCATGGCTCATTACACTTACTTGGACTCCTGACGCAATTCCTGATTTGCGGCCATCTTCCCTTGATTTACGTCTTCCATCCGGAACCACATGGCCCACGCCGCACAGCAAGCTGTTCGACTTCGAGGCAACGGCAAAGGGCGCACAATGGATAGATGCCATTGCGCGTAGGACTCAGGAAATCAAAGTACAGGGGGCAGGACAACTTGTGATCGGCCATACTGATTGGGGTGTGAAACATTTTCGCTACTTACCAGATGAGCGTGTACGGATCATTTACGATTGGGACAGCCTTGCGCTTGAAAAGGAGCCGATCATCGTTGGACATGCAGCGGCATATTTCACATACACGGAGTTTTTCGATGTCGAAAGGCTTCCGTCGCGTGAAGAGTCACAGGCATTTATCGCAGAATACGAAGCCGCTCGTGGCAAGCCGTTCACCCTTGAAGAGCGCAAGACATTAGACGCCGCGATGATATATGGGCTTGCTTATGGAGCGCGTTGTGAACACGCCCTCAAACCAGATGAGCAAGACTATCCAGAGGGAAGTAGTCGCGCTCTCCTGGCGCAGCACTCGTCTCGTATGTGAAATCCCTTCTACAACCTCTCTACTTTCTAAAGAATGCCAAAAATAACCTACTGGTGCAGCCACCTCAATCAGGTGTCATAGCAGCCTTCTTGCTTATCGGTATTATCCTTCAAGCTGCTATCGCATTGGCCGTTGTTGCGTTTCCTGCACGTCGTCTTCTCGTTATCGCTGCGATAATCCAGGGTGGAGCAACTTTGTTGTGGCTGATTGCCCACAATACTGCCGGACTTCCCGATGGACTTACTATCTGGCATCCAGAGACATTGAATGTACCGGACCTCTATCTTCCGATTATGGAAGGAGTTTCGGCCTTCTTTTTCCTTTGCCTTTTCGGGCGCACGTTGCCAACCTTAATCAAGGCTTAGGTGCATCCGGCTCTGGTGCGAAGTCCCGTATACGAACCATCAGCCCCGTTAGCTATGTGGCTTCTCATGATCCACCATTCCTGATTATTCATGGTACTGACGACTGGTTTATTGCACCTCACCATTCTCAAAACTTTGCCAGGTTATTGCATGCCGCTGGCGTTCCAGTAACCTTGATAATGGTGCAATATGATGGTCATGGACTCGCCACTCCTATTTTACAAGCACTATTTTACCTTCTCGCTTGCCACTCGTGATCCAGAATGGCATATTGTAGTGTATCCCACCAGCGATTTTTCATCCATTCGTTTTCGCGGAAGTGGCCTTCGATACGCATGCCGATTTTTTCCAGGACATGCGCGGACGCCGTATTTTCAAAAATACAGTGCGCCCAGACGCGGTGAAGATGAAGGTCATTAAAACCAAGTGCAAGTAATGTACTCGCTGTTTCTGTGGCATAACCATATCCCCAGTAGCGACTATCCAATTCGTAGCCAAGATCAGCTTCCCACGCATTGGAAAACTTCATACGAATGCCACCATTGCCGATCAACTGACCATTTTGACGGAGTGTGATCGCGAACTGAAACCGTCGGCGTGGTTGCTCCTTACTCCACAAAATAAACCTGTTCACAAAACTTCGTACATCTTCTGGTGTGCGATAGGTCCAGGGATTATAGCGTAGATATAAGGGGTCGCGCTGATAATTCAGTACCGTCTGCCAATCGTTCTCTTCAAACTCGCGCAATACAAGGCGGCTCGTCGTCAGTTGCATAGCACTCCCCTTTGCTCATGTTATCGTATAGCACATAGTGTACTACACGACACGGTGAAGAGGCCATATCAGAACCTCTTGTTGTTCTGAATAATGGAGTAGTGGAGCGGTATCAGGGAGATGAATTTTGTGCGAAAGAGCCATTGTATCCTGCTCTATCTCTAGTTCAGCCGCTTGCAAGGGCCATTGTTTGTGGTGTATCTCACCTCGATAGAGTTGATTACGAAACGAGGTGTAGAGACTATAGCGTTCGGTTAGCCAGTGAGCAATCGTGCCTTGTGGCGCGTACTCTACGGGTGCTATCGGTCGATAATGGGCAACATAGTCTGCGACAGGAGCATTGTGGTGCGTGCGATGACTACTGTAATGAACAATGCCTCCTCTCTTCTCACATTTCATGGTGGCATTGAAGTAGGGGAGATGAAATACCGACCTTGCAATAGCAACAGCAATGGGATTACCCGCGTCGAGGCTAAAAAAGTACACTCCTGGCTTACCACGGTTGGTAACATAGGTTCGTACATTCAACTCTGGAAAATGCGAAAGCCCCTGCACTGACGGAAAGCCGCGTGGATGAACACCTCGCATGCGAAAGGGTACAACACCTACCCATGCTTCGCGTTCAAACGTGTCTACTTCAAATATTGGTGGTATAAGGGCACGTAGTACATCAGGCTGAATCGGCCAATGAGCGAAAAGCAGTTCGAGCCATAGCTGACTCATGACCCATGGACCTTTCGGGATGGGATAGTCTCTATGACTAACTGCTTGCAGAATCTCGGCTGTGTCCATTATTCATCCTTCATAATAGCAGTAAAGCGGAAGAGTTTCTGCCATGGCAGAAACTCTTCCGCTTTACTGCTATTTATATTTTCCTAACACAACTTCGATGGTGTAGCTTTCCAACTTTTTGGTCGAGGTCGGCGAGATTTTCTCACGGTAAGACTCTTCAAAAGATGGGTAGTCGCGCTGGCTGATCGAGACGAGCAAGTTGGCTGCCAGTGTCTCCTGTGCGATCTCTTGCTGGTAGTCAACAAGCGTGCGTGCCAACTCGATATCCTCTGTGTAGAGCGCAAGACCGATATGGTCTTCGATATTCAAACCCGCTTTCTTACGCATGTCCTGTACATAGTGCGTGAGGTCGCGGATGAGACCCTCGTTGCGTAACTCTGGCGTGATTGTAGTTTCGAGTGCCACGATGTAGCCGCGCTCTTCGGCTGTGACGAAGCCAGGACGCGCAGTCGAGGCCGCGTTTACCTCATCCTTCGTCAACTCAAGTTCCTGACCCTCAACCGCGAGGAAGAATAAGCCAGTTTGTTCGAGCTGGCGTGCTGCGAGTTGTGTACTATGCTCATCAAGTCCCTTGATGACCGCAAGTATTTTCTGTACCAGTGGTCCGTATTTGGGTCCCAGCACCTTTACCTGTGGCTTCAAAGTGTACGCAAGCATGTCGCTTTCGTTGCTCATCAATTCTAGGTTCTTGATGTTCAATTCTTCAAGAACCTGTGTACTCAGTCGCGTAAGTGCCTCTTCCTCTGCTGCAGAGGGTACACGCACATATAGGGCGTTAAGCGGCTGACGAACCTTGATCTGTGCCTTCTCACGTGCAGCACGACCCAGACCCACGACACGCATGACTAAATGCGTGTCGCTGGTCAGCTTTTCGTCGATCAACTCTTCTTGCACAATAGGCCAGTCTTGTAGATGAACACTCATCGGTGCCTGCTGATCGACACTGCGCACCAGATTCTGATACAGCTCTTCGGTGATAAATGGCATAAAGGGTGCCATGAGTGTGATGAGCGTCGTCAGACATTCGTAAAGTGTCAGGTAGGCCGCTTTCTTATCCGTCTCAAGACCCTTTGTCCAGATGCGTTCGCGACTGCGTCGCAGGTACCAGTTCGAGAGGTCATCCAGAAAGTCCTGCATTGCCTCCGATGGCTTGACCGTATCATATTGCTCCAATCCTTGTGTCACTGTGCGTACAGTAAGTTGCAGTTCGGAGAGTATCCAACGATCAAGTTCGCTCCGTTGCTCGACGGGTACCGAATGCTGAGTTGGATTGAACTGGTCGATATTAGCGTATGTCGTAAAGAACCAGTACACGTTCCAGATTTTGTCCAGCGTCTTACGTACCAACATCCATTTTTCACTCAAGCGCACAGGGAGACCTGTTTGCTCGGACTTCTCCATATCCTCGGCAGAAGGGATACGTGGAAAGCTCAGGTTTTGCTCTGGCACATGATTGGTGTAGAGCCAGCGCATGGTATCAGAGCCAACACGCTCCGCTGCATCATCGAAGACAACGAGGTTGCCTTTTGATTTGTGCATAGGCGTACCATCGTCGCCCATGAGTGTCGCGAAGCCAAACAGCGTCTTGAATGGTGCAGTGCTCTCTAACACCGTACTCATTACCAGCATCGAATAGAACCAGTTGCGGAACTGTCCCGGGAATGATTCCGTGACAAAATCCGCTGGGAACCACTGCACCCAGTAGCTGTGGTCAGTGCGATAGTGTAGCGTTGAGAACGGCACGATACCCGCATCGAGCCATGGATTACCGACATCTTTGATACGTGAAACCACGTCATCACACTTTAGACAACGTACCTTGACTTCATCAATCCACGGACGATGGGGCGTATGGCCCTCGAACTCTTCCCAGCCTGAGACCGCTCGTTCTTTGAGTTCCTCTTTACTGCCGATAACCTCGTAAGTGCCACAGCGTGGACAATCGTAGATCGGCAGTGCAAGCCCCCAGTAGCGTTTCTTGGAGATCATCCAATCGTCCATGTTACGCAACCAGTCCATCTCGCGATCAAAGCCGAATTCTGGTATCCAGTGAATCTGTTTTACCACGTCCATGATTTCGTAACGAAGCGTGTCCATCGAGATGAACCACTCATCGACAAGGCGGAATATGAGTTCAGTTTTACAACGCCAGCAGGTTGGATAGCGGTGCTTGTAATTCTGGGGACGATACAACAAGCCCTTTTGTGTAAGATTTTCCGCGATCAATGGACCCACTGAGGCAGCAGCCTTACCAGTGAGCCAGTCGAAGCCATCGACGTAGACACCCACTTCGTCAACGGGTGCTATCGCAGGTAGGTTGTACTCTTTTGAGAGCGCAAAGTCTTCATGTCCACAACCAGGAGCGATGTGAACAATGCCTGTGCCCTCGGTAGAGGTAACATCTTTCCCTGCTATCACTCTATGAACGATGCCCTGCTCAGCGGGTAGCTCGTCGAAAGGACCGCGATACGTCCAGCCAACCATATCGCTACCTTTGAGCGTCTCGACGACGTGATAATCGCCCTTGTCACGCCCCTTGAGTTGCTTGAGTACGGGCAGCAACTGTTCCGCAAGATAGTAATACTCGCCATCTTGCTGCACTTTGGCATATGACAGGTCAGGGTGTACCTCGGCAGCGACGTTCGCGGGCAATGTCCACGGCGTCGTTGTCCAGAGAAGCAGGTATTCGTTTGGACGATCTATTAACGGGAAACGGACATAGAGGCTCAGGTGCGTGATTTCGTGATAGCCTTCCGACTCTATCTCCATGTTTGAAAGCCCCGTTGCGCAGCGTGGACACCAGGGCATTACATCGCGCCCTTTGTAGATCAGGCCGCGTTCGTTACACTTTTTCAGGAACGACCAGATGGTATAGTTGTTCTCGTCCGAGAGCGTGTAGTAGTCGTTGCCCCAATCCATCCAATAGCCCAGGCGGATAGATTGCTCTATCTGGCGTCTGGCAAAGGTGAAGACACGCGCCTCACAGCGCTCGACGAAGGTAGCGATACCCAACTCCTCGATGTCACGTTTGGATTTGAGACCCAGTTCTTTCTCGACCTCAACTTCAACCCATAGCCCCTGACAGTCGAAGCCGTTCTGATAGCGTTGCTTGTAGCCCTGCATCGTCTTAAAACGCTGGTACAGGTCCTTATAGGTGCGTCCCCATGCATGGTGGACGCCCATTGGATTATTCGCGGTGATTGGACCATCCAGGAATGAATAGCGTTTATCACTCTGCTCGTTGCGATGCAGGTATAATTGTAATACCTTGTTATCATCCCACATCTGCTGGATGTTTTGTTCCAGCTTTGGATAGTCCACGCGGTCTGCCGCCATGACTGGCTGGAATACGTTTGATGTAACCGACACAACATCCTCCTCTATTTCCGATATTCCTATGTTAAGAGGAATACAGGTGTTGAATAAGAACACCTACTTATGAAAACAATCTATTATTCCGTGAGCATGATTTCCAGGCGTTTGTTAATCCTGCCCTTGTTCTCTGTTTTCGTGATTTTAATTGGTCCAACAGCTTTCGTATGACTCACATGAGTACCACCATCTGCTTGCAAGTCCAGTCCGACAATCTCTACAATACGTACCTCTTCGATGTTGGCGGGTAGCAGATTGATTTTGGTGCGTACAAGATCAGGAATTGCGAATGCCTTTTCGCGTGGCAAGCTGTAGACACGGATGGGATAATCGGCTTCGACCGCCTCGTTAATCTTCTGCTCGATAAGAGCGATGCGTTCTTTATCCAGGTTTTCCATCGAGAAATCCATACGTGCGCGGTCGGGATACATTTGCCCACCCGTCACCTGCACGCCGAACTCTTTCCAGATGATCCCACATAGAATATGCAGAGCGGTATGCGTTCGCATCATCTGATAGCGGAAATCCCAGTCGATTGTGCCCACAACCTCCGTGCCGACTGATGGTGGAATCGAATCGAGGGTATGCCACACAACATCATCGCGTTTGTTCATAACAATAACGTTCGCTTGTTGGTCTTCCCACGCGATAATGCCGCGGTCCGCCATTTGACCACCACCACCGGGGTAGAATACCGTTGCATCGAGTGCGATCTCATCACCTTCAACGGCCACAACCTTTGCAGTACATTCATAGGTAAAACTGTTCTCGTGATAGAGTAGCTTAGTCTTCATTGGCGCGGCTCCCCTCGTTCTGTATGTCTTTTAGATATCTCTTGACAAAATTTCAAATAGCAATAAAAACCCCCTCGTCCAACAACAGGGACGAGAGGAAACTCCCGTGGTACCACCCTCATTAGCTGTACACTTTCCAAGAAGGGAAAAGTATACAAGCTCGCTTGGTTCTACGTACTCTCTGTCTACAAACATACGAGATGTTCGACACACTATACGTACCTTCATGATAACGGAAAGGTTCCGGCCACGCTTACTCTTATGTTCGGCTGGCTGCTCTGGAGTGATGTTCTGCTCACAGCTTGTGTTCGGTTACACCAGACCCGAACTCTCTGTAACAAATTACAGTGTGCGTACTTTCTCCGTCATTGCGTGTAGCGTTTTTCTCTTTTTGTAGCGGTATGTGCTATGCAAGATATGCTTCTATTGTACTGGACTTTGTATGCTGTGTCAATCATATAGATGGGCTGTTTGCGACAATGCGGTTTGCATCCATGTAATTTTTGCTGAGTGATCTTGACCCATTTTTGCGGAAGATTCCCATCTTCCGCAAAAATGGATCAAGATCAGGATTTCCTTTGTTGTGCCAACTCATACTCCATGCCCTGTAAATATCTCTATTAAAAAGAAGAAAAAAGGACATTTTCTCGTGTCATGATTTCTCGTCCTTTCAAGAGGATAGGGCTTGCTAAGGGGCAGATCAATTATACCACTGACGTTTATTCTATAGTCATGATACTATTCACAACACAGTAAAGCGTATTATAATAGGGAGTAAGCAATCCACACAGTACAGATGTTTTGATAGATGGGTTAAACGTGGGTTGGGACTGTTAAATACACAAAGGAATGTTTGTTTCATGAACAATCTTGAAACCTTTTATGGACCAAATGCGGGCTATGTTCTTGATCTCTATGAACGCTATATGCAAGATCCCGCAACGGTTGATGCAGATACACGGGCGTTTTTTGACTCATGGTCCTCAGAAAATTTAGAGAACCAGCAAGAGAGTCTACCGTCGGATGCTGCACAACTGGCGAACTATGATGTTACGAACGATAAGGCTGTGCTGCCTCTGGTTTCACATATTGTCGCAGCTTCCGCGCTGGCACATGCTATTCGCGAGCGTGGGCATCTGGGTGCTCAGCTTGACCCTCTCGGCAAAGAGCCAGTGGGCGACCCCGCTCTTTTGCCAGAAACCTATGGCTTGAGCGACGAAGACCTCGCTCAACTTCCACCAAATGTCGTTAGCGGCCATGCAGCAGAGAACGCTTCTAATGCGCTTGAGGCGGTGAATGCATTGCGCTTAATGTATTCAGGTACAATCAGCTATGAATTTGATCAGGTGAAGAGCGCAGAAGAGCGTCGTTGGCTACGCGATGCTGTAGGTTTGCGTCTCTATCACTCTACTCCTGGTCCGGTAGAGGCACGTAAACTGCTCAAACGACTCACGCAAGTCGAGGTGTTTGAACGTTACCTCCACCAAACCTTTACAGGTCAGAAGCGGTTTTCGATAGAGGGAACAGATACGCTTATTCCCATGCTCGATGAGATCATTCACGGTGCCATTGACTCAGAGACGCGTGAAGTGATCGTCGGTATGGCACATCGTGGTCGTCTCAACGTACTCGCGCATATTCTCGATAAATCCTATGGTGCGATCCTGACTGAGTTCAGTCATGCGAAACGTGAGGAAGGCGTGCCCCTGACTGATACTTTTGGATTTGGCTGGACGGGCGATGTGAAATATCATCTCGGCGCGGAACACGTACTGGGCGAGGACGCTTCCCACGTCTCGCTCAAGATTGTGCTTGCCCCTAACCCCAGTCATTTAGAGTTTGTGAATCCTGTGATTGAGGGTATGGCACGCGCTACACAGGAGAATCGTGTGGCGGCTGGCTCTCCCAAACTGGATGTGGACCGCTCGTTGCCAATCGTGATTCATGGTGATGCCGCATTCCCAGGCGAAGGTATTGTCGCCGAGACGTTGAATTTGTGGCACCTGCGCGGCTATTGGGTTGGCGGCACAATTCACATTATCGCGAACAACCAGCTTGGCTTTACCACCAATCCTGACGACAGCCGCTCGACGAATTTTGCGAGCGACCTGGCAAAAGGGTTTGCCATGCCTATCATCCATGCAAATGCCGACGACCCTTATGCCTGTTTGACGGCGGTACGCATCGCTCACGCTTTCCGTGACCGTTTTCATAAAGATGTGCTTGTCGATCTTGTCGGTTATCGACGCTGGGGCCACAATGAAGGGGATGAGCCAGCATTTACACAACCCAGGATGTACGATACCATCCGTTCACATCCAACAGTACGTGCGCTTTACGCTCAACGCTTAGAACAAGAGGGGTTAATACAGCATGAAGAGGCGGATGCTATGGTGAGCGAGGCATTTGCAATCTTAGAGCAAGCCAAACGAGAGGCCGATGGCGGTGCCCACCAGACCGACCCAACAGCAGGCAAAAACGACTCAAATGGCAAGAGCGATGAGGCGCATGTGGCACCCTCTGTCTCGGCACATGTTCTGAAAACCTTCAACGAAGAATTGCTGACGTGGCCTGAAGACTTTACGCCGAATACGAAGCTCGCACGCACGTTACAACGTCGCGCCAATGCCCTCGGTCCAGAGGGTGGTATCGACTGGGGACAGGCCGAAGCACTTGCATTCGCGTCAATTCTGGCAGATGGCACCCCCATTCGTCTTACGGGACAAGATTCGGAGCGTGGCACGTTCAGTCATCGTCATGCCGTTTTACATAATCAGGAGAATGACAGCCTGTTCATCCCACTACAACACCTAGCCGAGGCTAAAGCATCGTTCTCTATCTACAACAGCCCTTTGAGCGAGTCAGCGGCGATGGGTTTCGAGTATGGCTATAGTGTGCATGCACTCGATGCACTTGTGCTGTGGGAGGCGCAGTTTGGCGATTTCGCGAATGTCGCGCAAGTGATTATAGACCAGTTCCTCGTTTCTGGCCGTGCAAAGTGGAAGCAAGAGTCGTCTCTGATACTGCTCTTACCGCATGGCTATGAAGGGCAAGGACCAGAACATTCTAGTGCGCGTCTCGAACGCTACCTGCAGTTGGCCGCTGAAGATAACATACAGGTGGCGAACTGCTCAACATCGGCACAATACTTTCATCTCTTGCGCCGACAGGCACATAATCTCAAATATCATCCGCGTCCGCTGATTGTCATGACACCTAAAAGCTTGCTACGACATCCGCTTTCCTCATCACGTCTTGAGGATTTGACGGAAAGCACGTTCCTGCCCGTACTCGACGATACAAAGGCACGTACTCATGCAGAACAGGTGCGACGTGTGGTGCTTTGCACAGGAAAGATCGCTATTGATTTGCTCTCACATGAGAGCAGAACAAGCGTCGAAGATATCGCAATTGTGCGGGTCGAATTGCTCTATCCGTTTCCAGAGCAAGCCTTGAAAAAAGTGCTTGCACAGTATCCAAACGTCCGTGAGGTTGTCTGGGTGCAAGAAGAGCCGCGTAACATGGGGGCATGGACGTTCGTCGCGCCCTATCTTACTGCTCTTACCGCTACATCAATCAAGGTCGGGGTCATCTCGCGCCCTGATCGTTCGAGTCCGGCTACTGGCTTTTGGGATTGGTATATGGCAGAGCAGGAAAAAATCACTACAGAGGCGTCTCACCTACCACTAAGCCAACGCGGAGGAAACTATGTCCACTGAAATTCGTGTCCCAACGTTGGGAGAGTCGATAGTTGATGCTACGATTGCGTCGTGGCTCAAGCAAGAAGGCGATGCCGTTCATCAGGGGGAAGCCCTGGTGGAACTGGAAACCGATAAGGTCAATGTAGAGGTCAACGCCGAACAGGATGGTGTGCTACAGAAGGTTGTCAAACAAACAGGCGACACTGTTGCAGTTGGCGAAGTCTTGGGCCTCCTTGCGGAAAGTGGCGCATCCTCTACCGCGAATGGAGCGAAAGAGCCAACAATTTCGACAAACTCCATCTCCTCACCGCCACAAACGGCACCTGCGGAGTCTAATGCTCCTGTGCCACCAGCACCGGCAACTGCTCAGCAACCAATGCGGCAACAGCCAGTACAGGAGGCGGTTGTGCAACAGCCCGTAGCGCAACAACAGTCATCACAAGAGGCACAGCGTCCACCGTCTCCGCTTGCTCGCCGTATCGCGGCAGAACACAACGTCGATATCGCGCAAGTACAAGGTACCAGCCCACATGGACGTATCACACGTGACGACGTTGTGAACTACCTGGAGCAGAATGCCCTACAGACGGCAGCTAAGCCAACTCTCGCACAAGAGCCTGCCGCAGTACAGGCGAGTGCGCCAGCGATAGCACCTGTACAGGTACCTCGCAGTACAAGCAATGGCAATGGTACCGCCAACGCGCAAGCCCTCACTGCTCCACAGGGGCGTGAAGAGCGCATACGTATCTCACGGCGTCGGCAAACGATTGGGCAACGTCTCGTCGAGGCGCAACATACAGCCGCGATGCTCACTACTTTCAATGAGGTTGATATGACCGCCATCATGGAGGTACGAAGCCGCCGCAAAGACGCATTTAAGGAGCGAAATGGGGTCTCGCTCGGCTTCATGTCGTTTTTCACGAAGGCGGCAGTTGGCGCACTCAAAGCATTTCCCCGTCTGAATGCAGAGATACAGGGCAATGAGTTTGTCTTGAAGCACTACTACGATATTGGTATCGCGGTTGGTGCTGAAGAGGGACTCGTCGTGCCTGTGTTGCGCGACGCTGACAGTAAAAGCTTTGCTCAGATCGAGCGTGAAATCGGGGAACTGGCGAAGAAGGCACGCGCGAATACGCTTTCACTATCAGAATTGCAAGGTGGAACGTTCACTATTACAAACGGTGGTGTGTTTGGGTCGTTGCTCTCGACGCCAATTTTGAATGCACCACAGGTCGCTATCCTTGGCATGCATAAGATCGAACAACGTCCTATTGCTCTGAACGGACAGGTGGTCATTCGCCCCATGATGTATCTCGCCCTCTCCTACGACCATCGCATTGTTGACGGAAGCGAGGCGGTGCGGTTCCTGGTGCGAATCAAGGAATTGGTCGAGGACTCGGAGACCTTATTGCTTGAGGGTTAAAAAGCCACAAAATGTTGTCACTTGTGACTTTGCAGTGGAGCAACATCGACGTTGCAATAGAGCAGAGTCCCAAGTGACACTCTTTTGGTCTCATAGATGCTCCATTTTCGCTGCTCCAAAAGAGCACCACAAACATTCCTGGGACATACGTCGAGGAAGCACACATGCGGACAAGGCTCTTGTTACCGGTAACAAGAGCTGTCAATCACCACAATAAGTATCCTCTTTTTTATCAAATATTCGTCACTCTTGTAGCCTAGATGGTAAATGACCTGACAACTGAGCAGCTTTTGCTCTGAAACGTGAGCACTGGTACAAGTTTCCTGGGAAAGCCGCTCCACATCTGGTATACTGTTCCTGAGCGTTGGAAATGGTGTACGCGCGTCTCAGACGGACTGACCGTTGGAACACTTCATTTGTCGCTCGTAACGGAAAGGTCGTAGAGCATGCAACCGCTTTTCGCTCACCAGCCTGTGCTGCTGAGTGTCCTGCTGGTCAGCATTCTCATCTGGAGAGTGATGGAAGCGAACGTGGATATCAGGACGCGCAAACGCCTCCGTGCTGGCGCCCAGCGCCAGGATAAAGGATCGCATGCGGTCCTCATTTGCTTGGTCACGTTCGGCAGCCTCCTCGGCGTGTGGCTGGCGTTTAAGGTTCCTGCCACCGCCATCACGAGCACTCGCGTATTCCTCTTCTGGCTGGGTATTCTGCTCATCAACGCGGGGATCGCGTTCCGTCTCTACGCCATCCACGTGCTCGGCGCCTTCTTCACGACGGCGGTGGCCGTCGCCTCTGAGCAGACCGTGATCGAAACGGGTCCTTACCGACTCATTCGTCATCCCTCCTATACCGGCTTGCTCATCACGCTGTTCGGGCTTGGACTCAGCTTTACGAACTGGTTGAGTCTGTTGGTCCTTATGGGATGCACGCTGATTGGCCTGAGCTACCGTATCCATGTGGAAGAGCATGTCCTGCAGGAGCATCTGGGCCAGCGGTATCAGGAGTACATGCGGCGCACAAAACGGCTCATCCCCTTTGTACTGTAGCCGTGTTTTCTTCGAGCTGTTCCACAGTTACTGGCCCAAGGTCGCCGAGAATCCCACCTCTGACGAGTGGACGGACGAACAGAGGGAGATCGTACAGGCGGGCGAGTCCGTCAACACCATCGTCGTCTCAGATACGCTGACGGGAAACTGGCCCAGTATCCGCATCATCAGGCGTGCAGACGCGTACCAGCAGATTGCCGAACTCAAAAGCCAAACAGGCAAAGATATTTTGATGACAGGTAGCAGGACCCTGTGGAACGATCTGCTGGCGCATGATCTGGTTGATGAGATCCATCTAATGATTGGCAACGTCGTCTTAGGCGAAGGAGTCCCTGTCTTCGTGGGCAAGCCGGACGCGTCGCTTCGGCTCATCGAAATCCGCAGGTGGGAGGACCCCGATAACATCCTTGTACGCTACGAAGTCCTCCACAAAAGCGTGTAAACGCATACGTCGATGGAAACTGACCGAAAGGATACTTTGACACATCTTGAGAGCATCCTTTCTCTTTCCTCAATTTACAACCGTCGAGCAGAGGAAACCTCAGCACGGTGGATGCGCCGCCACCCAGATATTACCGTCGTGAGCTGAGACCGTGGAAGTACCTACGCATCAGCTGCCTCGGAAGCAGTTCCACAAGCGGTGCAGTGTGCAGACCGTTTCCACATCGTCAAAAAATTGACCGGGGCCACACAACTCCTGTTAACACGCTGCCAAGCGGAAATTCTAGCTGCAAGTACATCAGCGATCACTCCTCCTCTTGAGCAGGAGAAACAGGTGATCTCCATCCAAGAGTGGCGTCCTCCTGAACCATTGAAGTATAAAGATGTGGAACAAGGTAGGTACAAAAGCTATACGGTCTGTTGCGGGTTCTCTACAACTCTTGCCTCCTTTCCCATTTGCACTAGCAGGTCAGTATAGCTCTCCAAGGTGACAATGGTGTCAGGATGTTCTCGTCCCAGTTGGTGCGTTCGGATCGTGAGGGCTCGCTGATAGAGCGGCTCTGCCTCATTGTACCTTCCTTGCTTCAAATACAGTCTTGCTACGTCGTTGAGGCTTTGAGCAGTACGCAGATGCTCTGGTCCTAAGCCTTCCTCCCGAATGGCTAAGGCTCTTTGGCAGAGCGGTTCCGCCTCATCATACCTCCCCTGTTCAATGAAGATGTTTGATAAACTATTGAGGCTGAGAGCTACGTCGATATGCTTCATCCCCAGCATCTTTTCTCGAATTGCTAATGCCCGTTGACAGAGAGGTTCTGCTTGAGCATACTTTCCTTGATGACGATAGAGTACTGCCAAGTTGCTGAGGGTATTTGCAACTTCAGGATGTTCTAGCCCCAACACCTTCTCTCGAATTGTCAAGGCTCGTTGATACAGAGGCTCTGCCTGAATGTATTGACCTTGAGAACGGTACAGCATGGCAAAGTTGTTGAGGCAGAGCGCAACGTACAGATGGTCTGGTCCTAACGCCTTTTCATACGTTACAAGTGCTTGCGGAAAGAGGAGTTCTGCTTGAGCATATTTTCCCCAATCTCTATAGAGTAGTGCCAGGTTATTGAGGCTCTCGGCTACAGTGGGATGCTCTGATCCCAAGGTTTGCTTGCGTATCGCTAAGGATTGCTGATGCAGTGGCTCTGCTTGAGCATAACGCCCTTGATCAAAGTAGAGCAATGCCAGGTTGTTGAGACTTTCGGCCACATCAGGATGTTCTCCTCCCAGGTGCTGCTTGCGAATGGCAAGAGATTTCTGCGTTACCGGCTCCATGGAAGTATATTGACCCTGGAGATAGTACAGTTCTGACAAGTTATCAAGGATGGGGGTAACGTCAAGATGCTCAGGCCCCGACAGGTGCATACGCATAGTAAGGGCCTCTTTCAGCAATTGCTCTGCCTGGCTATAGTGAGCGCGTTGTGAGAGATATGCACCTGTCTGATGCAGTAATCGTGCTGTTTCAAAAGAAACCATGTTCCATTGCCCGATGAGGGTTATACAAGCTTGAGCTTGTGCAAGGTACCGTTGGCAGAGAGACCAGTTTCCCAATCCCTGCACGTCTGGAAACGCGCGGTTCACAATACGCACAGCCCGTTCTGTCCAGACGTATTGCATATTTTTCTCCATCTTGTCTTTCAGCACCGTTTGTACCAAGCGGTGGATACTGAGCATCTTGGTTTCAGGATGGCGACGGAGCAAAGAATATCTGCGTAAGAGAGCAATAGCATCATCAAACGCCAACGAATTTGAAGCGAGCGGTAGTAAGGTAGGACCAAGTTCAGCAGCACCTAGAGTGAAAATCTCTTCTGGAATGGCGTCAGCAGCGAGAAACGCGCACAGACATAGCACTTCGGTTGCTGCAGGGTTGACGTGTTCCACCTTCTCAAAACAGAGGGACAGGGTAGTGCTTATCGAATGTGTGTGATCCTTCGTGCTACTTCCTCGTCGCTCTAACAAATATGTCCGTTGTGCTTGATAACGGTCTTTATAGTCTGAAAGACTGCATCCGCATTCTTCGATATAGGCTCCTGCTTGATCGAGAGCAAGAGGGATGCCATCCATCAGGTGCGCTATAGTTCTTGCATCACATCGAAGAGTCTCAGAAGCATCTTCGAGGCAAGCGTTGTATTCAAGAAGCTTTGCTCGACGCAGCAGAAAAAGTGTGCCTTCATCAATTGTCATATGTTCCAGATCAATACAGCGGGCAAATGTTCCTGTTGATTGTGTGCGCGTTGTAAACACAATATGGCCTTGAACGTGTGAGGAGAGGAAATCCTCTACCATCGTGAAATCTTCCACGTTATCGAGAATCAACAGCCAGCTATTCGTCGTGGCGAGCCAGTGTTTGACCGCTTCCACGATACGCGTCTGATCCTGTTCGTCCTTCTCCGAAAGATTCAAACGTGTGGCGAGTGTTACAAACTCAGCGACGAGCGATGCACGCGTCTCAGCTTGGACCCATAATACAGTAGCGTATTCCTCGCGAAAACGATAGGCATACTCGAGAGCAAGTTGTGTCTTGCCAATGCCACCTAACCCGCTGATGGCTTGCGCTTGAGCGAGAGTCGCTGTTTTCCCTGAGTGCAAAAGCGTGTACAGCTTGAGAAGCATAGCTTCACGACCTGTAAAGAAGGGGTTGCGTCGGTAAGGAATGGTCCAAAGAGATGAAGAGGCGGAAGGAGTGTTCTCCACAGAAGGAAACGGTCCGAACAAGCTCTCACTGCTGACGTGAAAGACGTGACAGAGTTGCTGTCGATAGTGTGGATGAGGCACGGCTTTATCATGTTCCCAGCGATTGACGCTTCTCGCCGTGGTCCCTAGTGCTTGTGCTACCTCTTCTTGTGACCAGTGAAGGCGGAGCCGTTCACGAACGAGTCGTTGTCCCAGACTCAAGGGCATTGCGAGTGACATACTTTTTCCTTCTACTACTTTGTACGGTTGAGTATTGAAGGGATACTTTTACCTGTCGAGATAGCTAAAGTATACCTCACAGAGAGGTGTCAGGGAAATGTCAGGGAAACGTCATGGTGGATAGACTCCTTTCCACGTATACTTCCTTTGTACATGCTAGAAGGGGGGATAGTGACAACAGAGTGTAGAAATAGCACAAGGAGTAATGTTGCAATGTCTCCCCGAAAGAGCGCTAAGGGCGTCCAGGATAACACATGTTATCCTAACAAATTTGTGTATTTTAGTACGACCGTTAGAAGGTGAGGTTATTCGTGACCACTCAACCACGACAGCAACGACCCATATTTTCCCTTCGCATACTCTTTGCACTCTCTTTTCTCGTGCTTTGTAGTGCGGCTCTTGTCTTTCAGGCAATGACACCCGTTGCGCGGGCAGCGACAACAAAGGCCAACGCTTCGTCTGTCTCGCCCCTGATCTTCGGTACCAACTTGCAGTTGTACGGGAGTAGCGATGCGTTTTTGACTGATTCGCATTACGTTCCCTTGCTCCAGCAGATACATACCCAGATTATCCGCCTCCCTACGCGAGTAGGGATGCCAGAGTCAGTCGTGAAAGCGGCGGCCCAAAAGGTCCATGACATGGGGGCTGCAGCCCTCGTGATTTTAGGGGGACAGAAACGTGCCAATCCTTTGGCAGACGATACTCCCGTTGTTCAAGACATGAATGCTGTTTTCAGGAACAGTCGTGTCTACTACGAATTTGGGAACGAGGAAGACCTTCAGGGTGTTTCAGCATCTCAATATACGGATGCGACTTCCACGTCCTGGAATGCTGTTATTTCAAAGCTGAAGAGTATTGCGAACAACGCATTCTTCATCGGTCCCGTGAACTATCAGTATGATGATGCCTATCTGAGATACTTTTTACAGCATGCTAATCCGCGTCCTGATGCGGTAAGTTGGCATATGTACACCTGTGATACTGATGGTATTTATGGTCCTAAGCAGTCAGAAAGCACTTGCCTTGCGAACCTAGATGGTTGGACTCAACACTTTAGCGATGCACGTACCGCCATGCATACGACACTTGGTGGGAATATTGAACTGCCTATTATCATCTCTGAGTGGAACTATGATCCTCATATTCCACAGGATAATGGCGATACCAACTTCATGAATGCCTGGACAACAAAGGCTCTCGGCTTGCTTGCCAGCAACCATGCATTTGCGTCGATGCAATATGCAGTAGACGCCCTGACACCATTGATCAGCAACGACCAGCTGACGCAGCAAGCACGCACCTTCCAGAGTGAATACACGCAGTTGGTTGGAGGTGGCTCATCAACACCGACACCGACACCAACGCTCAGTCCAACGGCAACTTCGACGGCAACGCCAACACCTAGCCCAACAGCGACTCCACCACCAACGTCGGGCTTTGGTTTTGAAGATGGCACGGCTCAAGGCTGGAGCACGAGTGGGAACGTTACCGCCGTGGGTAGCACTGATTATGCCTATGTCGGAACGCACTCGCTGGAAGTGAAGTTTCCAGGTACGGGGAGTGATGACTACCCCTATACCTCTGTTGCAGGCTCGCATCTCTCACCAGCACCACAAAGCGGACAGATACTGACGGCTTACGTGTATGTGCCGAGTTCGGTATCCCTGTCTGTAAGCGGCTGGCTCTTTGTGCAAGACAGTAACTACAAGTGGTACAAGGAGTCGCCTGTGACGATTACAAAGGGGACGTGGAATAAGCTGACCTTTGCTGTTCCGGCAAATGCGAACCAGATTGGTATTCAGTTTAATGGGACTGGTAGCGGTAATGTTTATGTTGATGAGGTACGCTGGAGCTAACTGTAGCAAACAAGGCGATGAATGGCATTTACATTGTAGTGCTAGGAGACTCCTTAGTCTCCCAGCACTACAAATTTCCCCCACCTTTCTCTGTAAAAATATGAGAGAAGAGAACGTTCCCCTTCATCTTTTGTCTATTCAACAAATAGGTTCAAGAGTCAGGCCACTGACTGCTTTTGCACATCTAGAATGGGACGAGCCAGATACGTTCCCAAGCGTCTCAGCCAGCTTCACCTGACAAGAAGATACATATGATGCACTCCTTGCAACTCATCTGCTCGCTTCCTCACCCTACTCCATCATGATACCTTTTTCTCCCTTTTATTCTTTTGGAGACAAAAACCTCTGTCTTCAAGCGTACTTTTGGGGAATGTCAGGGGAATGTCAGGGAAATGGCAGGGCGTAACTCTTTCTTTTCAGGTATACTTCCTTGTGTACGACTTGTACATGTTCATCGGATTTTTATTGTGCGGTGCCCTATCGCATATTTCCGTAGTTTCTTCTTCAATTACCAGGAAGCTACTTTTATCAGCTATTGTATACTTCTATAAAGTTGATACTTTACTGAATTATTCTGTGACTGACACAGATTACAAAAGTAGCTGTACTCCCCCATTTACTACGTACACATCCCTGTGTGTCACATCCCTTACTTATTGTGATGGGTTGAGTAGGAACACTGGAATGGAGAATCTCATGATTCGCAAAGCGTTAACCCTCTTCGGTGTCTTGGCCCTTCTTCTGTCTTTCTTCGCCTTTGGTGGAAGTGCCAGTGCAGCGAGTAATGGTCGTCAAGCTACTTCTTCTACTCCTTCTGTTGATATCGCTGCGATGCAAAAAACGTGTCAGACATTGAATGTCCTGATGCTTCATGGAAAGATACAGCAGGCTGAATGTCATAAGCAACGCTCTCACGGCGTGACTCCTAACTTCTTTGGTCGAGGGAGAGATTGTTCTGGCAATTGGTACGGGTATACTGAGGAAGTATTGATATACAATTACAATTGGAGTCAAAATCTCTGCTTCTATGGAGATAACAGTACTGGTTACTTAGGTGTTAACATCTATCAGGTTAATGAAATTGTAGATGAAGGTGGTAGTTCTATGTGGTTTCTCTGGTATCCGGGCCATCACTACCGTGTGTTAACGGGCAACGGAGAAATTTACGACTTTGGTAATGGCAATACAGGTGTACAGATAACACAACTCTGCTACGCAAGTACAGTGGGGGGGCGGTGCTAAGGAGCGAGTGATAAGGGGTTGTATATGAAACTTACACACCCCTTCTATCTTTGTTTGTTTACCTCTCAATGATGAAAAAAGTGAGTATCACTTGCCCGAAGGAGATCATACGATGTTTCGTAAAATACTTACGTTTCTTGGAATACTGATGCTTCTGTCAGTAGCCTTCCTCTCTGTTGGTAGGAGTGCTTATGCAGCCACTTCTTCTTCCAACCCTGTTGTCGATTTTACTGCATTACAGAAGACATGTCGCGTCATCAACATTCATCTCAGTGGCTCTACGCATATAACTACTTGTGATAGGACTTTCGCACAAAATAGGTCAAAGCCTATTCCTCTGACTGGGAGAACTGACTGCAAGGTTGCGTATGATACGGTGAATATGTACACTAATAGCTACAACCAGGTGCTTTGCTTCAATGGAACAGGGTATTTGGGGGTAGCGATTTATAAAGTCAATGAGGTTGATGATATTGATCCATCTAGGACGACTCAGGCAAACTCGGATTGGTTTCGAGCGTATGCTCCTAGTGGCGAGACGATCTATCAGACTCCTGGAGATACATGGTACTTCGGTTCTTCAAGTACCGTTAAGGTAACACAGCTTTGTATTGGCTGCTAATTAGGAGTATGGGAAACTCACTACCTTAAGTTTGAACAAAGCGAATACTCTTTTGAGCATCCGCTTTGTTTTTATTGTGACTATTCCTCTTCTTCCTCCTCGTGATAGGTGTAGCCGAGTTCAGTATAAGCGTTAAGAAATGGCTCATGCGGAGTGAAGTGCTCTTTCTCCACCGAGTATTTTCCTTTGTGGTGCCTGCTCTCTCTTGCTCTCGGCACAAACTTCGTTTACAATGCTCATACGAGTTATTGCATGTGTGCGCTTCCTTGTGCAAGTAGCCTTCCTATTTTTGAGCGTCTCTTCAAATTCACCTTCATAGTAAAGGCAATCCCATCACCAGAGGTGGATCTGTCAGTCGCGGAGCATGCAGCACGAGATCGGGACTACCCGCAACCTGCCCCTGGCGAATAATAAGCGGAGTCCGGTTGTTGCCCAACAACAGCTTCTCGCCGGGCAGCAGAGACGAGTGCAGGTCCGTAGCCACGGGAAATGCAGCCGCCCGCAGATAATAGACACCGTCGTCAACGTTATGAAGCAGATACACGTCCGACGAGCAGAGGATGGTGCATCGCACCGGTCTTCCCTGGGGAATAGGACTGCTGAACAGACCAACATAGATCGTGCCCTGAAAGTTAGCCGGAGCAATGATGCGGCCTAGCAGTGTGTGTTGCCCTAGTGGGTGAGAAGACGGCGTGGGACGGTGTGCGGCAAGCTCTTGCGAAGGTGGCTCGAATGCAGAAGCCCGTTGGCGCAAAAGGCGAGGAGACAGTCCCACCAGGTGTGTGAAACGACTCGTGAACGAGCCAGTGCTGCTATAACCGACCTCAAAACAAATATCGGTTACGCTGAGCGAAGTCGTCAACAGCAAATGTCGAGCCATCTGCAAGCGGAGTGCGGCGAGAAATGCGCCAGGGGGAATGCCAATCAATCGATGAAAGATGTGATGGAAATGCGAGGGACTCAGACAGGCTACCGCAGCCAGATCTTCGAGGCTTAATAGGTCATGTAGCTGAGTATGCATGACCTGAATAGCGCATTCAACGGCCTGTGTCTGAGCGGCAAGGGTCACGTGACGCGCTACGTCTTTAGAAAAAACAGATGGTGCTGTTCGCATGATGTCCTTCTTTCTGCAAAAGAGATTTCTTCACTGACCTCTTCTTTTCCACTTGTTCGCCAGCGGTAAGCCAGCACCAGCCGTTCCTGTTCCTCGTCGGTAACGGTAGATGACGAATACTCTCTACGGGCTGCATAGATAGCTGTTTAGAAATGAGCGAGGTTAGAGAAGAATTACTCTAACCATCTTGAGCAAATCGTAGCGACCAACTGAAGGAGAGAAAGCAGGGAACACCTTTATATTATCCATAATGCCCGAAATTGAGGGACAAGGTATGATGAGAGGACAATATGTTTGAGCTTCACTCATGTTTTACCACGTTGACAATACCTTTGAGTTCTACTCAACACGTATTTTTTCAATGGTCTCTGCTGCTTCCTATGCTGAAAACAGAAGATAGACCGCAAGGAGTCCACCAATAACGCTTGCGAGAATGGTCAGCACGATGGCGAAGCTAGCAGGAGGATGGAATTGTTCTGCATCGATGGAACGACGATTCTGCAGGAAGGTGATGAGTGCAAACACAAGAATGATCACGCCCAAGACCGTCAATGCAACACCTATCAGCGAAGAAACATGAAAGGGGAGCACAAAGAGCGATCTTGTCTTGGGGTCCAGTTCTCGCACGACCAGCCCAAAGCGTTCGACAACAAAACCAAAGGTTATGGTTGCCAAGCCAGTACGTACCCAGGCAAGAAAGGTCCGTTCGTTGGCAAGGTGATCCGTGACCCTCCTACTGATTTGGGGTGGTTTTGACGACGTTACTTGTTTTCTTGTCATCTGTCTTCCATGCTCCTTTCGTTGAGAGAAGCGAGCTGGGTGGCTTCACTTCCCTGGACTCCTGTCGAAAACGGCGCACCTTTAAACGTATGCAATGTACTTCGAGCTATGTGAATCGTTAGAGCCATGTGCTTGTGTCTGTCAGCTGAAACGTAGCTGTTGCACGAATGTCCTGCGATGATGCGCCAACGAGTACTTCAAACTCCCAGGCCTCCGCGACCCATGCGTGTACCTTGTCATTGAAATAGGCGAGGGCTTCGTGGGCAATTGAGAGCGTGACGGTTTGACGTTCGCCAGGCTCAATGGCTACTTTGGCGAAGGCTTTGAGTTCTTTTTCAGGTCGCTGCAGGCGAGCTTCGATATCACCTACATAGAGTTGGACGACCTCCTGCCCTTGCCTTTCACCCGTATTGGTCACGTCGATAGACACCTGAAGCGTCGCGCCGGGTCCTATTTCCTGGGCACTTACGCGGAGTTCACCGTAGCCAAAGGTCGTATAGGAGAGACCAAAACCGAACGGGAAGGGTGGTGTGACCTTCTTCTCATAGGTAACGATACCCCACGAATTCTTGCATCAACTTCTTGGAGGTGCTTCATCATGAATGCATATGAGTCATCACGTCCATTATAGGACGCCCATAGTGAATCAGGTCGGTTATGCGCTTCATGAGGGCATCGACGTGGGTGAAGAAGGCTTTGTAGCCAGCGCACAGTGTGATGTGCATTCTCCTATTCTTCGTTGATGGAGAACTGTGGCTATTTCTCATGGAACACGATGAGAAATGTCTGTTCAGAGAAGGGATCGAGTCACTGCATTCGCTTTTTCCAGACTGGCGATCATGGCCTACACCAGTGTGAGCGTCTCTTCTCGAGTAAAGCATTAGTGTGGTTTCTCCTCATCCTCCTTCAACTCCTTGAGGGGCAGTGTCAGGTATCTGTCACCAGGACCTGTATATTCTTCCACTGCCTTGTGTCGGTTTTGCTCCTGCTGCCGTGTACATAAGAGATGCTCGTCGCGTATCTCGCCCTCGGTTGGCAAGCCCAACCGCTCAAACTGTTCGAGGGGGGCATCATTCCAATGCATCCATGCGACGAGAAGACGACACATGCGAAGCTCAACCTCGTCATTCAGGATGGGATATTCTTGAGCGGGGTCGGATACGAGATCAAAGAGCATCGTTCCGAAGCTGTGGGCATTGACGAAGGTGCGAGCGGGAATCTTCAATGGGCGAACGCCCTGCGTGAAGGAGAAAGGCGAGGCGAGGCGTGCATCCTGCAGTTCGCTCGCCGCGAACCTGCCACGCATATGGGTTGGCATCAGGGTGTACTCAAAGAGCGGCGTATTCTCTGGGCGTACTGGTGCTCGCATATAGACATAGCGACCATCGGTGACGTTGACATGTCCGCCAAACACTCCGAACAAGCCTGTTGGTCGTGCAGTTGTATCGTTCGCAACTCTCTCCCGAAGTGGCGTTCCCTGCATCGTCTCAGGGATGGGGACATTGAAAAACTCTAAGAGCGTTGGAGCGAAGTCGATCCACTGGACAAGGCTGGTACGCCGTTCACCAAGCTTGCGGGAACGAGGATCCCAAATGAACAACGGAATGTGAGCAACCTCGTTGTACCAGGGCTGCACGTTCTTGGCCCACCAATCGTGCTCACCCAGGAGGAAGCCGTGATCAGTACCGACGATGAGGAGGGTGTCATCCCAGAGCGCGAGTTCATCCATCGTGTCAAGTATCTGACCGAGAGAGTGGTCACACATACTGACCAGCGCAGCATACTCGTAGCGTACGTGTTCGACCTGCTCCGGCGGCTCGCTGACCCGCGTGTAGTCAGGCCAGTCGAAATGCGGACCGCTGTAGTGATGTGGGTAGAGGGCTTTGTAGTGCTCCTGCGTGTAGAAGGGTTCGTGGGGGTCGAATGCTTCGATTTGCAGAAACCAGTTATCCTGGGCGCGGTTGGTGCGGATGAATTCCAGTCCACACGCAAAGACCTGATCCTGTGGCATATCCTCTTCCCGCTGTAAATACTCTCGGTTAACCCAGTCTTGTCGCCAGAGTTCGCCTCGCACTTTCCGTGAACTGGGCGGAATCTCGGGATCAGCTACACGGCCCTTCCATGGATCGCCCTCCTGACCACGGATGATTTCCCAGGTGCGGTAGCGCGTATGGTAGGTGGCTCCCCCATCTTCCCAGTAATGCCCATGGTCACTGACCAAGTGGGTGTACACGCCATGTTGGGTGAGGATTTCCGGCATCGAGTCATCGAACGGTTCTAGTGGACCCCAACTTCGATGGAGAAAGTTGTAGCGTCCTGTGTGAAGCTCGCGTCGTGCAGGGATACACGGCATACTGCCCACATAGGCATTGTCGAAGGTGACAGACCGTTGCGCTAAGTGGCTAAAGTTCGGGGCCTGCACCCAGTCGCCCCCGTATGGCGGGAGCATGTGGCGATTCAGGGTGTCAAAGCAGACAAAGATTGCTTTCATGGAGCCTCCATTGGTGGAACAAGCTCGATTACTTTGCTCTTGTTGAGAATGTGAACCGATTCACATCACTTGACAAAAGTATACAGAATGAAGCATACTTTTGTCAAGTGAATCGGTTCACATTTTCTAAAGACGAGAAAAATTGGTTTCTGGTCAGGGAGCAAGAAAGAACGTATGGCAACAAAAAAGCGCAAGATACCTTCTCATGCGTCGCTCACCGTCACGGATGTCGCACAGAGGGCTGGCGTGTCGCGAACAGCGGTTTCCTATGTCCTGAATGAAAATGGGGAACGCAACAAGCATGTGAGTGCGGAAACTCGCGCGAAAGTGTTGCAGGCAGTACAGGAGTTGCATTTTTCTCCAGATGCCCTTGCACGCGCGCTCAGCAAGGGATACAGCCAGGAGTTGGCCTATATCGTCGATGTGACCCTCGATCCCTTTGGAAGCGAATTGATTACCTCGTTGCAGCAGCAAGCGTCCAGTTATGGATATACGCTCGTGACATACTTCTGTCAGGGGTTTTCAGCTGAGCAAAGAAGGGACTTGCATCAGACCATCTTTGCTCGTCACCCAATTGGTATCATTACCAGTTCCTTCCACTTTACGACTGAAGATGTCACGCATGCACGCGAGATGGGAATCGATCATATTCTCTTCATCGGGTTTCATACAGAACCGATTGAGCATACCTCTACTATTTCCTTCCCGAGCCAGCAGTTAGGATATCTCGCAGCCCAACATCTGAGAGAACGCGGTCATCGTCATCTTGCCCTCGTACATCCAGATGATCCGATACAAGAAGAAGCATTTCTGCAACGGCTGGAAGGAATGCATGTGGCTATGGCTGAGGAAAAGGGAATGACCCTGGATATCTTGCCACTGCACCTCTCAGTTGCTGCTGCTCGTTCGCTTGTCGAGACCCACTTCGTGCGTTTTGATCATCCTACTGGGGTTTATGCCTTTGGTGATCCGTATGCAGCAGTCCTGCTTGGTGCGCTCACTCGCTGTGGTATACAGGTGCCGCAAGAGGTTGCTCTTGTTGGCACGGGGAATCTTCCCCTCGGTGAATTTGTCTGGCCGTCGCTGACCTCTCTTTGCTTTGACACATTCAGCATTGGAAAACGAGCGATTGAAATACTTCATACTCTGCATCAAGAGGAGGTGCTTTCGGAAGAACTCGCTCGCCCTCTCATTCCGCACCTGATTCAGCGTGAGTCTACCTGATTGGAAACCATTCCTGTTCTGATGAGTCCAGCTGAGCACGTTCCTTCGGAGAAACAGAGAGACGAGCATCATCCCCCATAGAACACAGCATGAGAGTTTGCGTTGAAAATGATACAAATCTGATAAGAGAATGGAGGGGAATACTCAGTAATAGTATCCCCAGCATCCTGAAAAGCTCCTTGCATAGCATTTGACGTGGAGACATGTCTTTACGTCTGTAGTGTTAGAAGACAATGGTACATATGACTCTGTGCGTAGTCTTCCCACACCTGCTATAATCTAGGTGAAATGCAGAGAATACAACAAGATAGGGGTCGTCAAGGTGATGCAACCGGAGAATGTATATCCACGTCAAGCGAGTAAAGATGATGATATGAGTTCGCTCGTTGGCAGGTCGTTAGGTCAGTTCCGTGTTGTTGAGCGCATTGGTGCAGGAGGCATGGCGACCGTCTTCAAGGCATATCAACCGACACTCGACCGCTATGTCGCTATCAAAGTGTTGCCCCCGCATCACGCTCGCGATCAGGTATTTGTCAAACGCTTCGTCCAGGAGGCACGTTCCGTTGCAAGATTGACACACCCCAATATCGTGCAAATTCATGATTTCAGTTCGGAGGAAGAAGGCAATCTCACCTACATTGTTATGGAGTACGTCGATGGCGGTACGCTGAAAGAGCGACTCAAGCGTGCGCTACCAGTCCCCGAAGCGGCGGGCAACATCATTCAGGCGGCGGAAGGACTTGACTGTGCTCATCGGAACGGCATCATTCATCGTGATGTGAAACCTGCCAATATGCTGCTACGTAGAGATGGGCACCTCCTCCTCTCCGACTTTGGGATTGCGAAAATTCTTGAAGGCACCACCAATCTTACTAGAGTAGGCACAGGTATTGGTACTCCTCAATACATGTCTCCTGAACAGGGGACAGGGCAGCCAGTAAATCGGCAAAGTGACATCTACTCGCTCGGTATTGTGTTTTTTCATTGCTTGACAGGTCGGGTGCCATTTACCGCCGATAGTCCATTGTCGATCACCATCAAGCATTTGCACGATCCCTTGCCTGTGGAGCGTATGATTGCCGAGGGTGTACCCAATCCTATCATACAAGTCGTATTACAGATGACGGCAAAAGATGCAAAGGAACGTTATCAATCTGCCGAAGAGGTGATTGATGCGCTGACACAAGCATTGGATGACTCAAATCTGGCACTGCCGCGCATGCGTTTCGGACTTGGACCCTCTGGCCCATTTGCAGAGCCAAAGAGCAATCCATCGGCACGTTTACCAAATGCAAATGGCAGAGCAAGCAATCCTACTAATCTTGTGCAGCCAGGGAACGCACCTGCAAAGGTGAAGTTGGTATGCTTCCGTTGTGGGGCATTGAGCGACAGTTCGCAGGTCTATTGCACGGCATGCGGCTATGAATTATCAGATAAACTGACAAGTGCAGATCGCTTTCGCGGTCCAAATGGACGCTTTATGCTCGCTCGCCTGTCTATACAAAATGGGCCAATGAATGGTCGTTCATATCGCTTTCATCAGGTCGTTACGACGATTGGCCGTATGAATGGGAATGACTTGATTATATCGGGTCACACCGTGTCACGAAAACATGCACGGCTATGGTTTGATGCGGGACGTTGGTTCCTGCAAGACCTCGACAGCAATAACGGTACGTTGATTAATGGTAAACGTATCCTACAAGCAACGCTATTGAACGATGGCGATATCATCAACTTTGGTGATGAAGTAGTCGTATTTAATGTAATCTATGGTGCTTAACGAAACAATAGAAAACAAAATATATATTCAGTAGCCTGACCATCTTTTACTAGAGAGATGATATGCTACTTGATGAGTTAAGGAAGGATAATTCCATGAGTTCTATCAATCCTGTGGTCGCGGCAGCACAGCAAGTATTGCTGGGCGGTGCAGTAAAACAAAATCACGCGCTAGAACACGCAACAATTGTGATGCTCGAAAAAAAGCTTGATGTACGTTTGTCTGGCGTCTCTTCTGCCGTTGGTTTCTTCATCTTTGGTGAAGTTGTAACCGAGGAGATTTTGCCAGTGGCGCAAGAAGCACTGAATGTGTTACGTACTACCAATCCTGAGCTTGCCATCAATCCACGTTGTGGCACAAATCTCGCTGTTGCAGGTGTCCTGACGGGTCTGTCTGCGATGGCTGTAGCTCGATTGCGTCGTCCATATGGGAGCGCGAACAATGTCATCACAGCTTCTACGGCAGCGATTGTGCTGGCACGCCCACTGGGTCTGACGGTGCAACGCTACATTACAACACAAACTCCGAATGCTTCAATGCGCGTCGTCAAGGTATCGAAAATGACGTTGTTCGGCACGACCGCGCACTTTGTGCATACCGATAATCCCGATGCAGCAGGTCTATTCTCATAACACGTACATAAAGGAAAAGATAATGGAGCTGAACCGCAATAGCTTTCTTGTAGAAACAACATGGTTAGCGGAGCATCTGAATGATCCTCATCTGCGTGTTGTCGATATGAGAGGGTATGTACGTAATGTCGTCAAAGACGGTGTGTCAGATGCCCTCTATGTAGGGGCAGGCGATGAATATCTACAAGGGCACATCCCTGGTGCACTCTATATAGATTGGAGCAGCGATATTGTCGATCCTAACGACGCAGTGGAGGCGCAGGTTGCCCCTGCACAACGTTTTGCAGAGGTAATGGAGCACCTGGGGATAGGCGATCAGCATCTAGTCGTTGCCTACGATGCTCACCCAACTTCGCAATTTGCGACGCGCCTCTGGTGGGCACTCAACTACTATGGGCACAAAGAAGTGGTTGTACTCAATGGTGGTTTGACAAAATGGCAGCGTGAGAACCTGCCGCTCGATAGGCTCGTTCCAGCCTATCCTCCCGTGACATTTACACCAGATGTACAACCTCAATTACGCGCCACCGCAGAAGAGATGCTCACCTTCCTGGAACAACAGGATACCGCACTCATTGATGCGCGTGACCGGGGACAATATACGGGCGAGGTTGTCCGAGGGCATAGCCGCGCAGGACATATTCCCGGCGCACGCAGTTTTCCGCGTGAAGAAGTCATTGATCCTGCGACAGGTACTTTTCGTAGTAACGAAGAACTGGCTAAGATGTACAACGAGGCAGGTATCTCGCCGCAAGAGCATGTCGTCGCGTATTGCAATGGTGGCGTTGCTGCAACAACGGTGCTGTTCACGCTGGCAATGCTGGGCTATCCCCATCTAACGAACTATGATGGTTCGTGGAACGAGTGGGGCAAGCGTCACGATTTACCAGTCGAGCTATGATAACCTATGATACATGACGCTAATCAGCACTTCGATGAGCAAGAGGAACTTCTTGACCTGAATAAGGTCATGCATGCATTCGGTATCGGTGAGTGGAAGAATCTCGGTCCTTCGGATGCTGCAAATACAGCTAGTTTGAGCTTGATCGTCGAGATAGAGGGACAACGCTGTCTACTCCGTGAGCGACCGGAGGGTTTGGCCGAAGAAGACTTGAGCCATCGCTATGCTTTCCAGAACTATCTGCGACATGTAGGTATACCAATTCCACCGTTTATCCTGACCCCACAGGGTGAACCTGTAGTAACAATTGGAGATGATGCCTTTGAATTGCAGCATTGGGCAAGTGGCGAGTGGTTCAGCACTGCCGACCCACGTTCTCTCGATTGGGTTGGCTTTGCAGGCACGATGCTTGGTCGCATTCACCAAGCATCGTCAGAGTATAACGAGCTACCTCATCGCTGGCCTGTTGAAGTGCATATTGGGAGTCTTGTACAAAGTTATCTCAACCTCGCCCGTGCAAGGGCTGACCAGAGCGAGATACAGGCAATTGCGATGGCTCTCGCAAACTGGGTAGACCAATGGGAAGCAGTGCTACCGGGCGCGATGATGTCGATTGGTGCTGGCAAAGGGCTACCGGAATTTCACATGCATGGCGATTATCACGCGCTCAATTTGCGCTTTGGCTCGTTCGGTGTGACATCGGTTATCGGGCTTGAGGCGTCACGTTGGGAGAAGCGTATCTTTGAAGTTGCCAATGGACTCTTCCATTTCAGTGCCTTATCCTGGCTTGCAGGAAGTGGTGAGACACGCCCTTTGGTCAAACGGGGTCTTGAGCCAGAACGTGCGCGACGTTTCCTACAGGCATATGCAGAAGTATACCCACCTGCACCCGGCGAGGCTGCTCTCCTCGCTGATGCACTGATGCTCGTCGCTCCAATTGCGATCATCAATGGTCCTCTCGAAACGCTTTTCTACGAGCAAGAAGAACCAGACCCTACACTTATCGAAGAAATGTTGGACCGTCTCACGTGGGCTTCTTCGCTTCCTGCATGGCTTGTTCGTGTGCGTCGTTCTTTGTCGGATATGTGGGTGTAGAGCCTGTGTTACACCACCTTCGTAAAAAACCCCTGCTTCCTACACCAGAAGCATATTGTGTTTTAATTGTAATTCTTATAGCCATAATACTACGTCTTATCTTGCTCACGTTTCATTGGCCGATAACGAATAGCGATGAAGGCAACATGGGCATCCTGGCACGTCATGTTGCCTTTAATGGGGAATGGCCTATTTTCTTTTATGGTTTGCCGTATTTAGGACCGCTTGAAGGTTATACTGCGGCACCACTGTTTCACTTATTTGGCCCCTCAACGTTTACACTCAGGTTAGCCCTTCTCCCCTTTTTTGCGCTTTTCCTGCTTTGTATGTACTATCTGACACGACTGCTTTATACCCCGAGATTAGCCGCTTTTACTGCTCTCTTGTTTTGTTTTGGCTCCGAAGAAATTCTTAGACGCCAGTTACGAGCTGTTGGTGAGTATCCAGAAACGCTCTTCTTTGCGGCCTTTATCTGTCTTGTTATCTCCTGGTTGGTCCTTTCGCCCTATGAAGTTACAGGACGAACACGAACAACTGCACGTCGTATCGTTGTATATGGAGTACTGGGTCTGGTCGTGGGGTGTGCGCTCTGGGTTGATTTCTTGATACTCCCTTTTCTAGGTACCGCAACCATTCTGCTGCTACTTTTTTGCCGTCGTGAACTGGTGTCGTTATCTGGCCTTAGCCTGTTAGCTGGGATATTAATAGGTGCTTTTCCCCTGCTTTATTACAATGTTACTGCACCCTTGAGCGATAACTCTCTCGCTGTTTTGCTCTCTATTCAGCATTCTGGTTCTACACAGCACCTCCCTTTCCTACAACAATTGGTTGGCACTTTTATGATTAGTTTGCCCAATGCTACCGGCTTTAATCCTCTGTGCCATGCCAGTGCTTTCCCTTATTTTAGTACTGTAATAAGCATGCCCTGTGTTGTTTTACAGGGTGGTTGGGGATTAGGGTACGTGATTTTATGGGTATGCGCGACATTCTCTACCGCATATGTCATCTGGCGAGGATGGAGAGCTAGAACACTGTCACAATCTGATAACGCGAACATGGAACGACAAAGCATCAAACGGCAATGTTGTCGGCTGATGCTGTTGTTAAGCACAGGCGGTACCATTCTTGTATATGCGATTAGTCCGGCAGCGGCGGTATTTCCAGAGCCAACAGCACGCTATCTACTCTGTGTGCTTGTTGCCACCCCTGCCGTGCTATGGCCTCTGTGGAATGAAAGATGGTTAGCAAGAACTTTATCTTCCTGGCAAACAACTTTGCTTCTGGGAGCGAAAGGCACTATTTTGTCTCTGCTTCTGATATTGTTTATCATGGGCACATTCCTGACGTTTATGCAAATACCACAGGCGCAAAATGCTTATACGCAGCAAGATCAGTTGGTGCAACGTCTGCTCGCTCTCGACGCTACCCGCATTTATTCGGAGTATTGGACCTGTAATCGCCTGACCTTTCAGAGCGAAGAGAAGATTATCTGTAGTTCACTTGACGAAAAGCTTCACCCTGGCTTTGATCGCTATACACCATATACAGATATCGTCAAAAATTCTAACCACCCTACCTATGTATTTCCACAAGGATTTCAGCAAGTGGCACTTCTCGACACCAGGATGAACAGGGATAGCCAGTTTAGCCATATATACCAGAGGTTTGTCTTTGTTGGGTACGTCATCTTCGCTCCCAAACGAAACTATTGATTAGGACCAAGAACTTCCACTGACGCATGTCTAGCTCACATTTATTCTATGAGATGATTGGACCGCAAATCTATTTCGTGGCTCGCTTCTGTATTCGGGGTAATGACCGCAGGAGGCCCCTTATGTGGCGTTCACCTCTTGCTGGCCTCGCTCCTGACTTTTACATCAGGTTACGAAGTACTTTAATGGGCTTGACAATATTAGCAGAGGCAGTCTATACTATACTTAGACACACTAAATAGTAGTTACACTAAATAATAGTTATGCTAACGAAAAGACAGAGAGTGAATGTATGCATGAGCCTTCTTCTCATGACGTGTTGGATATTGCCGACGAGTTGCTTGATCTCATTCCCCGCTTGCTAGGCCGAATTCGCGCAGACATTCCTCGCGACACTGACGATATTGCACCGGAATGGCGTGATGTCTTAGAACTCCGTGCCACGAAGGGGCAGATCAAGCTGTTGCGCGTGCTGATGATACGTCAACATTGCACGATGCAAGAATTAGCCGAGCAACTGGATGTTGCGCCACCAACCGTCACAGCCATGGTCAAACGACTGCTCACTCAGGGATTTGTCGAACGGATTCGAGACGAACAGGACTGGCGGGTGGTGCAGGTGTTGCCTACTCAACGTGGGCAACGCGCGGTCTCGCTCTATGAGGAGTTCTGGCGTGCGAACTTTCAACGTCTTCTCGCCCATCTCAGTCGGGAAGAACTGACGCAGTTACGTGTAGCCCTTCCTATCCTTCGCCATCTAAGCGAAGTAGAACCATGATTATCGTTGAGATATGATCACGTTCCTTTGAAGAAATACAGGTAGTAAGGGATGTTGATCTGAGCATCGAACACGGTGAAACCTTAATAATTATTATGGTATTGGTATTCTCTGGAGCGAACTCTTATGCGCCCAATTGATTCTAGTAGCCAGGAACAGGTGATGCCCGAAGTTCTCATCCGACAGGAGCGGCAGGTCAGCACGCAAGCCAGAGGCCTGCTGCGAACGTTTAGTGCCTTGCGACACCGTAACTATCGTCTGTTCTTTTTTGGTCAAATGATTTCACAAATCGGGACTTGGATGCAGACAACCGCGCAGGCATGGCTGGTCTTGGAACTGACCCACAGCGCGTTGCTGCTTGGACTAGTGGTCGTGCTGCAATACTTGCCAGTGATGATGTTCTCACTCTTTGGCGGGGTGCTGGCTGATCGGGTGCCCAAACGCACTCTATTGCTCGTGACACAGTCCGTTGCGCTTGTTCAAGCAGCCATCCTGTGGATACTGGTGGTGACGGGAACGGTACAAATCTGGCATATTATGCTCCTGGCGGCACTGCTGGGCATCACGAATGCACTTGATACACCTACACGACAGGCATTTGTAGGTGAGATGGTGGGCCGTGAAGATTTGCCGAATGGGATCGCGCTCAACTCGTCGCTCGTCAATATAGCTCGTGTACTGGGGCCTGGTCTCGGTGGTGTGCTCATTGCCTTGCTCGGCGTTGCGCCGCTCTTTCTGCTGAACACCATCAGTTTTATCGCCGTCATCATCGGACTGGTCATGATCGATCAACGAACATTGCACGCTTTGCCTATTAGACGAACGGACAATCAAAAACTCGGCACCTTCCAGAGCTTGCGCGAGGGTCTGTCCTACGTCTGGCACATGCCAACCGTCCTCCTGGTCATAGGAGTCATTGGGGTGATCGTGTTGTTCGGAGTCAATTTCAATGTGATGTTGCCTCTGTTCGCCACCGATGTCTTCCACGCAGGGCCGGTGGGTTACGGCCTCATCTCAGCGGCCTATGGGCTTGGTGCTCTGTTCTCAGCGCTGTGGGTCGCCTGGGGAAATCACACACCAAGCATTCGCTCTCTTCTGGTTGCGGCGTTCGCGTTCAGCGTGCTTGAGATCGCGTTTGCGCTCTCCCATGTCTACATTCTCTCGCTCCCCTTGCTTGCTGGTGTGGGATTCGCGCAGATCGTGATGTCGACCACCGCCAACACCACTATCCAAACGGTCACGCCCAATTATCTGCGCGGCAGGGTGATAAGTGTGTATCTGCTGGTGTACGCAGGCAGCTTGCCACTGGGGAACCTACTCGCGGGGGGTCTGACGACGCTCTTCGGCGCCCCAACCGCCTTCTTGATCGGGGGAAGTCTGTGCTTCGTCGCAGCGATTATTGGCTGGCTTCTGCGTAAACCGGCAGAGAAAAGCCTCGCAGAGTCAGCGGCAACCATGCACAGTGAGTAATTGGCATGGATTGCCGCTCACCGTCGTGGGACAGTCGCCCATCAACCAGAGCGGAGTCACCAGAGGATTTTCTGGTACGTACTCATGCACTTACTGTATACTACCTATGTTCAAGAGAAACAGAAAGGGAAAATCAATGTCTACTACGCATTCACACATGGCCCTCTTAGTCATGGATGTGCAGGGAGGAATTGTCACTCGTGTCGCACGCCTGGGTGACGTCCTCACCCCGATACGCGCAGCGATCACTGCCGCTCGTGCCGCAACCATCCCAGTGATCTATGTGATCGTGGACTTTCGTCCGGGCTATCCCGAAATAAGTCCAAGGAATAAGACCTTCGCAGCCTTCACACAGCGGCAATCTCCACCGTCAGCCATGGAGATTCATCCTGCCATTGCTCCACAGCCAACGGATATTGTTGTCACGAAACGTCGTATCAGTGCGTTTAGTGGGAGTGATTTAGAAGTGGTGTTGAGAGCACAGGACATTTCGCATCTGGTACTCTGTGGCATAGCAACCAGTGGGGTGGTCTTATCAACACTGCGAGAAGCGGCTGATAAGGATTATCAACTGACGGTCTTAGCCGATTGCTGTGTTGATGGTGATGAAGAAGTTCAGCGTGTCCTGCTGTCCAAAGTCTTTCCACGGCAAGCTGAAGTTCTCCAGGCTGACGCGTGGATGACGAAGCTGAATTCTGGGGAGATACAGTAGCAGGCAGGTCCAATGATTGAGCTATCCTTTCTTGGCAGCTTAGAACACCATATGTGTGCGGCATGTTGCGCGTCGTGGTATTCCCTCAGTCCAACTTGGAAGAACTCAGAGGGACGTTCTTGGGGCACCCAATAGCGTCCCTCGTATCTGGATAAAGCGTGGAATTAGTATATGTTGCCCACGCTCTGTCTCTGTGAGCGTGGGCAACATATACTTTCTGAGGACTCTACTCTTTCAGACGTTCTTCAAAGGCTCGATTCTGAGGACAAGCCCCAGTGTTGGGGGGAACGCCAGAGACTCGAGAGAATCAGTTCGCGAATGAAGAACAGTTCCTTGGGCAGTCGATCATATAGCTTCACAAACAGTTCTTCATGCGAAAGTAGTTCTCGTTGCCACGAGTCGCGGTCAACGGACATCAGTTCGTGAAACTGCTCACGTGTGAAGTCCTCCATGCCGCGCCAATCCAGGTCTTCGTAACGTGGCATCCACCCGATAGGACTCTCGATGCTCACAGCACGACCATGGGCACGCTCGACAATCCACTTCAGGATACGCATGTTCTCGCCGAAGCCAGGCCACAGGAAATTGCCTTCTGCGTCTCGTCGGAACCAGTTCACACTAAATATCCTGGGTGGATTGGGTAAGTGTCGCCCAAAGTTGAGCCAATGGCTGAAGTAATCCGCTATGTGATAGCCTGCGAATGGTAGCATCGCGAAGGGATCGCGGCGTACCTGACCTATTTTGCCTGCTGCCGCAGCGGTCATCTCCGACCCCATCGTAGCGGCGGCATACACGCCGTAAAGCCAGTTGAACGATTGGTAGACCAGCGGCACTCCATCCGAACGCCGACCTCCGAAGATGAATGCGGAAATGGGAACGCCTTGTGGGTCATCAGCAGCCGAGTCGATGGAGGGGCACTGGCTAATCGGTGCGGTGAAACGTGCGTTGGGATGAGCGGCTTTGCGCTTGCTGTCAGGAGTCCAGTCTTGACCCGTCCAGTCGATCAAGTGCGCTGGCGGTGTCTTGGTCATACCTTCCCACCACACGTCACCGTCATCAGTGAGAGCGACATTCGTAAATATGGTGTTGGCACGTATCGACGCCATCGCGTTGGGATTGGACTGCTCGCTGGTACCGGGTGCAACACCAAAGAAGCCTGCTTCGGGATTGATGGCATTAAGCTTGCCGTCTTGCCCAACCTTGATCCAGGCGATGTCATCTCCAACAGTTGTTACCTTCCAGCCCTCCTGCTGAAAAGCTTCGGGTGGAATGAGCATAGCGAAGTTGGTCTTGCCACATGCGCTGGGAAAGGCGGCAGCCACATAGGTCTTCTCCCCCTGTGGATCCTCGACGCCCAGAATGAGCATGTGTTCTGCCAGCCAGCCATCGTCGCGTGCGATGACCGAGGCGATACGTAGCGCGAAGCACTTTTTGCCCAGGAGTGCATTGCCTCCATAGCCTGAACCATAGGACACTTGCTCGTATGAGTATTGACACATATCGCAAGTGTTCATTGCGATAAAACTGCGCTCCTTCTCATGCTCTCTTGGCTCCCAAAGGGAATTGCCAGCTTAAAATGGTCGGTTTTATCGCAATG
>JAABUQ010000762.1_pt1 | contig 74530 bp, 102 predicted proteins | sample 5560001 | NCBI WGS metagenome assembly JAABUQ01 (sample SAMN10711888, study PRJNA513371) | rock metagenome | isolation source: Antarctica rocks | place: Antarctica: Victoria Land, Finger Mt nord | collected 2015-12-18 | reverse complement strand
TACCCGGTCGTCGCGGCGGCGGAGCCGTCCCCGGTCGTCGCGGCGGCGGACCTGTACCCGGTCGTCGCGGCGGCGGATCTGTACCCGGTCGTCGCGGCGGCGGAGCCGTCCCCGGTCGTCGCGGCGGCGGACCTGTACCCGGTCGTCGCGGCGGCGGAGCTGACCCCGGTCGTCGCGGCGGCGGAGCTGACGGCCTCGGTTTGAGCAAAAATGCCCTTCACCATTTCAAGGGGAAGCCTTGCCAGCGCCCCGCCGAAAGAGCCAACATAGGCCACTCGGCAGCGCGGAAACTTGCCCTTGTCGCCGTCGATCAACACGCATTCCGCGCGCACCACCTCGACGATCCACCACAGCGCGTCCGCGCTATCCGAACACTGGTCGCGGGAGCCGAGGCCGTCGAGATAGCCGTGAAAGCCGTTTCCGCACTTGGCCACCGGGTTCCAATCGGGACATTCGACAATCGCGCCGACCTCGACCGGCCACTGATAGCCGCCATACGCCCGACCCTTCGCGTCCGTTGTGCGGAGCGCGAGGGCGTCGGGGGTGAAGTCGCCGGGAGTGGCAACCGGCGCTGCTTTCTTCGCGCGCGTCATGCCGTTACCCGCTCGAAATACCGGCGGTCAGCCGCATCATCGTGCCAGCCGGACAACGGCTGCGGATCGGCAACCGCCTGCAGCGCGCGGAAGGCGGCAACGTAGGCCTCTGTCACCGGGGCGAGTACGTCGAACCATTCGTCCTGTTGATCGCCGTTTGTGTCGAAGGGGGTGCGGATGCTCGGCTCTACCAGCTCGCCAAGGAGGTCGAGCTGTTGCGCAAGGGTGAGCTTCACCAGCTCGGTGCGAAGGGCGGGGGAAAGCGCGCTCATGCCAGCACCGCGTCGGCGGGAGCGGTGATCGTGGCCGTGGTGGCCGGGTCGGGGGTGAGGGGCATGTTTAGCTCCGAGCGCCGGGAGGGCGTCTGGGGGCTGTTTAGAATGGCTAAACCGAACTGGCAAGCAGAAAGTTTAGCCGATCGAAACTTTCTTCATCGCCGATTCCGGCTCGGCATCTTCTATGGAGTGAGCGAGCCGGAGCATGTCCGCTCGCAACCGGCGAAGCGCCATCGCATCGTCGGGGTGCATCAACAGCTCGTGAGGCCGGAGGCTCAGATAATCCGCCAGCTCGTTGACCGTTTCGCGGGTGTATTGCTGTTCGCCCCGGATCATCAGGCTCACCTTGGACTTATTCCAGTCCAAGTCCTTCACAATATCCGCCTGGCGCTTTCCGAGCGTTCGCAGCCATTCGCGCAAAAACCAGTCGTGGCGCGGCGCTGTCATGTGTCGGGGATACCAGCCCGACCGCGCGGCGTCGTTTCGCCAGCCTGAACTAAGGGGCTTGCGCGATTGGTTTAGACTGCCTAAACCTATGGACATGACGCTAGACGCATACCTGTCCCGACCGGACGCGAAGTCGCTCACGGCGCTCAGTCTCGAAATGGGCGTTTCCAAGGGGCGACTGTCTCAACTTCGCAACTCGACCGAATGGCCACCCAACTTGGCGCTTGATGTTGAGCGGGCGACAGCGGGCGAGCTTAACGCGGCAGAGCTTTCTGGCACGGTGGCCCGCGCCCGCGTCACACCCGTGGAGCAAGCAGCATGAGCGATTACCTGAATCCCGACCAAGCCCTGCGCCTGAAATGCGTGGAGCTGACTCTCGCCAATGTTCATCGCTCCGCTAGCTCGGATGAGGTGATAGCCGCCGCCGATGCTCTCGCCGCGTTCGTACAGCACGGGACGCAATCGCCCCGGGACCGGATCAACGCCGCAATCGACTGGCAGCCAATCGCCACCGCTCCCCGCGACGGGCGCAAGGTCATGCTCGCCATCGCGAGCGACCCGGACGCCATCGAAACCGGCGTGTGGGCTGCCGACGCCGGACGGTGGGAGATCGCGCGAACGGCGCACGGCCCGCTGTTTCTGGCGGTGGAACCGACTCACTGGGCTGACCTAGTGGAAGGACTAGGCGCATGATCATGTTCACGGCAGGCTACGCCGCCGGCCTTGCGGTGACGATGCTCATCATAACGAAGTCCGCGACCCGTAAGAGGCGACAAGCCGAGCGCGACCGCATGAATGAGGAAGGACTGTAGCAGATGACCGACGAACGTCGCATCATCATCGTGTACCGCCCTCCTTCGTGGACGCAACGCATCGAGGCCGGTTACTGGTCCGCCGTTGGCGCGACACTTGGAGTGTCCGCCGTTGTTGCTGTCGGGGCGTTGGTGGCCGAGGCTCTGCATTGGGCGGGCCTGTAGGACATGGCGCTCCTCGTCCCTCCGCTCGATCCAGAGATGGTGGCTGATCCCGAAGCCTTCATCCTCGCCCAAGCGCGCGAGTGTTTCGAGGCGAGCCGCGATCCGGCGTTGTGGCCGCTGCTGTCGCAAGGCGAACGCGACGAGTGGTGCCGGGCGGCGATCATGCGGCCGGAGGCCGCGTAGATGATCGCGCTGGGCCTCATCCTCTACGCCACCGCGGTAGCCTTGCTGCTGGTTTTCTTCACCGGCTGCAAGCGCGCCGACGAACTCGACCTGCGGCCGTACCGCTTGCCGGACCAGCCGGACCAGCCGGACCAGCCCGCGTACTTTGACGGGTTCTCGTATCCCATTGCGGGCAGCTTTGAGCCGTTCGTGACTGGCGCGCGCTCGCATGACGATGACGTAGCGCCCCCGATCGCGGGCGGGGAGGGCTAAGGCGTGTACCAAAACGGCTCGCCCCGCAAAGGCACATTTACCACGTTTGGTGGGGACGTTTGTTCACCACGTCCAATACTCGTCCCGGCGCGCGTTCAGCCCGCACTAGGCCCGGTTGAGGCATGCGGTGCGCTGTTCTCGTTCCACCCGGTTTCCGAGCCGGTGGTGATGACGCTGTGACGCGCTGGTGGACCAATCGCGAGGTCGCGCAGCTTGTCCGGCTGGCGGCGGACGGCATGGTCGCGTCGCAAATCGCGACGGTGTTTGGGCGGACGCCAGGGTCTGTTTTCGCGCGCGCCCGACGGGACGGTGTGACGCTGGCGATGACGCGCGCCGCTCCCCGCACGATCGCGCTGAGCAACCTCCCTGTGGGCGGCGTGAGCGGGGGGGATGTTGTGATAGACCTCACCATTCCGCCCGGTGGCTTTGGGGCGATTTACGCCGACCCGCCTTGGGCGTTCCGCACGTTCTCTGGCGAGAACATGACCCCGCATCGTTGCGCCGAAGATCATTATCGCACGATGACTCTTGCCGAATTAAAAGCACTTCCGATCAGCGATATCGCAGCGCGAGATTGTGCATTATTCATGTGGGTTGTCGGCTCGCATTTGGCAGAGTCGATCGAACTCGCATCGACGTGGGGGTTTACCTTCAAAACGGACGCCTTCTACTGGATCAAGCAACGGCTGATTGGCGCGGATCAAATAGACCTGTTTACGGGTGATATACCAGAGCCTCGAATGGGCTTTGGATACTGGACACGTAAGCAGGTTGAGCCTTGCTGGTTATTTACCCGGGGGTCACCTCGCCGCCTCTCAAAAGGTGTGCGCCAAGTCATTTTGGAACCGCGCCGCGAGCATAGCCGCAAGCCGGAAGCCGCCCGCGAGCGCATCGAGCAGCTTGTCAGTGGACCTTACCTCGAACTGTTCGCGCGCACGAGTCGCCCTGTTTGGTCCGCGTGGGGCAACGAGGTCGGCAAGTTTGCGGACGCGGCCGCATGAACCGCCCTCGCTTCTCCCCGCCGCGCACACAAGCGAACAAGCTGACGGATGCGCTGACGTTCATCGCCAGCGGCACGGCGGCGCGGGTGCTGGAGGCGTCTCCGGACGCGGTGTGCGACCGATACGGGGTGAACGGGCGCGATGATCGCAGGCGGGTGGAGGCGGCGCTGGTGGCGGCGCAGGGGCGGTTGCGGCGGGAGGTGGGGGCGTGAGTATCCTTCGCCGCCTCACTGGTCGCACCGTGCCGCCCGAGCCCATGCCCGCCCCCGCGCGCATTGAAATCACGCTGGCGGACCTGACCCGCGCCAAGCGCCGGGAGATCATCGCCGATCGCAAGGCGCGCACCACGGCGGCATTGCGGCGGGCGGTGGCGAGCGGGTTCGTCGCGCTGATGGAGGAACGTCGGTGAGTAGCGGATCGCAGCAGCTCCGGCGCTACCGGATCGCCCGACGCGACGGCGCGAGCGTGGCGGATGCGCTGACGTTCATCGCCAACGGCATCGACGCGCGCGAGGCCAAGCTGATCGAGGTGGAGGACGCCAAGATTCCACCGCCAGCCGACGCTTACGAACTGCTCATCACCAATCCCGAGGCGGCCGGGTGCGCCACCATATCAGAACCGGAGCATCTACCCATGCCCAAGCATGACGACGAGGCCGCGTGACCCTCCTGCGCTTCCACATCCCAGGCCAACCTATCGCGAAAGGCCGCGCCCGCATTTCCACGCGGGACGGCTTCGCGCGCGCGTACACGCCGGAAAAGACCGTCGCGTATGAAGGCTTGGTCGCATTGCGCGGAAGCCACGCGATGGACGGGCAGACTCCGTTCGACGGGCCGCTGCGCGTGGAGGTGGTGGCGACGTTCGCGATTCCGGCGAGCTGGTCGAAGCGGAAGCGCGCGGCGGCGATCGAAGGCACCGCCTGGCACACCTCGCGGCCGGACGGGGACAACATCGCAAAGGCGATCGGCGATGGCCTGAACGGTGTCGTCTGGGCTGACGACAGCCGCATCGCGTCGTGGGAGCTGGCGAAGCGGTACGGGGTGGCGCCGGGCGTCGACGTGACGGTGATCGCGTTGTGAGGGGGACGCAGCCCTTCACATCGCTGGCGAAGGCCATCGTCGAACGCGCCATCGCGAACTGTGACGATCCGGCCGAACGCAAAGAGCGCGTTCTGTTGACGCGTGAGTGCGGTGTGCTGAGTTACGCCGAAGCCGCCGATTGGTTCGCTATTTTTGAGGTGCAGGCGGCATGAACTCCGGTGAGTGGATCGCCCAATCGCTTGTGACGGCCCGTCGCCAAGCCGCGTTTAGCGCGCTACTCGACACGTTTGATGAAGCCGAAGCAAAGATTAGCGTACTGGATCGGCTGCGAAAGCAGAACATCATATCGGAAGATACCGTAAATCTTCTGATCGAAATACATGGTCTGGAGACGGTATAGTGGCGGATTATCCGGCTTTGCCTCTATGGACTGATGCGTATCTTGCCGATACTCGTCATCTCACAACCGTTCAACACGGTGCTTATCTGCTGCTGCTCATAGAGGCGTGGCGACGACCTTCCTGTTCGCTTCCAGATGACGATGAGGTTCTTGCACGGCTTGCCGGAATGTCCGCGCGCGAGTGGGCAACGCACAAAGCGACGCTTTTGGCGTTCTGGAAGCGGGACGGGCGCACAAAGACTTGGGTGCAAAAACGGTTGTCGGCTGAGCGCATGTATGTGGCAGGTAAGAGCCGCACTCAACGCAACAACGCTGCAAGTCGTTGGAATAAGGCGAAAAAAGATGATGCGACGGCACTGCCAAACCCGTGCCAAAACGATGCCCCCACACCCACACCCACACCCACTTTAGAAGAAGAGAAGAAAGAAGAAGGTGACGCGGCTAGCGCCGCCAGCGGTCGATATGCGTTTCAAGGCGGAACGATCCGTCTGACTGAGATCGACCTGGCGAGGTGGCGGAAAGCCTACCACGCTATTCCCGACATTTTGGCAGAACTTACTTCGCTCGATGCGTGGTTCGCGTCGAATCCGGTGAAGCAAAAGACGTGGTTTCACACCACGTCGGGGGCGCTGAATCGGAAGCACCAGGAACAGCTTCACGCTGATCGACGGGAGGAGCTTAATGCTTACCCCCTCGCATGACCATCGCGAACCAGCTCGCCGCCGCTCGGATTCGGCTCCGCTCAAGTGGACAAGGCGAACACCGCGCCACTTGCCCCGAGTGTTCGCACACCCGACGGAAGAAGACGGACCGGTGTTTGGCGGTGCTGATCGACGCGGATGGCTGGGCCGCATTTTGTCACCATTGCGGATGGAAGGACGGATCACGTGGAGCTGAAGAAACCGCACGTCGACTGGTTGGACGCGCGGGGTATCGACCCAGAGCTGGCGCGCAAGTTCGGCCTGCACACCGCCTTGGGTGGCGGCCGCAACTGGTTGGCGGTGCCCTACCCGGAGCATGGGCGGATCGTGAACCACAAATACCGGGTCGTGTCGGAAGCGCATGCGTACCGGATGGACGACGACGCGCCGCTGACGTTGTGGAACCACGACGTGTTGCTGGACGACTCGCTGGCTCCACAACCGCTGATCATGGCGGAGGGGGAGTGGGATGCGCTGACGATCCTGACCGCCGGCAAGCGCCGGGTCGTGTCCGTCCCGAACGGCGCGCCGGCGAAAACGAGTGACGACGCGGCGCTGACCGAAGGCAAGCGCTATCAGTGGTTCTGGCGTTGCGAGGCACTGCTCGCGAAGGTCGGAAAAGTGATCCTGTGCGTCGACAATGACGCTCCCGGACGCGCGCTCGCGGCGGATTTATGCCGGCTCTTCGGGCCGGAGCGGTGCCTGTTCGTGATTTACCCGGAAGGGTGCAAAGACGCTGGCGACGTCGCGAAACACTACGGTCACACCGCGTTGTGCCGGATGCTCGACGAGGCGCGGCCCTACCCGATCAAGGGACTCTACACGCTCGACGAGTTTCCCGAGCGTGGCGAGCTGACCGTCTGGCCGACGGGGATATCCGCGCTCGACGATATGATGGCGATCGTGCCGGGAACGCTCACGGTGTTCACCGGCTACGCGAACATGGGCAAATCGACGCTGATCAATGCGGTGATCGGCAACCTTATCCGGCACAACATCCCGCTCTGCATCGCCAGTTTCGAGACGGACGTTAAGCCGATTCTGCGCGATCATCTACGCGCATCCGTGGCGCTATGCTCACTCCACGAAGCGCGTACCCGCGACATGCGCCAAGCCGATGCCCTGATCGCCGACAACGTGCGGATCATCACTCAGATGGTCGACGAGGAAGACGAGATGGACCTCGATTTTTTCCTCGGGCTGTGTCGAACCGCGGTGATCCGCGACGGCGTGAAGGTCGTGGTGCTCGATCCGTGGAACGAGCTCGAGCACAAGCGCCGTCGTGACGAGACCGAAACGGATTATATCAGCCGCGCGCTCCGGGCGATCAAGGCGTTCGCCAAGCTATACCAGGTTGCGTTCTGGATCATTGCTCATCCGACCAAGCCCGGCGAGGGCAAGCATCGCGCGCCGGGCTTGTACGACATCAGCGGGTCGGCGAATTGGGCGAACAAGGCCGATTATGGGCTGACCTACCACCGACCGCGCCCCGACGAGAACCGCGCCGAGCTGCGCGTGACGAAGGTTCGCATGGGCCTGCCAGGTCGCAAGGGCAGCGTGTTCGTCACCTTTGACCATCGGGACAGCACGTTCCGCTTGGACGAGGCCGCATGACTCACCCCGCCTCCCTCCGCTCCAGTCCCTCACGCAGGATCGCGTCGGCGACGCGGTGCTTGCCGGGCGTAGAGAGCGCGTCTCATCCGCCAGCCGATTTCCGCCTCGTGCAGCGCGTTTCCGGCGCGAGGGTGGCAGGAATAGGCGCGCGGCGGTTTCGGGGCTGTGAGGGCAGGATGGGGGAGGTGAGGGGGAAGTGGGGACGGATTTGGTAGGCGGGGTTGATCGCTGGTGCATATTGCGGTGTTCGGGGTCGAAGACGCTTTCGTTAGCGCGGTCGCTCGCTGCAGCCGGGTTCGACGTGTGGACGCCGGTGAAGACCTTCAAACGGCCAAGGCCGAGCAAGCGGTTGGACGGTCGCAGGCATACGGTCGAGGTCGACGCGCCGATCCTGCCCACGTTCATCTTTGCTCGGGCTACCGATTGCACCTCGCTGTTTGAGCTGGCGACGAAACCGGCCAGTCAGCATCCGGCGTTTTCGATGTTTCAGCATGCCGGCCGTATACCGCTGATCGGAGATCGCGAGGTCGGTGGATTGCGACTGGCGGAGCGCGCCGCCGCTATAGCGATCCATCTCCAGCGTGACGCCGAAACGCGAGAAGAGGCGGACCGCATCCGTATCGCCGCGCTCAGGACCGAACAAGCGCGGATGAAGGCGATGCGGATGGCGGAAGCCGAGCGTCGCAAAGCGCTGCGGGCTGAACGCCGCGACTTTGCTGCCGGGGAGCACGTGACAATCGATGACATGCCAGCGCTGACCGGCGTGACCGGCGTTGTTGAGAGTAGCGACGGTCGAAACGCTATGGTGATCTTCGGTTCGCGCTCTTGGAAGATTGAGGCTTGGCGGCTCGCGCACGATGGTGTAATGGACGCGCAATCCTGATGAGGGACATCGCCGCCATAGCGGCTTGGGGCTAGATGATCTGGAGCTTCGTGCTCTTGCACTCCCTGGTATAAACGCAAGAGCGTGTCGCTCGGCGTTCTCCTGCGGCATGGTGAAAACGCGATGGTGACTGTGCGGCCGCCGCTGAGCGTGACTAGTCATGAATAGCGGACCTATAAAAATTATCCAGCGGTCCGTCATCGAGTTGAGGCCGTTCGCTCGCAACAGCCGAACGCATTCCGACGAACAGGTTGCACAGATCGCCGCGTCGATCCGGGAGTTCGGTTGGACGAACCCGCTGTTAATGGCGATAGGCGAGCCGGGCCCGCCGCCGTTCAGGCGCGAGGCATTTCGCGCCAGAGTCTCCCGTCGAGCAGCCCGCCGCCCTTGCCGTGCCGGTCAAGCCGCTGCGCTTCGGCGATCGACAGGCGTTGCTCACAGACCAGAGGGTTGTTGCGGTACGCTCCCCACTGCTTATGGAAAAGCGGGATATCCCCCGCGGTGCATTGATCGCGGACCTCGCGAACCCAGTCCGGTTCCAGCGGGCGAGCTCCAGCTCCGCTCTCCCCGCCGGTGATGATCCAGTTGATCCCGCCCAAGTCTTGCTGTCCGAACCGATGCACGATCGGCTCCACCGACAGAAACCGGACCCGCGATGGGAAGCGCGCCACATGGGCGATACGGTCGGCAACCCGCCCGTCCTCAACCGTAGCCCCGAGCCAGACGTTTTCGGGGACTGTTCGTCCCATGCGGCCCAGCGTCTCAGCGACCAGCTCGGGGCGTTTGGTCAGGACCTGATACGTATGACGCGACGTCGCGGCCATGATGTCGAGGGCTTCCGCCCGCCAGGCATCATCGCCATTCGGGTGCCAGAAGTCGGACATGGAGTTGACGAAAAAGACCGCCGGGTCGCGGAAGGTAAGCGGCTTGCGCATGGTGGCGTCGGTGCTGCGGTTGAGCTGACCGGTCCACTTGCCCTTGCGAGTGAGTCCGCGATATGCGGGCTTGCCCATCGCCTCGAGCTGCCCGGCCATGCGCTCGGCATAGCAGTTCCGGCAACCATCGCTGGCGCGGGAGCAGCCGACGAACGGGTTCCAGGTGTGTTCGGTCCACTCGATCGCGGTGGAGCGTCGAGCTGCGATAAGTTCTGACATGATTAGCCTTTCGTTGGTGGCGGAGCGATTGTGCAAAATCGTAGTCTTGGCCGTCAAATGTTTTGTAACAGCGCGCTTCAATAGAACAACTGCCCGACAACTGAGCAGTTCTGGAAAGAATACGGGCAGCAGTGGTTATCAACTGTGAACCCGTGCGAGCGATTGAGAGGCTCCCAAATGCCAGCCAAGGGAAAGTCAAGGTTCATAGCCACCGATGAACAACGACGGCAGGTGGAAATTTACACCGCCACGGGCAACACACAGGAACAGATAGCTATCCTGCTTGACTGCTCGGTCGACACGCTGGATCGTCACTTCCGCCGCGAGTTGGATACCGGTGGGTTGAAGGCTAACTCGAAAGTCGCGGGAACGCTGTACAAAAAGGCCATGTCCGGCGATGTTGCCTCGATGATCTTCTGGATGAAGACACGGGCGCGTTGGAAAGAAACAACTACCCACGAACTCACTGGCGCGGAAGGCAAGCCGATAGCGACAGAGTCGGTCTTTATGTTAGACGCGCTCCCGCTCGACGACCTCCGTCAATTGGAGGCGATTCTTGGCAAACTCGGCTCAGAAGCTCCCGCCCCTTCCGTCGATTGAAGCTATTCAGCGGGCGATGGCACAGCGGTCGTTAGCTGATTTCATTCGGCTAGGCTGGCGCTATATTGATCCGGCAACTTACATCCCGAACTGGCATATTGACGCCATCGCCGAACACCTAGAAGCAGTAAACCGGGGCGACATTCGCCGACTGATCATCAACATCCCGCCCCGCCACATGAAGTCGATCGCGGTATCTGTAGCATGGCCAGCTTGGACGTGGGCTCAGAACGATGCCGCCGCTCCGCTGATGGGTCCCAAGGTCCGGTTCCTCGCCAGCTCCTACGCGCATAGCCTTTCGATCCGCGACAGCGTGAAATGTCGTCGCTTGATCGAATCGCCTTGGTATCAGCGTAATTGGGGCGGGCAGTTCGCTTTCACGTCGGACCAGAACACCAAGATCAGGTTTGAAAACGATCACCACGGCTATCGCATCGCAACATCGGTCGACGGCACAACCACCGGCGAAGGCGGCGACGTGGTGCTGGTGGACGATCCGCTTTCGGCGAGTGAAGCGGGCAATCAGAACGCGCGCAAGGCCGTGACGAGTTGGTGGGACGACGTGATGTCGACCCGCCTAAACGATGCAAAAACCGGCGCGTATGTCGTCATCATGCAGCGCCTGCACGAACAGGATTTGGTCGGTCACATTCTTGAGCGGGCGGGCGCGGACTGGACGCACCTTTGCCTCCCGGCCCGATACGAGTCCGACCACCCCCATGTCTGGGCGCGTGACCCCCGGCGCGAGCATGGCGAGTTGCTATGGCCTGCCCGGCAAGGTGAGACGGAAGTCTCCAGGCTGGAAACCGCGCTTGGGCCGTATGGCGCGGCGGGACAGCTCCAGCAACGCCCAGCGCCGCGTGAGGGTGGGATATTCAAGATTGATTGGTGGAAGTATTACAATCCCGCCGCGCTCCCACCAGTTAAACGCATAGTGCAGAGCTGGGACACGGCGTTTAAAACCAAGTCCACGAATGACTACTCAGTATGCACGACGTGGGCGGAAACCGAGAGCGGATACTATCTGATCCACTTATGGAAAGAACGGGTCGAGTTTCCTGAACTCAAGCGCATTGTAGCATCATTAAGCAATAAGTACCAACCTAATGCCATCCTTGTCGAGGATAAGGCGTCGGGTCAGTCACTACTACAAGAAATGCAGCGCGAGACGAAGCTACCCATGATCCCAATCAAGGTAGATAGTGACAAAGTATCCCGAGCAAATGCGGTGACACCGCTAATTCAGGCAGGCCTTGTTCATCTGCCGGACGGCGCACCTTGGGTTGCGGACTACATCACATCGCTCGCGGGGTTTCCGACTGCGGCACATGACGATGACGTGGACTCCACGTCGCAGGCTCTGAACTACCTCAGTCATGGCGGAGGTGGACGAAAGTTCGTCTTCGCCTGATCCGGTGCAAAGGAGTCTTGGCGCATGGCTTTAGGTGATAGCATACGTAAAATACTACGTATTGGCCGTCGGCCCGCCGAACCCCGGCGTGACAGCGGAGCATATCCCGCAGTCCAGCGGCTCGGTCAGGCTCGGCCGGGTCAGAAAACAATCATCAAGCCGACCACCAAGAACCTGCGGCATTTCTCGAAAACGCCTTACGCCCGGCGTGCGATCAACGCGATCAAGAACCCGGTGAAGATGCTGGAATGGGAGATCGTGACAATCCCGGGTGTAGACCTCTCGTCCGAACTGGAACGTCAGATCGAGGTCGCGACCTATTGCTTCGCCCAGCCCAACCATGACGACAGCTTCGGGACGTTGATCGAGCAGGCGCTTGAGGACACGTTGATCAGTGGCGGCGCGATCGAGACACGGGTCAGTGGCGACCGGCTACGACCGCTCTGGATGTGGCCGGTCGATGGGCTGTCGATCCAAATCTATCCAGGGTGGACTGGAGCGCCCGATGAGGCCCGCTACGCGCAGCAGCTTGGCGGTGGCGGATATGGAGCGGTTGGCAACACCATCCCGCTTCGCGACGACGAGTTGATCTACATCCGGCCCAACCCGACGACCGCAACGCCGTTCGGGCTTGCGCCGCTGGAAGTCGCGTTTCTGTCGATCAGCCGGCAGCTCGGGGTCGGTGAGTTCGCCAGCAACGTCGCAGCGAACGCCAAGCCGTCAATCATGATCGGCATGGGCGAAGGAGCGGATGCAGAGTCCGCACTGGCGTTCCGGTCCTATTGGACCAATGAGATCGAAGGCCAAGGCAAGACGCCCATTATCGGCTCAAAAGGTGCCGAGGTAATGCGACTCTATCCCGATGGGGATAACGCTTTGTACCTCAAATATCAGGACTTCCTGAAATCGGAAATCGCCACGTCGTTCGATCTGTCGCCGCAGAATCTCGGGGTCGAGCGCGATGTCAACCGCTCAACCGGACAAGTGTCGCAAGAACGAGACTGGGACCAAGCGATTAAGCCTAGGGCAGTGGAGCTGGCATTCTACCTAACGCGGCAGGCGATCCATCGGCGTCTCGGGTTTCACCAGCTACGCTTCCGGTTCATCGGACTGGATCGGGTCGATGAGGACCTGCAATCGAAAACCTACGAGACCCGGTACAAGAACAACGCGGTTGTCCCGGACGAATATCGCCGGCTGATCGGCCTGCCACCGGCTGACAACCCATGGGGGCAGTTGACTTACGCCGATACGCAGGTTGCGCTCAACGCCGCGCGCGGGACCGACAGGGTGTTGGACGCCGACCTTCCTCGCGGGCTGCCGCTGCCGAGCCCGGCGCGGTCCCGACCGTAACCAGGAGACATGAGAACATGGCGCAAAACCTCCACACCGTCGACGTGATCGCCGGTTCCGACCCGATCGCATTCGGCGATCGGCTACTCGTCTACATGCGCAAGAGCCTGGCGAACCCGGCCGGTAGCGGCGCGGGTGCCGCCGTCGTCGTCCCGCTCGGGTCGCTCAACCTCCCGCCAAACGCAATGGTGTTCGCCGCGCCGAGTCAGGACGCCACCTGTTACATCACCCGCCCCGGCGGCGTGCTGACCGTGAACCTAGCTCCCCGCTTAGCGACCTCCACGCTTGTGGCGGGTACGTTCGATCTGCTCATCCTTGCCTAGGAGTACCGACATGGCCTCGAAAAACCCCACCACCGAAGAGCCGACCGAAGAGAACACCGCGCCGCCCAGCGACGCGAACGGCACCAACATCGATCCCGCAGCCGGGCGCGACGTAATCGCATCTGGAGCCGCAGCGCCGACGCATGACACTGGCCACGATGCCGGACTGTCGGACCTTGACGCGCGCGTACCCAAAGACGCCGTTCCGCTAGCGGCGACCACGCTGACCGTCGATGATCCCAAGCAGCCGCTCGGCTCGCTGCCGGACACCGCGACAACCGCCGCGACGGTCTCGCAGCCGCTGACGATCGATACCGGTCAACCGAGCCCGGCGTCGGACAAGCGTTTGACCGACGCGGTAATCCCCACCAAACCGGGCGGTGCCAACCTGCAAGACGTGCATGACGACAAGACTAAGAACATCGTCTCCGAAGCGCCTAAGCGCAATTACGATGGCCTGGTTAACCAGCTCGATCTCAAATGGGCCGAATTCAAACACTTCGCCAGCATGATCACCGGCGATCTCGACGGCGAGATGGGTGAAGTTCTCACCCTTGTTCGCGAACACCTCTAAGCACATGGGCGCGTCACTGACCAAGGCGGAGCGGCGCGCCATACCGCCCGAGGACTTCGCGGTTCCCGACAAGCGCGCCCTGCCGCTTATCGATGAGCGGCACCTGCGAATGGGATGGAGCCAGATCGGGCGCGTCGCAGGGCTGTCACCGGAGGAGCGAACCGACGGTCGCTTGCGCATCCTGGCGAAGGCGCGCGAAATGGGTATCGCCACCGACACCTACGATCACATCGACAACCTCCAGCTTCAAGCGATGGCGCTGGAAATGCCGGACGTCGGCGACCATCCGAACAAGATGCCGTTCGCCGGCGTGCTAGTGAAGCTGGACGAGCCGAGCACGGTTGCCCCGCATGGTTCAAACGGCAAGCGTGTCCTAATGACGGCCGCCGCCGCCGAGGAAGCGCTGCCGAGCCTGCTGGGCATGGCGGTCGACTTCACTCCTGAGTTTGACGGGCACGACGTCCGGCAGAAGATCGGCGTCATTACCGGCGCTACCATCGAAAACCTCGACCTAAATATCGAGGGCTTCATCTACGCGAGCGATTTTCCAGCGGAAGCCGCGACCATCAAGCGCGACAAGAACGTACTGGGCTTCAGTTTCGAGGCTCAACAGATCCATGTCGAAAGCCTTGATGGCGACCCCCTGATCATCACCGCCTGCGTGTTCACCGGTGCCGCGATCCTGAAAAAGCTCAAGGCAGCCTACACCACAACCTCACTTGCCGCATCGGCGGCCGGAGATATTGAGATGACCAAGGAAGAACTGGAAACCGTACTCGCTTCCGCGCTCGCCCCCGTGACCGCCAAGATCACCGCGCTGGAGGCCGGTCAAACGGAGCTGACCGGCAAAATCGAGGCGGGCAAGGAATTGCAGGCCAAGGTCGCGCCCTTCGCGGACAAGCTGCGCTCGACGGCGGACGACATGAAGGCGGCAGGCATCGGCGCGCACGCCACGCGCGGCCATGCCGCAATCCTTCACCGGATGGCGGACAACATGGAAGCCGAGGCAATGGGCGGCTCGATGCCGAACATCTACCGCGACACCGACTACGGTTCCGGCATGTACGCCAGCGCCGAGCCGGTCGCGAGCGTTATCCCTGTCGCCGACCCCAAGGTGACCGCCTTGGAAGCGCGGGTCGCCGACCTGACCACCAAACTCGAGACCGGCATCGCCGCCGCGCGCGACGCCACCGTCCCGCCCGAGCGCAAGACGGTTTCGCCGCAGATCGGCGCGCTGCTCGCCAAGGCGGGGGTTGAGGCCCCAACCGACGGCAAGAAGATCGGCGGCGAAACGCTCGACAAGGTCATGGCCGGCATGTCGATCTCCGATCGTCTTCGCAAGAAGGCCGAACTTTATGCCGATGGCATGATCGACTGATCCGACGCCCCAACTTTCCAGGAGGTCATTAACATGAATATCGCAGCCGGGGCGCTCCCCAAGTCGACGCCGCAAATCGTAAGTATTAAAGCCAGCGCCGATTATCTCGGCAACGGCGCGATCGAGGTGAACCGCTATGAAACCGAGATCGTGGACATCATGCGCCGCGACTCCGTGTTTCTCACCCGTGTCGGCGAGACGCCCGCCACCGGCCATCCGCATCGCTTCTTCGAACAGACCGCGATCTCGGGGGCGAACTTCAGCGACCCGCGCGCGCTCGCTCCCGTCGCGACTGGCCCGACCCGCGTGGAGCGCGCAGCCTACATCAAGGCGGTGGTCGCGCAGGTCAACTTCGGCCTGTTCGATCACGACGTGACGCAGATGCAAAAGCAGTTCGCATACGTCGCCGCCAAGGACATAGAAGATGTGATCGCGGGCGTCGTCCTCGTTGAGGCCGCGGCGTGCTGGAACGGCACCGCTACGGCCATCACCGACAGCGCCACGCCTTCGTTCTGCGGTCTGATGACGCAAATCACGAACCAGACCACGATCGGGATGGGGGCGTCGATCGTCGATGGCCTCAAGGCGAAGGTGGCGGCGATGTATGCCAACCCGCTCAAGTCGCCGCGCCCGACCGCGATCTACTGCAACCCGATCCTTGCCGACCTGATCGACCGCGAGGCGAAGGCGGCGCATATCGACCTGCGGAACGTCGAGGTCGCGGCGGGCGTCACCGTCACCGCACTTAACACGCAAGCAGGATTGCTGCCGCTGATCGGCGATCCTTTCATCGGCGCGACCACGGATACCAGCTATGGGTTCGTGGCTCCGGGGCAGGGCAACAGCAACTACTTCGCCGTGATCGTGACCGAAAGCATGATCGAGCGCCCCGTTGTCTACGGCGAGGACGGCAACCTGAAGCCGCGCATCTTCCAGCTGGGGCTCGTGGGCGGATTGCAGGGTCAGTACGTGGCTGTGCACTTCACGACCGTGGTGGCGAAGTCTCCCGACTCCGCGCACGCGGTGGTGGCCGTGGTTCGCCCGGCGGTGGTCGCGCAGTGATGCGCGCGGGGGCGATCTGGCGGTCGCCCCCGCAGCTTCTAGCAGGAGGCGAGCAATGCGAGTGTATCACCCTACCGGGAAGGCGCACACGCTGTTCGTGACGCCCGCGTCCGACCCGCGCGCGCAGGCGGCGGGCTTCGACAGCGATTGGCTGGAGCATGACGGTTCACCACGGATGATCGCGGTCACCTTTGACAAGAAAGGCATGGCGATCGTGCCCAGCAGTGTCGGGCGCTACCTAACCGCGACCAAACAGGCTTCCGCGCTGCACTTGCCGTTTCGGCGCGTGGCGGCCTGATGCCATCCGAATATCTGGCAACCGCCGATTATGCGGAGTACGCCCCGGATGCAATGCCATCGCAGGTCCGGCGCGCGTCGGGACTGATCGACAACTATCTTGATCGCCCGGAAGGGCTGGTGTGGGCGGCGGATTCGCTTGGTCGTCCCGCCTACATGACGGCGATCAGCCCCGCGCAGGTGGTGACGCTTGCCGCGCCGGTATCGCCAGGCGCGCGGGTCGTTGTCGCCCTGCCCTTCGCCAGCTACGACTTGATAGGCGAAGTATTCGTGCTTGACCGCGCGCAAGCCACGCTTTGCGAGATCGTGACGGTGGTAGGCGTTGATCCTGTCGCCGGCACGATCACGCTAGCGCGGGTCGCCAAGGGGCACGCGACTGGCGCGCTGCTCGAAAGCGGGCTGGCGATCATTGAGGATCGGGCACTGCCTGCCGGGCGCTCAATCGCGCGGGTATCGCGACCTAATCTTGCGGGACTGTTGTCCGCTGTCGGACGCTACGGCTATGGTCGACGCTCTGATCAGGCCGGCGGCTATGGCAACGATCTCAACCTCCTAGCGAATCTGCAAACGCTTGGCGCTGCGCAATCATGGCAGCCGATAGACGTGGCGAATATCTCAACGAGCGCAGTTACGGGCGAATGCTGGATCACTCCAGGACTCATGCTGGCAACCTTCTCCGAAGTGCGGCTTCGGTACATCGCCGGGTTTTCCGCCGCCGCACTACCATCCGCAATCAAGCAGGCGACCGCGAACGTGCTGAAAGCGCTTGCGCAGGAAGTCGACGCCAATTCGATTTATCGGGTGGTGCAGGCAGGCGGTACGAAAATGGAACGCTTCTCCGACCGCAACATCGACGGCGACACGGCAGCGTTGCTGTGGTCATACCGTACGCGGGTGACGGTGTGAGCTTCATCTACCCGCGCATGATCAGTATTGCCCGTCCGGGCGCGCAGTCCGGCGTCGGCCCGCAAGGCTATGGCGGACAGACGCGAACGTCGGAAACCGTGGTGGTATCGGGACTGCCTGCCAGCATTCAGCAGCAGCGGCAGGGCTCGCCTAACCCGACCGGATTGCCGGGCGACGCCACGGTGCCGCTGTGGAGCATATACATTCCGCTGACCACTTGCGCCTTGGGCACGATCAAGGCTCGAGATATCGTCACCGATGATGTCGGAGCGCGCTACCAAGTGCTCGCGCCGGGTTGGGATTCCCTTGGCTACAGACTGACTGCCCGCACGCTGGAGGCGTAGATGGCCGATCTGTCGGATGTGGGAACCGTGCTGGTCGCGATGGTGGCGGCGGCTGTCTATCCCAATGGCACTAGGCAGGCCTCAGTCAGCGGCGACCAGGTTATTGTCTACCCGGGCTGGCCCGATGTAGACACGCTCAACGCCAATCTGGCGGCGGGCAAAGTGCATGTCTCGATTTGGCCCCGCCCAGGAGACAAGACCACCGACGTTGTTATGGGTGATGGTGAGTGGATCGAGGCCACCAATAATGGAACCACGGGAAGCGGCGTTGTCGAGCTGCGACGCCAGACCCGGACATTTCAGGTGAGCGTCTGGGCATCGCGTCCCGATCATCGCGACGCCATTGCCGGGCCGATCGACACCGCGCTTGCCGCAACGTCCCGTCTAGCGCTGCCGGACGGCACACAGGGCTTGGTTTCCTACGTCAGCTCAACGCAGAACGATAGCGAGCAGCGACAAGGCGTCTACCGGCGCGACCTGCTCTACTCGGTCAATTACGCGACGACGCGCACCACCGCGCAGTTCGCCATCGTGGCTACGGTTTTGAGCGTTACCCCGTCTCTCGGAGCGGGCGTGGACCTGCCAGGGATCACGCTCAGCGTAGGCGTCGGACCAAAAATCCCCCCGCCGGTCGGGCTTGGCACGGACTAGTTCGACCTGACCGGTAACCAGATCAACTTCGCCTGATGGCGGACAATCTAGGAGGCGCGCTGATGCTCGTTGTCACACAACCGTTTGGTCGCTTCGTGACCGGCGATCAGATCGTTGACCAACCCGAACAAGATGCCGTGCTGGCAGATCATCCCGCGTACATCGTTTCCGTGGTCGACGACCGCGCCGCGCCGGTTCCCGAGCCCGCTCCGCTCCATTCTGACGCGATCGAGGAGAAGCCCGAATGACTGTCGTTCAGCAAGGCGCGATCAACATCACCGCGCTGACGGTTCCTGACCTCTACGTCCAGATCGTGCCGCCGCAGGAGAACTTCCTGAACGGGGTGCCGTCGAACGTATTGGGCATCGTCGGTGTCGGATCGTGGGGGCCGGTGAATGCGCCGCAGACGATATCTGGCTATGCCTCGGCTATCGCCACGTTCGGCCCGGTCGGCAATCGGAAATATGATCTCGCGACCGCGATTTGGGCGGCGACGCTGAACGGCGCTAACGCCATCCAGGCGGTGCGCGTGAGTGACGGAACTGACACAGCGGCGTCCGCGACGATTGGCACCAATGGACTGACCGTGACCGGCCGGTATACCGGTGTGCTCGGAAATCAGGTCCAGTTCACTCTTGCCACCGGCGCCCGTAGCGGCACGTGGAAGGCCGTGATCGGCCTGCCCGGCATCGTGCCCGAGGTGTTCGACAATATCGGCTTGGGGCTCACCGGCAACGCTCTGTGGGCAGCCATCGCCGCCGCGATCAACAGCGGCGCGGGACCGTTACGCGGACCTTCGCAGATCATCGTCGCATCAACGGGCGCGAGTGTTGCCGCGCCCGTGGCGGGTACGACGGCGCTTGCCGGGGGCACGGACGGCACCGGCGCGGTTGTCGGCTCGACGCTGATCGGGGTCGATGGCGCGGGCTCGACACGGCGTGGCATGTACGCGCTTCGTGGCACGGGCGCGGCGGTGGCGTTCCTCGCCGACTGCGACGATCCGACTACCTACACCGCTCAGGTCGCTTATGGCTTAAGTGAGGGCACGTACATGATCGCGACCGGCCCGGCTGGGGATACGATCGTGAACGCGGCGACAACCAAGGCCAGCGTGGGCGTGGACAGCTACGCGGCCAAGCTGATGTTCGGCGACTGGTGTCAGTTCCGAGACAACGTCAACGGCGTCATCCGGCTGATCTCGCCGCAGGGCTTCGTCGCGGGGCGGTTGTCAGCGCTGGCTCCGCAGGAATCCGCGCTGAACAAGCCGCTCTACGGCATCCTCGGGACGCAACGGAGCACCACGGGCACGCCTTACTCGGGCGCGGAGCTTCAGCAGCTCGCGCAGGCGGGCATCGACGTGATCGCCAACCCGGCCCCAGGTGGCGCGTACTTCGGCTCGCGCCTTGGACTGAACAGCGCATCGAACGCGGCGGTGAACGGCGACAACTATACCCGCCTGACCAACTATATCGCCTACACGCTGAACGCTGGGATGGGCAAGTTCGTCGGGCGGCTGCAAAACCTGACGGTTCGCGCCCAAGCGGTGGCGACGACTTCCGCGTTTCTGTCAACGATGCAACAGGCGAGGCAGATCGGCAACGTGAACTCGCCGACGGCTCCGGCCTATTCGGTCAAGTGCGACGCCACGAACAATCCGGCGTCGCAGGTGGCGCTCGGCTACATGCAGATCGACGTGCGGGTTACCTACCTCGGCGTCATCACCAAGCTGCTCGTCAACGTCGAGGGCGGCCAGACCGTCAACGTGACGATCATCCCCGTCACCACGGCCTAAGGAGCGCGAGAGAATGTCGCAGCAGGGTTATTCGCTCGGGCGGGATATCACCATCACGGTGATCACCGGAACCGGCCAGGTACTCAACCTCGGCAAGGTGATGAAGTTCGTCTCCAAGCCCGACACTTCCAACGAGAAGGTCAAGCCGATCAACGCGCCTATCGCGCATCTCCGCTTCTGGGAGGGGTGGTCTGGCAACTTTGAGGTTAACCGCACCGGCCCCGACATGGATGCCTATTTCGCGCAGCTTGAAGCGAACTATTTCGCCAATCTCGACGAACCGGCGGCGTCGATGCAGACGACTATCGCCGAGCCGAGCGGCGGCGGGGTCAGTCAGTTTCGCTATGACGGCGTGATCATGACGTACACGGACGCTGGCGACTGGGCGGCTGACAAGACGGTCGCGCAGAAGATCGACTTCATGGCCGCGCGTCGCGTGCAACTGGCGTAAGGGGACAGACGGTGGCGGAACAGACGGTAGCAGCGCAGCTTACGGCGGGGCGCAAGGAGGTCGAGGTCACGGACGGGCAGGGCCGCGTGATCAAGCTCGCGAAGCCGAACCCGCTCGCCAACCTAGACTTCGCCAAGGCGGCGGGTGGTGGGCAGGTCAACATGCTGTACCTGTCGGAAGTCGCGCACCTCAAATACGTGGTCGCCATCGACGGGGCGGTTGTGCCGACCCCGAGCACCGAAGCAGAACTGCGCGCGCTCTATGCCAGGCTCGGAGACGACGGTAACGAAGCGGCGCAGCGCGGCCTTGTCGAGCATTTCATGCCCAAGGATGACGGGGATGAGGGCCTAAAAAACTTCTAGAGGACCATTCACTGCGCGAGGCGCTTTGGCTGGTCCACAATGGCATTCCGCTTGAAGTGGCGTTCGGCGTGGAGAACACGATGCGCGCGGCCATGGCGATTACATTCAGCGAGTTCACGGGTGCGAAGTTTGATCGGGACGCGATGAGGTTCGTCGAGCCTTCGGAGGATTGAATGTCGGAGATCGGGCTTCTCGGGCTAGTGGAGCGGCTCGCGTTCGCGGCATTGGCCGTCCACGAGGCCGGGGAAGGCGCGCTGGAGAAGTGCGCTCAACGGATCGAGGACACCGCGAAAAGCGAGTTTGGCTCGTATCAGGACGCGACCGGCCCTTTTCCGGCATGGGCCGAGCTGGCGGAGTCGACCAAGGAACAGCGCGTCGCGCTCGGCTATTCGGAAGATGAACCGTTGCTTCGGGAAGGCACCCTTCGCGACAGCATTGAGCACGAGACGCACGGCGCGGAAGCGGTGATCGGATCAACCAGCGAGATCATGCCATACCATGAGTTCGGCACCTCGCGCATCCCGCCCCGCCCAGTGCTTGGTCCCGCCTTGGACCGGAACGAGGAGTTCATCAAAGACACGATCGGCAAGGCGATGGCGGGTGCTATGCTCGGCGATGGAACGGCGGTGCATCGGTCGTTGGGGTATGATCGGGATATCGGCTAGTCTCCCCCGCTCGACTCGGGAGACGAACCATGAAGCTGTTCCTGATTGCCGCGCTGGCGCTGGGCTTGTCCGCGACCGGCGCGGAGGCGCGTCGGCACGCCCACCATCACGTTTATGAAACCTATGGTAGCGAGTCCGACTTCTACACAAACGTCTCCGGCCATCGGGTTCACCGCCCCGCGCGTGCATCGCGCCGCCCGGTTGGCGCGACCGCGCATTGCGGCGACGGAACGTGGAGCTTCAGTGAGCACCGGAGCGGGACGTGCTCGCATCACGGTGGGATCGCGGGGTAGCGTCATCCTGTTTTGGCGAGGCGCTTGGTCGCGACGAGCAATACGTGATAATTCCAGCCCCGATTAGGGCGGTCAAGCAGCCTGCGGCCAAATGCTTTCGCTCTCGCACTTCGTCGTCAGTAGACTTCATTTGGCGACCGCCTTTCCGAGTTCATCTAAAAGATCGTGGCCAAGATGGCCCAGAGCACGAACAGCGCGGCCAGCATCCCGAACATCCCGAATAAAAGCAGGACCAGTCCTGCAAACCCGATCAGCAGCCGGTCGATCGGCGATGCCTTGGGCGCCTCATCGCGGGGCGGTCGACGGTAAATCCCAGGTTGATCAAAGCGTGAGTCGCGCTCGGCGGCCCACAGTTGCAGCTTACGGAGGGTTCGCATGGCGGGCGATTATAGCGTTGCGATTCGCCTCCACCTAATCGAAAACGCGACGCGCGGTCTCGCGATGATCTCGGGTGCACTGCGGCGCACGGACGTTGACGCCAAGGCGCTGAACGGGCGGCTGCACAGCATCGGCAAGATGGCGATTGCCGGGGGTGCGTTGGTCGGAGCCGGCATGGTCGGCCTTGACCTGCTCAAGAAGCCGCTGGAGCAGGCCCAGGAATACGAAACTCTGGTCGCCCGCTTCCGTCAGTTCGGCATGGGCGATGTCGCGCTGGCGCAGGCCAAGAAGTTCGTCGAGGCGGCGGATATCCAGGGCGCGTCAACGAACGACATGATGCGCTACTTCGTCGAGGCTCAAGGCGTGTTTCGCGAGTCGGGCAATCTGACCGTCGGGAAGCAGCTTGAAGGCGCGAAGCTCGCGTCACCGCTGCTCGCAAAAATCGCGTTCGCGTCAAAAGGCCTAGACGAGCACTCGCGGGGGCTTCGCGAGGTGCAAGAAAAGGACATGCTCCGCTTTGTTGAGCTGGCGGGAGGGCTCAACTCCGCCGCCAAGTTCAACCAGCTCGCGGACGCCGGGTTCAAGGCGATCCAGGGCTCGGGCGGCAACGTCAACTGGGGACTCTATCGCAACTTCATGGCCCGCGCGGGTATCGCTGGGCAGGGACTAAGCGGACGATCGCTGTTCGCCGACTTCGAGCCACTCATCGGTGAGTTGAAGGGAAGCGCGGGCGTCGGACTGATGACGGCGTTCGGTCGCGCCACGGGCACGACGATGAAGATGCCGGTAGCGGGGGTGAACGAGTATCTGAAGCTGGGCCTATGGGACAGCGGCGCGTTCTCCCGGACCAAGCAAGGCGGTGTGAAGGAGTATTTCCGCAACCCGCTCAAGCACGCGGAACTGTTCGGCTCCGCCCCGGTGGACTACTACCGTAAGTACGTCCTGCCCAACTATCAGGCCCGCCACCTTTCGACGATGGACCGGGCGCGAGAGAATACGCTGCTGTTCGGACGAACCGGCGGCGACCTGTTCCAGCGCATCGACCGCCAGCTTCCGACCATTCTTCGGTCGCGGCTTGCGTTTAACAAGTCGCAAGGCATCGACCAGAGCGTCGAGAGCGTCGAGAAAACCTATGCGGGCAAGCAAGCGATCCTGACTGCCAAGTGGCACTCGTTCTTGCTCGTTCTAGGCCGAGACGGCGGGGTTCTGGACTTCGCCACCAAGGCGGTTGACCTGATGGGAAAGGCGATCGGGCGAATGACGGTGTTCGCGCGCGCGCACCCGCTGCTGACCAAGTTCGCGGTAGGTGGCCTCGCGCTTGTTTCCGTTCTAGCCATCCTTGGAGGATCGGCGCTTCTCGTCACGGCCGGTGCGCGGCTTCTGATGCTCGGACGCCTGTTCGGCTTGGCGGGCGGCGCGGTTCGCATTGTCGTCGCGGCGCTTCCCTACCTCCTTAGCGGGCTGCGCGTTATCGCCGGAGTTTTTGGCTTGACTGGAGCGCTAATCGTCGGTGTTGGCCTGCTTATTTGGAACAACTGGAGCGAGATCAAGGGATCGCTCATCAAGTCGTGGACCGACATAAAGGCCGGGTTCATGGCCTTGTTCAACGGTGACATTCTCGGCGCGCTCGGGCACTTCTCGCTGGTGCTGGTTCGGGGCTTCCAGACGTTGTTCAATACCATCATCGCCGGGGTGAACACGATCCTGCCGACCGCATTGCAAATAGGAAAAACCACCTTCGCGGACAGGATGGAAGTGGCATTGGCGGCTAGGGACGCCGCCGCTCAAGGAAAGCCTAGGAACGTGGTACAGCCCGGCGGCGGTCGTCCGATGCAGGTGCATACCACGGTCAATATGGACGGACGAAAGGTCGCCCAGGCCGTGTCTAGGCATCAGACCAAAACCGGACAGACACAACGCGGCATGGGCGGCGTGGACTTCAGCTACGGCAAGCCGCCGGTCGGCATGGGCGTAATGCGATGACCGACTTCCCGCTGCTGCTCGGTGACTTCGAGTTTTCGGGTTTCGAGGTCCCGGACAGCATTCCGTTCGGTGGCGAGCACAAGATCGTTCGGCATGAGTTGATCGGCGGCAAGCGGGTCATCGACATGCTCGGCCAAGCTCCACCGACGATCGAATGGACGGGTACCTTCACCGGGTCAAGCGCACTTGACCGGGCGCGCTACGTTGATGGCCTGCGTCGCGATGGCAAAGCACTGTCGCTGACATGGTCCGAACTCGCGTTCACCGTGGTGGTGTCCGCCTTCCATGCCGACTTTCGGCGCGCGAACCGCATCCCGTACCACATCACGCTTGAGACGATCACCGACGACACCGCGCCAGTGTCCGGTATCGCGCTCCCAACGATTGACGGCCTGATCAGCGACGATGTGACGGCCGCCGCCGATCTCGCAGCGGATGTGAATGACCCCGTGCTGACCGGGCTGATGAACAGCCTTGCCGGCTCAATCGCATCCGCCGGGACGCTCGCCGTCGCCAGAAACTCGGTCGTAGCCGCTGTCGCTGGTCCACTGCAGGCGGCACACGCTCGCGTGACGGCGCTGATCGCCACGACGGGCGCTGGCATCCGCGCTGCTGGAATCGGCCCGACGGCGCTACCGGCGCTGACCTCGGGCGTGACGACGCAAGGACCACTCGTCGAACTCAACGGCCTGCTGGGGCGGATCGGCGTGAACTTCGGCGCGGCGACGCGAGGCGGCACCGTTGTGGACGTTTCGGGCGGAACGCTGTTCGACGTGGCGGTTCATCAATACGGCGACGCTCGGCTCTGGACGGCGCTGGCGACAGCAAATGGGCTTCGCGATCCGGTGTTGCCAGGCCCGATGACGTTGGTCGTGCCACCCAACCCGGTATCGACGGGCGGCGTCCTGGCATGAAGGCGGAAGCGCGCGCGCCACGCGGCGCGGTGAAGCTGGCGGGCATTAACATCACGAGCTGGGACTCGGTGGAGGTCGACAACAACGTCCATCGCAGCGCCGATACGTTCCGGGTTGTCTTGATCGCCGACGCGTTGCCCAAGAAACGGAACGTTTCATGGCTGGCCTCGCAAACCACTATTGAGGTTGAGGTTTACATGACCGAAACGCCTCGCAATCCCGAGGGGTATGCGCCGCAATCGGGCGACCTGTTGCTGACCGGTCGGGTGGACGAGCTGGACTATGATCCCGCCGCGAATACCGTTGAGTTAAGTGGAAGAGACCTGACCGCGCTTCTGATCGACACGAAGACTAGCGAGCATTTCGCTAACCAGACCGCTTCGCAAATCGCGCAAACGCTGGCCGGACGCCACGGGCTTACTCCGGTCGTTGTGCCGACCAAGATAAAGGCAGGCGAGTATTACCAGATCGATCATGCCGATGTGACGCAGGAGCAGTCCGAATGGGAACTGCTTACCCGGCTAGCGGCGGCTGAAGATTACACGGTCTATGTGAGAGGGCATGAACTTCACTTCGAGCCGAGTAATACGACGGCGGGTGACTACCCGATAGTGTGGACACCGCCGACCGCGACGCAATCCAAGCAAGCCGACCTAAACTCGCTCAAGTTTACGCGCGACCTCACCATAGTCAAAGGCGTGTCTGTCGAGGTTCGATCATGGAATGCGAAGCAGAAGAAATCATTCACTCAGTCATGGCCGAAGGCACCAAAGGCGGTTAAGCCGGGCGGTTCGGAGAGTCCCCAAGTCTACCGTTACACCATTGCGGGCCTCACCCCGGATCAAGCTCAAAAACGCGCACAAAACCTTTACGCGCAGATAGCCGCCCACATGGTGAAGCTGGAAGCCGAACTGCCCGGCGACGCGCTGTTGAACTGTAACAAGACGGTGACGGTACAAGGCACGGGCACGACGTTTGATCAGGTCTACTATCCGGACAGCGTGAAGCGCTCATTGTCGGTGTCGGAAGGGTATCGGATGACGTTCTCGGCCAAGAACCAGTCGGATAGTGTCGAGGCGGGCAAGGCCAATGATTGACGGCTTGATGAACCTAGTCGCCGCCCGCGCAGGGATGGCCGACCAATCACGGGCACGCACGCGACACGGCACGATCACGAGCTACGATCCGAACGCCCACGCGGTGAAGGTCGCGCTGCAACCAGACGGTACATTGACCGGATGGCTTCCACTCAAGTCGGCATGGATCGGGAACGGCTGGGGCCTGCACCTCGCGCCGTCGGTAGGGGACGCGATCGAGGTCGAGTTTCAGGAAGCGAACGGCGGCGCGGGAACGGCAGGCTGGCGCTTTTTCAACGATGCTGACCGTCCGCTTCCTACTCCCTCAGGTGAGGCATGGCTGGTCCATAAATCCGGGGCGTCGGTAAAGCTGACCAACGACGGCAGGATCACGCTCGCCGATCCGGCGGGAGCGGTGCTCGCGCTTACCAATGATGGCAACGTCACGATTACGGGCAACGTCGTCGTCAGCGGCAGTGTGATGGCTCAGGGCGACGTAAAGGCGGGGACGATCAGCCTTCACACTCACAAGCATAGCGCCGTGCAGCCGGGCACCGGAACGAGCGGCCTGCCCCAGTAAGGAGCCTTCGCAATGCTGCTGGCCGACCTGTCACATTACGTCGGCGGCGATCTCTCCAGCACGTCGTCGGGCGATTTAGTGACGGTGACGACAACCATCCGGGGGCAACAGCGCATCCTCCGCCGGCTGATGACCAACCCGGGCGAACTGCCGTTCCACCCCGACTACGGCGCAGGCCTCCCGGCATGGATCGGACGCTTGGCGGAAATACCGGCGCTGACCGCACTTATCCGGGGGCAGGTCTTGCTGGAGGACGCGGTGTCGCGAAAACCTGAGCCGGTGATCAGCATCGTGCCCATTCCCAACACGGCAGGCGGCGGGTTTTCGGTGTCGATCGCCTACACCGATGCGCCAACGGGCCAGCCCGCCACGCTCAGCTTCAATGTCAACCGGTAGGAACCGTCTATGCCGTTAGACATCAGGGACTTCGACGCGCTGGTCGCGGAACAGGCCTCAACGGTGCAAGGAGCGTCGTCCCGGTCACTGATTGATTTTGGCGTAGGGTCAATACTGCGCGCGGTCGCGGAGTCCACGGCGGCGCTGATCCTTTGGCTTCAAGGCTTGATCCTCGCCGTACTTGGGCTGACGCGGGCGGGAACGTCGCAAGGGATCGACCTTGATAGCTGGATGGCCGACTTCGACTTTCCGCGGCTGGTGGCGACCAGGGCGACCGGCACCGTCACCTTCGCGCGCTTCACTGCGACGACTTCCGCGTTCGTACCGATCACAGCGCAGGTGGAGACCGGGGACGGCGCGAATAATTACCAAGTGACGGATGACCCGACCAACGCCGCTTACTCGGCCACGCTAGGTGGCTACACCATCCCACCAGGGGCGGTTTCATTTCCAATCCCGGTCGCGGCACTGACGCCCGGCGCGAGAGCGAATGCGCTGGCGGGTCAGATCAGCACGCTGGCGCAGGCGTTGCCGGGCGTCGACACGGTGACTAACCCGAGCCCGTTCACGACTGGGAGCAATGCCGAGAGCGACCCGGCGTTTCGGGCGCGATTCGTCAACTGGATCGCTTCATTGTCGCGCGCCGTTCGCACGGCGGTGGCGTATGCGATCGGCACCAACTTTCCGGGCGTCGCCTACACGATCGTCGAAAACCAGAACCTTGATGGCACGCCGAACCCCGGCTTTTTCTACGTGCTGATCGACGATGGCACCGGCGCTCCACCGCCCTCGCTGATCGGCCAGGTCTACGGCGTGATTGATCCGGTTCGCCCGCTCGGCGTCCGCTTCGCGGTTCTTGGCCCTGTCATCCAGTCGGTGAACGTCGCGCTCACCATCGCTGCGGCGAACGCCGCGAACAAGGGTGCCGCCGCCCCCATCGTCCAGGCGGCGTTGAAGCAGTATATCAACACGCTTCCCGTCGGCTCGACGCTGGCATGGTCGCGGCTGTTGCAGATCGTCTATGATGCGACGCCGCTGGTCACCAACGCGACGGGGCTGGTCCTGAATGGCGGCGCGGTCGACATCATTCCCGCAGCCAACGGAGTGCTCAAGGTCGGCACCGTCACGGTGTCCTGATGGCGATTGGAAATCCTGGCGATCAGCTTCGTCGCCTGAAAGCGCTGGTCCCGAAACGATGGTTTGGAGACACGTCACCGCTGCTGAACGCGGTGCTTGGCGGCATCGCGGCGGTGATGGCGCGAGCCTATGGACAGCTCACCTACGTAACCGCACAGACCCGGATTGCGACCGCTTCCGACCAATGGCTAGATGCGATCGGGAGCGATTTTCTGGGCAACGCCCTGCCGCGTAGGGTGAGCGAGCCCGATGCCGCTTACCGGCCCAGGATCGAAAGAGAACTATTCCGGGAGCGCGCGACCCGGCATGGATTGATCGCGGCAGTTACCGACTTCACCGGACTGCCCCCTTCGGTTTTCGAGCCTTGGAATGTCCGCGACGCGGGTGCCTATCGCGGCCCCGTGCTCGGCTATGGTGTCGCTGGAGCCTATGGGTCGCTGGCGGTGCCCAACGAGGCATTTCTGACCGTCTATCGCTCGGTGAACGCCTTGGTCCCGCCGTTCGCGGGATGGCGCGTATCGACCGGTGGCTGGGGTCGGGGCACGATCGGTTACGCTACCCTGTCGCAGGTCGGCGTGCTCGTGAGCGACGCGGACATCATGAGTTGCGTCGACCGGAACAGGCCCGCCGGGATCAAGGTCGTCCTGACCATCCAGAACATGACCAACGCCAGCACGGGCACGCTGGCGAGCGATGCGGGGCCGGTCACCTTTGACCTCAACCCGTTCACGTTGAGCACCGGTCCCATCGTCCTCGCCTGATCAAGGCTCGTCAAATAGGAGAAGCGCATGGATCGGGCTACGGTCTACGCGGGCGCAATCCCGCTCGAAACGGATATTCTGAAGACCAACCAGTTCGCCATGGCGGGGCTTGGCCGCCTCGCGGGCGCGGTGTTGGGCACGACGGGAGCTTCCGTGTCGGGCTTGGCCTGCAAGGCCCCGTCAGCGCCCGCCCTATCGGTGAATGTGGCGAGTGGCGAAATCTACTCGGTCCAGCCATTTGAGGCTTCGGCCTATTCCACACTCCCCGCAGATAGCGCGCACAACGTCACGAAGCAGGGACACACCGACGCAATCAGCTTCCCGACGCCCGCGCCGACCACGGCGGGCAATTCGGTCGTGTATCTTATTCAGGGCACCTACGCCGATCAGGACACCACCCCGCAGCTCCTCCCATATTACAACTCGGCCAACCCGACCCAACCGCTGAGCGGCGCGGGCGGGAATGGCCTGACACAGAGCACAACGCGCGCGGGCATGTGCGTGCTGACGATCAAGACCGGCGCGGCGGGCACCACCGGGTCGCAGCAGACCCCCGCTCCAGACGCCGGGTGCGTTGGTCTTTGGACCGTGACGGTCGCGGCGGGTCAGACGACGGTCGCTCAGTCGAACATTGCGGCCTATCCCGGTACGAACATCATTCCGGCGTCGGGCTTGCTCGGCAACATCCCCAACGCGCCGGTGATCTCGGTCGCGGGTCGCTCCGGCGCGATCACGCTCGGCGTCGGTGATGTGGCGGGCGCGGCTCCGCTCGCCAATCCCGTCTTCACCGGCGCGGTTACGGCTCAGGGCATCGTTGACGGAACTTCATCAGGGGCGGGCACCAACGGCGGCGTGCGAGTCCGCGACGCTGCGAACAATCCAGACGCGGCCTATCTCCAGTTCACGGCGACGAACGGTTCAACGCAATATGGCTGGCTACGGGGACGCGCGAACGGCGCGTTCGACCTATCAGGCCCGTTGCTGAACGCGCAGTTCATCGGCGTCCCGACCGCCCCCACGGCTCCTTCCGGCACGAATACCGGGCAGGTCGCGACGACGGCATTCGTGCAGTCGCTGGTCGGATCGCTGTCCGCTCCAGTAACATCGGTCGTTGGCCGAACCGGAGCGATCACGCTTGGGGTTAGTGACGTATCGGGCGCGGCTCCTCTGGTCTCTCCGGCGCTTACCGGCTCGCCGACCGCGCCGACGCCAGCGGTAGGCGACAGTTCGACGAACCTAGCGACGACCGCTTTCGCGGCGGCGATGCTATCGGGGACCATCGGGGCCTCAGGCTCGGTTTCGTTTCAGGTCGGCGGTCTAACCCTGGTGCTAAAATGGGGCACCACGCCGCTCGGCAGCGGATCAAACGTCGTTCAAGGGGCGATCAACTTTCCCGTCGCCTTTCCGAACTCTTGTTTCGTCGTGGTCGGCAACGCCGACGGCCCAGCGAACAACAACTGGCATCCCATCGTGATGTTGTTCGCCGGACCCACGGCGAACGGATGCAACTACACCGCCGATACCAGCAACCTGAACCAAGCCATCAGCGCGGGCAGCAATGTCCGCTGGATTGCCATCGGCAACTGAGGATACAAAATGTCCGGAACGAACTGGGACCCGACCACCCCGATCGCGGGGCCGGCGGACTATCCGAACGCCTATGTTCCGGTGCGTGTCGTCAATCCGACAGCGCCAACGAACGGGTTTCTTGATCAGCTAAAGCAGCTAACCTTGCAATCGCTGATCTCGGCGGCGACGGAGACGCTTACCGCGAATGTGGCAACGAACACGTCAGCGATCACGGCAGCCAATTCCGCCCTGGCGACCGGAACCGTCAGTGCGCTGGTCGGCGGCCGTGTATATGCTACCCAAGCGGCGTTGCGCGCTGATCTAAGTCCGGCGGATAAGGCGTTTGCGCTGGTGTACGCGGACCCAGTCGCGTTGTACAACGACCTCTACGTCAAGGCGGGAGCGCCCGGCACCGGCACTTGGACTTCGCCGCTCGGCGTATTCGCGAGCGCAGCGTCCGGTTACGCGGCGACGGCTGCCGGATTTGCTACAACAGCAGCGGCATCACAAAATCAGGTTACTGCCGCACGTGACCAAGCCGGAACCTTCGCCGCGCTCGCCGGATCGCGCGCCGATGACGCGTTAGCGCATGCGGCCGTCGCGGGTCAGTACGACGCGGCAGTCCGGGTAGCACTCGGGCAGCTTCCGACGAACTCGAAGCTGCGACTCCAAGCCGCGTCGATCGGCATTCTGGCGGGCTTTCGCGTCGCTGACCTGACCGCCGGGACGCAAGCGTATCTGTCCGACAAGTGGCGCTACGGCGATTTCGAGTGGCAGGCCATCGACATGTCCGCTCTGGTCGCGGCCGATCCGTACCAGGCGATCTACGTCGCGCCCGCCGAACAACCCAGCGGTTCGCAGGGCGCTTGGCGTCGCAATCACGACGGCGACGCGCGGCTCGGCTGGGCAGGCGTGCGCCCGGACGGCGTGACCGACTGGCAGGCGCAGATCAACTGGTTGGTGAAGCACCCCGAGCTTTCGCACGTTCGCGCGGCACCGGGCAGCTATTGTTTCAGCCGCTCCGTAGTCAAAAAGTCCGGCATGACATTCGAAGGCGTCCCCGGCGCCACAATAATGCGGGCGAAGAACTTCACCGGATTTGCTGGTGGCGACGGCTCGGGCGCACGGGCGTGGACGACCGATCCGCTCGGCACGACCGGGTGTCGCGACATCGGCTTCATTCTTGACATCGCTAAGACCGGTGCGCTCGACGGTAACACTCCGGGCACGCAGGACCAGCAGCAACGGGTGCATGGCGTCAGCCCATTCCAAGCCAACGATTACGTCTGCGAGAACGTGCAAGTCCTGGGCTGTACAGGATACGCGTTCGTTGCGTTCGGCGGCCTGCGCGGGCGCTTCGTGCGGACCCACTCCATCAACGCCCACATCCCGCTAGAATTCTCCAATGCGGATGAATGGACTTCAACCGATCACGTCACAGAGGCGGGTGACGGCGACATTATCACGCAGGCGATGGTTCACTGGGTAAACGGGACGTGCCGAACCGTAGTGCGCGGATACATCGGCTCGGCGGCTTACGCGGTTAACGGAGCTTACGCACTCAACGACAGCCCGGCCAACAAGGACATGATCGGCAACCGGCTGGAGAGCAGTCGCATCACCGTCGGCAGCGCCAGCCCAGGCATCAACGTCGAGAACATCAAGGCGGCGCGCAACGAACTAACGGTCACCGGCAGCTACATCGAAACGCATGGGGTCGGTACACGCATCAGTAGCAGCGATCCGAATGGCTTCAGCAAACTTCGGACCGAAAACGGGGAAACCGTGGCAGGATCAGACCCGCAGAACGCCGTTGCATACGTCGCCATCGGCAAGTGCCTACTCGAAATCATCGAACCGACTATCACGCTAGGACAGGGCCTCCCGGCTGGTTCGCAAGCATCGCTGTGGGGGCTCAACGACAATGTACCGCAAATCCGGCTAGTCGGCGGCACCTTCACCGGCAAGGCGAACGGCGAAAACCGCATCCAGCCAGACTATCCGGTCATGACGGTGCGCGGCAACCCGGACCTGCGCGGAATGCCGACGCCGACCTTGGAACTGATCGGAGTCGGCCACAAGCGGACGCTGTCGCTCGCGATGGACAGCACGGGCAACTACCACCGAGCGATGGGAGCGCGGCTGCCGATCAAGTCTGTGATCGAGGCGCAGATCACAGGCACAGTTTCGTCTGATCGCGGCGTCGCGCTCGCCATGGACCTGCTCGACTCCGCCAACATCTCGTCGTTCAACGGCAGAGGCTATCTCCAGACCAGCGCGGATGACCACACCGATCCTGCTTCCACGACGCTGCGATCAGTCGGCGATGGGTTTAGTGACGGCAGCGGAGCAACCTGGAAGGGTGGCAACTATGTCCGCGCCAACGACACCAGCCCGCACAACGCAGCACATGCCTTTGAGCTTAAAGGCCGCATTGTCACGCTAGGAAGTGGCCCCGGCGATAACGTTGAGTTGTTCCTGCTCGCCGCGCCGACCACCGGTTATGGCGACTACAGCGCGGGCACCTGCACCGTGCAGGCTGGCGCGGCGATGACGCTGGAGTGGGCGGCGTGACCCTACTCTTCGCCATGGACCGCGCCACGGTCCGCCAGCTCGACGCTAACGGTTTCCTGCACGTAGAGGTGTCCAACATCTCCAAGGCGAACGTGTGCCCGTATAGCGGTCGGGAGATACCCGACTGGGAAATGCTCGGGCTCAATCCCGATCGCATCTACCAGCTTCTCCGCGACCCGGAAGAACTCGCCAAAGCAGCGTCCACGTTCAACAACCTCCCGATTCTGAGCGAGCACGTCCCGGTATCGTCGGATGACTTTCCCGAAGAACTGATTTGCGGATCGACGGGAAGCCATGCCGTGTTCGTCGCTCCGTACATGCAGAACAGTCTGTCGGTGTGGAAGCGCGCTCAGATCGATGGCATCGGCACTGATCGTCAGAAGGAACTATCAAGCGCGTATCGCTACCGCGCCGACATGACGCCGGGCGAAACCGCCGGTTCACGCTACGATGGAGTGATGCGCGATATCGTTGGAAATCACGTGGCGCTCGTTATCGAGGGCCGTGCGGGACCGGATGTTGTCGTCGGAGATGAACACATGAAGCTCAAGTCGCGCACGGCGCTGATGGTATCGGGGGCCATCGCCGCCATGGTCCGTCCGAAGCTCGCCAAGGATGCGAGGCTCGACCTTTCGTCCGCGCTCAACACCGTGTCCACCAAGTCGCTGGCGATGGACGGCGCGCCCAAGGCTCTCGCCACCAAGGTCGCGGTCGCGGCCAAGGGCAAGCTCGCCGCCGATGCCGACCTCGACGTGGAAGAACTCGTCAAGGTGATCGAAGCGGTTCAGGCCGCTCCCGAAGACGAGGACGACATCGCCGAGGATGAGGATAAACCCGCCGATCAGCGTGAAGACGAGTCCGATGAAGAATACGCCGCGCGCAAAAAGCGCGAGCAGGCCGCAGCGGATAAAACCGCTAAGGACGCCGAACCCGACGACAAGAAAAAGCCGGCCATGGACGCAGCGACCGTCAGGGGCATGATTACGGACGCGGAAAAGCGTGGCGCGGCGAGCGTGGCGGCGATCGACCAGGCTAAGCGCGACGTACAGCCGTATGTCGGCGCGGTGGTCGGCATGGACTCGGCTGACGCGATCTACCGCTTCGCGCTCGACGCGGCGAAAGTCAGCTATCCCGCGACTGCCGATCAGGCGTCGCTTAAGGCGATGGTGGGAATGCTGCCCAAGGCCAGCGCCGTGATCGCGCAGGACGCCGCCACGGTCACCACGCATCGCAGCGACTTCGCGTCGCGCTACCCCAACGCCGCCAAACTGAGGACGATTTAACATGCCGTTTCAGACTCAGGTGCTGCTCGATCCGGCCCCCGGCCTCGAAGGCGGGTGGGCGAGCGTCAACCCGCATCATTCGATGCTCAACCCCAACACGGGGGACTCCGCCACGTCCGGCTATTCGTCGTGGAAGGCTGGCACCGGCGGGCTGATCGTCGGGCGTTTCGGCTTTGCGGACACGATCGCGGGAACGGTCGTCAGCGTCAATCCGGGCGGGACCGGAATCCGCATCGGGTTCGTGCATCGTTTTCAGCCGGTGCTCATTCAGGGCTACCTCGGCGCGGCGGCGATGGCGCTGTACGCGGGGCAGGAAACCGACATCGCCGATGGTGGCGACTTTTGGGTTCGCCTCGCCGCCGGTGGAGCGCCGGGCCAGAAGCTGTTCGCCACCAACGTGGACGGTTCGGCTGTCGCGGGCGCGGCTGGCGCGACGGTAGCCGGTGCTACCGAAACCGCGTGGTTCGTGGACAGCTTCGCCCCCGCCGGGGGCCTCGCCAAAATGTCGACTCGGGGGTAATCAACAATGCGCGATCTTCTCGAACGCCGCGAACTCGCCCGCGTTGGCGTACACTTCCCGCCCACGGCGATCTACGCTCAGGACTCTTGGCGCGACGACCTCCAGCTGGCGCAGGACGCCCAACCGCAAATGGTTTCGCAGACCAATGCGGGTATTCCCGGCTTCCTGACCAATATCGTCGACCCCGAGGTGGTGAAGATCGTCACCGCGCCGTCGCGGTTCGCGGTGGTGTTCGGCGAGGTCAAGAAGGGCGACTGGACCACGCTGTCCGCGACCTTCCCGACCGTCGAGCTGGCAGGTTCGGTTGCCGGTTACGGCGACTTCGACAACAACGGGCTGGTCGACGCGAACGGCAATTGGGTCCCGCGCCAGTCGTTCACTTATCAGACGCACAAGCGCTACGGTGAACGCACGGTCGCCATGTGGGGCGTGGCGGGAATCAACTACAACGCGCAGCTCGACGCGGCGTGGGCGTATGTGTTTCAGCGGTTTCAGAACCGGAGCTATGCTTTCGGCATTGCCGGTTTGCAGAACTATGGCGCGCTGAACGATCCGTCGCTGATCGCGCCGACGACCCCGGCGGTCAAGGCGGGTGGAGGCGTGTCGTTTCTCACCGCCACCGCCGACGAAGAATACCGCGACGTGCTGGCGCTGTTCACTCAGCTGCTCGCGCAGATGGGCAACAACATCGACCGCAATACACAGATGGTACTGGTACTGTCGCCGGGCCGTGAAGCCCTGCTGTCTAAGCTGTCCGCGTTCAACGTGTCCGCGCGCCAGATGATTCAGCAAAACTTCCCGAACATGAAGGTCGAAACGATCCCGGAGTATTCGACTTCGGGCGGCGAGCTGATGCAGCTGTGGCTTTCGAGCTACCAGGGGCAGGACACGGCCTACGGCGGGTTCACCGAAAAGGCGCGCGCCCACGCCATCGTTGTTCACACTTCGTGGACCGATCAGAAAATGAGCGCGGGCACGTGGGGCACGATCATTCGTCGCCCCCTCGCAATCGCGCAGATGTTGGGGATTTAAGCCATGCCGATCATCGCTTGCAAGCTCCCGCACGGCCTCACCATCACTCACCAGGGCCGAACGATCAACATCAACGGGTCGAACGTCAACTTTGACGCCCTCTCCCCCGACAAGAACGGCGCGCTCGCCGATGGCACCGGGCTGTCGGCGGGGTTCGGGCTGACCACGCTATCCGATCAGGACGCGGCGGTATTCGAGGACTGGTCCAACCGCGCGCTCTACAAGGACGGCGAGAAGGCCAAGGGCCTGTTGGAGGAGCCGTTTCAGCCGCTTCTCAATGGCGTGATCAAGCCGTACAAGTCGGAAGGCGACGCCCGCAAGGATACGTCTGCGACCACGACCGATGTTGCTACCGGGTTTGACGGCCTTGACGGCGATGCCGAGATCAAGCGCGCAGCGGCGGCTACTCCCGGCTTGGTGAACTCCGGCAAGAACAGCTGAGCATGGCCGTCGCGGTGTTCGACTACGCCGCGTGGAATACGCTCTATCCCGAGCTGGCGGGGGTGACGCCCGCGCGCGCCGCGCTTCTGTTCCAACAGGCCGGACTATATCTCGACAACAGCGACGGCTCGATCGTGCAGGACGTTGACCGGCGGTTGATGCTGTTCAACATGCTGGTGGCGCATCTCGCGACGCTTGGCGGGGCATTGGAGGCCGATGGCAAGCCGACTGGCCTAGTCGGGCGCGTCACGTCGGCGGGTGAAGGGTCGGTGTCTGTTTCGGTTGATGCGGGCGTGGAGCCGGGCACGGCGGCATGGTACGCGCAGACGGCCTACGGCTATGCCTTCTGGGCGGCGGTGCGGCCCTACATGCGGATGCAGTATCGTCCGGTTGCTCAGCCCTCGTTCGACCCGTTCTACGGCTTCCCCGGCAGGGTCGGCTATGGCGGTCGTTAGCCCGGTCAAGGGCGGGGAGAAGCTGGAGGCGTACCTGAAGAAACTCGCCGACAAGGTGAGCAATCCGGGTACGCTTCGGGTCGGTTTCCTTGAAGGCGCGACCTACCCCGATGGAACGCCCGTCGCGATGGTGGCGGCTATTCAGAACTTCGGCGCGCCCAACGCGGGTATTCCGGCGCGGCCGTTCTTCTCCAAGATGGTGAACGAAAAATCGCCTGAGTGGGGCGGTAAGCTGGCGAAGGTGCTGGAACAGGCGGACTGGGACGGTGGGAAGGCGCTGGCGCTTATGGGCGAGGGTATCGCTGGGCAGCTTCGTCAGTCTATCGTCGACACGAACGCTCCCGAGCTGTCACCGGACACGATCGCGCGGAAAGGTTCGGACAAGCCGCTGGTCGACACTGGTCACATGCTGGCGTCGGTCGACAAAGAGGTGACACGGTGAACGTCCGCGCCATCGCCAACCGCGCGACGCGGGGCATCAACCCGAACATCGCCGCAACGGTGCGCGTTTGCACCGGGTACACGACGGCGGCGAACGGAAAGCAGGTCCCGGCCTATGTCCCGCCCGTGCCAGTCACGATTCAGGCGCAGGCATTGGCCAAGAAAGAGGTGGAGCATTTGGACAGCATGAACCTGTCCAATGCCACCCGCGCAATCTACGCCGACACGCAGCTGACCGGGGTCGACCGCATTACGCGCTCGGGCGGTGATATCGTATCATTCGCCGACCCGACCGGTCCTTTCGCGGGCATCGTCTATGATTGGCTTGTCATCGCCGTGCTGGAGGACTGGTCAACGGCGGGATGGTGCAAGGTCGCTTTGGCGGAGCAAATGCTTGGGCATCCGCAATGACGCCTGTCCTGACCGACGACGCGATCATCACCGCGTTGCGGGCGTTCCTGCTTGCTGTGCTTCCTGATGGCGTTGAGGTCGTGCTTGGGCAGGTCAACCGCGTGCCCGAGCCGACATCCCTTGACCACGTTATCATCACGCCTGCTCGTCGCGAGCAGCTATCCACCACGACGCATAGTTACAGTATGGCGACCGGCATGAGCGTCGTCGCACGGTCAAATGCGGTGCATTTCCAGCTCGATGTGTACGGCCCGAACTCAACCGACAACGTCCAAGTGATCGCCACCCTGTTCCGGGATGCGTGGGGGTGCGACTTCCTCGCGCCTTACCAAGTGCAGCCGCTTTACTGTGACGATGGTCGTCAGATGCCGCTGGTGAACGGCGAATATCAGTACGAGGACCGATGGACGATGACGGCGGCGGTGCAGGCCAATCCGCCGGTTGCCGTCCCAGTCGACTTCGCGGCTAACGTGGCCGTGAACATGGTGGAGGTCGGCTGATATGCCAAGCATTCCGGCGTCGGCAATCGTCAACGTCATTCCGAACGTGGTGGGCGTCGGCGGATCGGGGCTTGACCTTGTCGGGCTGTTCCTGACCGACTCCGGTCGCGTTCCGATTGGCGCGGTACAGCGGTTCGCGTCGTCGCCAGCGGTTGCGGCGTTCTTCGGCCCCACGTCGAACGAAGCGACGCTCGCGGCCACCTACTTCGCGGGCTATGACGGTTCGACGATCAAGCCCGCCGCCCTCCTGTTTGTTCAGTATCCCACGTCGGCGGTCGCGGCTTATCTGCGCGGCGGGAATCTCGGCCTGTCGTTGGCGGGGCTTCAGGCGCTTTCGGGCGTGCTCACGATCAAGAGCGGCGGAGCGACCACGACCAGCGCCACGATCAATCTTGCGAGCGCGACGAGCTACAGCAATGCGGCGACGCTGATTCAGGCGGGGTTTACCGGTCCCCCGTTCACCGTCGCCTATGACAGCGTGTCGGGAGCGTTCGTGTTCACCAACACCGCTACCGGCGTGGCCTCGGCGATGGACTTCGCTACCGGTCCGCTGGCGGCGTCGCTCGCGCTCACGGCCGCGACCGGCGCGGTTGTTTCGCAGGGCGCGGCGCAGGCTACCCCGGCGGCGGCGATGGCGGGCGTGGTCGCGGCAACACAGAACTTCGTCAGCTTTACCACGACGTTCATGCCGAGCGCGGCCGATCGCCTCGCGTTCGCGACGTGGAACGCCGCGCAGGGCAACCGCTACCTATATGCGATGGGAGATAGCGACCCTGTCCCGACGCAAGCCAACGACACGGCGTCGCTGGGCTATCAGGTTAACCAGGGCGCGTTGTCCGGCACGGTGCCGATCTGGGATCCGAACAGCCCCGCGCGCGTCGCGGCCTTCTTCATGGGGGCGCTGGCGTCGATCAACTTCAGCCGGACGAACGGGCGGGTCAATCTCGCCTTTCGGTCCGGGTCTACGGTCCCGGCGGGTGTCACGAACGCGACCACGGCGACTAACCTTCAGGCGAGCGGGTACAACTTCTACGCGGCTTATGCGACCGCCAATCAAGGGTTCGCGTTCTTCTACCCCGGGCAGATTGCCGGTCCGTTTCTGTGGATCGACACGTACATCAATGAAGTCTGGATGAACGCCGGGTTTCAACTCGCGCTCATTCAGCTGCTCCTGGCGACGGGACAGCTTCCGTACAATGCGGACGGCTACGCCATGGTCGAGACGGCGATGCTCCCGCAGATCGCGGCGGCGGTGTCCTATGGCGCGATCCGGGCCGGAGTAACGCTATCGGCGACACAGATCGCGCAGGTCAACGCGGCGGCGGGGCGGGACATCGCCACCACGCTTTCGCAGCGCGGCTGGTATGCGCTGGCGCTCCCGGCCTCGCCGGCGGTGCGCGCGGCGCGCGGCTCCCCGCCAGTGTATTTCTGGTACACCGATGGCCAGTCGATTCAGCAGATCACCCTCAACAGCATTGCGGTGGAGTAGATCATGGCGAACAACCGCACGATCACGGCGGCGAACGCTATCATCCTGCTCGGCGCAACGGGGTTGTTCGACACGGCGCAGCGCATCGAGGGGTTCGCCGCCGACAACATTACCGACATGGACGCTTACCAGCCCACGGAAACCCTGACGGGGGTCGACGGCCGGTTGTCGGCGGGCTGGGCGTTCGCTCCGGTGCCCCAGAATATCACGCTCCAGGCGGATTCGGCGAGCAACGACTTTTTCGATACGCTGATCAGCGCCGAGGAAACCGCGCGCGAGAAATACGTGCTGTTCGGGTCGATCGTGCTTCCCGCGACGAACCGCAAATACAGCATGACGCGCGGGTTTCTGACGAACATCGTCAAGCTTCCGGCGGTGGCGAAAGTGCTTCAACCGCGCAAGTTCACCGTGCTGTGGCAGCGGGTCCAGCCCGCCGCGAATTAGGAGGCGACATGGCGCGAAAGAGCAAGGTTGTCACGATCGACGCGGAAGGGCGGGACAAGGGCAAGCAGTTTGTCCTGACGGAGATGAGCGCCAGAGCGGCCGAGGCATGGGCCACGCGCGCGCTGCTGGGCCTGTCCAAGGCGGGTGTGGAGGTGCCGGACGAAGCGATGGATGCGGGCGCGGCCGCAATCATCAGTTTCGGCGCGCGGGCGCTTACGTCGATGGCATGGCCGGATGCGGAGCCGCTGCTAGCCGAGATGCTGGCGTGTGTTCAGATCGTCCCCAATCCCTCGCGGCCCGAAGTGATGCGGGCGCTGATCGACGACGACACGGAAGAGGTCGGCACGTTGCTCAAGCTGCGCGGGGAGGTGGTGGAACTGCACACGGGTTTTTCCGTAGCCGCCGCCCTCTCGACCTTGGGGCAGGCGGCGAAGATGCGTCCATCGGCTACGTCAACATCCCGCAAACGATCGGGGCGGCGGTCAGCACGAGCCTCGCAACGTACCACGAGCTCGCCAGCATCTACGGGCTAGAAGATTTGTACGACCTGCTCGAAATAGCGCAGGTCAACGCGTATAATCAGAGATTGGCGAACCCGCATGCCAGCTAGCATCATCGACGCGCTTGTTGTCACGCTGGGCTTGGACAACCACGATTTCCGCGCGGGTCAGAAACAGACCGACGAGGACCTGAAGCGGACGCGGGAAGCGGGGTCGAAAACCGCTTCGCAGCTTGAGGCGGATGGCAAGCGCGCGGCTGAGTTCTTTCGATCGCTCCGCAATGAGGTGGTCGGGCTGTTCTTCGCGTTCGCTGGCGCGTCGACGCTGAAGGACTTCGCTGCGGGGATCATCGCGGGCGACGCCGCTACGGGGCGGCTGGCCACCAACCTGGGCATGGCGACGGAGAAGCTGTCGGCATGGGAAGGCGCGGTTGGGACCGTGGGCGGCAAAGCTGAGGACGCTGATGTTGCCCTGAGGGCGATGGTGACCTCGTTTCAGAACTGGCACCTCGCCGGCAACAGCGGCCACGATGAAGACCTTAAAGGCCTACACGTCTCATTGAAGGACCTGAGCGACCCAACCCAGGCGCTGCTCAAAATGGCTGAAGCTGGCGAGCGTCTGAGCAAGCCCGAGTTCGTCAACCGGTTGCAGCGCATCGGCATCCCGGAGAGCGTGATCACTATGCTCGAACGTGGGCGCAAGGGCACGGCGGACTTGCTGGCGGAACAGGAGAGGCTAGGGGTTACCACTGACAAGGACGCCAAGTCTGCGGAGGCGTTTCAGGCTGCGCTGGCAACACTAAAGCGGGCGATTCAGGGCGCGGCGCGACCCGAGATTGAGAAGCTGACGGCTGATTTCGTCGAGCTGGCGAAGCATGGAGATGACATCAAGGGCGCGTTCGATGTGGTCGACGGCGCGCTTCATCGGATCGCGATCGGTTTCAACATCGTGCGGGCGTCGGTGCATGATTTCGTTCGCATCTGGCAGGACCTAAAGTCCGGCAACTATGCCGACGCGTTACAGACGTTCATGCACGGTAGCGCAGAAGACGTGCAGAACGGCTCCGCCGGGAATGCGGCTGGCGGGTTCGACGCTTCCGCCTTCCCCGGCTACGCTTCGCAGAAACACGGCGGCTTTGGCGGCGGGGACGGCGGGGGCGCGGTCAAATCGGGCAACATGGGCGCGATTTCCTCCTACCTCTCTTCGCACGGGTTCAGCGGCGGGCAGGCGAGCGGCATCGCGGCATGGGTCATGGCGGAAAGTGGGGGCAACCCGGAGGCCGCCAACAATGCCGGTGGTGGTCAAGGAGCGCACGGCATTGGACAATGGCGCGGGCCTCGGCTCCGGCGGCTGCGCGAAAAGTACGGCGATCATCCGACGATGGGCCAGCAGCTCGAGTTTCTCGTGTGGGAGCTAATGGGCGGCGATCCGGGCGGTAAGGCGGTGCGCGCGTCGAGTGGCGGGCTGGATACGCTTCGTGCGACGGTCACGAACTTCGGGCGGGCCGATGCGGCGGGCAATGCCAGCGACATTCGACGCGGCGCGAAGTTTCTTGGCATTCCGCAAACGGTCGCGGCCGTCCGGTCCGCTAACGCGGGCGGTGGCGGCGGCTCGGGTGGCGGCGGCACGACCAACGTCGGACCGATCACTATCCACACGCAAGCGGCCGACGCGCACGGGATCGCGCGCGACCTGTCCGGGGCGCTCCGGGCCCGCGGGCTTGTCGTCCAAGCGCAATCGGGCATGACCTCGTGAGCATCGGCTTGCCCGACGTGCCTTTCGCGATCGGCGTTCCGCCCGTGCTGCGCGCGCCTCTCGCGCTGGTTGAAGCCTATACCGCGCTCCCGAATGTCGCGGATGCCCCGGTGGCGAGTTCCGACGATTGGGGCATATTTGACCGCTCGGGACAGCCGATCGCTCAGCCCGATAGCGTGATCGCTTTGGAATATCAGGCCGAACAGCGCATTGCCGACTATCCGATGGAGGAAGGCGGGTTCCAGTCTTACAACAAGGTCGCGGTGCCGTTCAGCATTCGCCTCGCGCTTAGCAAAGGCGGTTCCGTCGCCGACCGAACGGCGTTCCTGAACGTCTTGGAGGACCTTCGCGCGTCGCTTGATTTAGTGGACGTGGCGACGCCGGAGAAGGTCTATATTGGCGTAAACGTAACGCATGCCGGTATGTCGCGCAGCGCGACGCAAGGGGCTGGCATCCTCACGGTTGAGATCATGTTGCAGGAGATTCGGCAAACCGTGGCGGTGGCGTACAGTACCGCCCCGCCCGCAGCCGCGCCGGACAGCGCCACGCCGGATGCCACTACGTCCGCAGCGACCAGCGCCACCGCCGCCAAGTCCAAAAGCGGACTGCCCCCGGCTGGCGCGTCGGTGAAGGCTATCGGAGGATCGTGGAAGACGAAGGTCGCGTCGGCGGCTCAGGTCAAGAACCAAGGCGCGGTACAAGCGCGCGCGATCGGGCAGGCAATCGGCAAGGGCGGCGCGGGCAACATCGTCACACCGCAAGGCATCGCAAGCTATGTGCCGGGCGTCGGGTACAAATATGACCGGCCCGTCAGATGACCACGTCTAGCCGACAAATCGACATCAACCCCGGCGACGGTGGTGACGGCTCTTATCCGCCTGTCACGCCAACGCCGACGCCCAGCCCGACGCCTACACCGACGCCATCGCCATCTCCCACGCCAAGCCCCCCGCCACCGCCACCCCCCGCGCCGACGCCGCTTCCCGCCCCGTCCGCCCGAACCGGGAGCATCGTCGCGGCGGTAGCGCGGGCGGTGCCGTCGATGGTGGTCCCGCTCAGCGCGGTCCCGTCGCAAATGCTGGCGGTGGCGCTTGGCGGTCAATCATGCCGCATCGTGATTCGAACGCGGCTGACAGGGCCGTATCTCGACCTCTACGTCAACGATGCGTCGATCGCGCTTGGGGTGCTATGCTTGGACCGGACGGCGTTGGTCCGGGCGGCATATACCGGCTTCGTGGGCGAGCTGGCGTTCGTTGATACGCAAGGCGCGAGCGATCCGACCTATGACGGGCTGGGCACTCGCTACGTCCTTCTATGGCTAGGCGCTTAGGTCGTGTCGTTCGTTGAGCGCATGATCGGGTTGCGATTTGAGCTTGGCACCGGCGCGTTCGGCGAGGACGGGTCCAACGTGGTGGAGTTCGCCGGGCTGCGCTGTTCCGCCAACATCGACAAAGCGGGCGGCGTTTTCATGACGAAGCTCGATCTGCGCGTATGGGGCTTACCACTCGACGTGATGGCGAAGCTGACTGTGCTGAACCAGCTCGCCTATACCAGCGCTCGGCTGAACACCGTCACCGTCTCGGCCGGGGACAAGGAAAGCGGCATGTCGGTGTGCTTCGTCGGCATCATAAGCGAGGCGTGGGCGGATATGCGCTCCGCTCCCGAAGGCGTCCTCCATCTCGCCGCCAACACCGGCCTGCTCGACAAGGTACGTCCAGTTCCCGCGATCAGCTTTAACGGCACGATCGACGCGGTGACGGTGCTTCGTAACGTCTGCGCGCAAATGGCCCCGCCGCTGTCGGTGGAGAACAACGGCGTCACCGCGCAGCTTAGCAACACTTACCTGCCCGGCACGGCGATGGACCAGCTCCAAGCGGTGTGCCGGCAATGCGATTTCGAGTATATCGTCGAGAACGACACGCTGGCGATATGGCCTAAGGGCGGCTCGCGGGACGGGCTGGTGCCTCTCATATCGGCCGATACTGGGATGGTGGGCTATCCCGAGTTCACTCAGAATGGCATCCGGCTGACTACGCTCTACAATCCGGGCTTGACGTTCGGGCGCAAGGTCGAGGTGCGCTCGACGCTACAGCCGGCATGCGGATATTGGGTGCTGGCGTCGGTCAATCACAATCTCGACGCGCAAATGCCGGGCGGGCAGTGGTTCACGCAAATCGAGGGCAGCGTGCTAGGCCACGAGGTGCCCATTGTCTGACGCCTACGCCGGGACCGGGACGCTCGCGAGCGGGACATCGGAGTGGAACCGCCTGGATTTCGCCATGCGCTCGATCGTCAACAAGATGGCGACGGCAACGCTGGTTCAGGTCAAGGCGGTGCGCGCGGGCAGCGTGGACGTGCAGCCGATGGTCCACCAGCTTGACGGCGCGAAGAACGCGGTCCCGCACGGGGTGATTCACAACCTGCCCGTCTGGCGCTACCAGGCAGGCGGCAATGCGGTGATCATGGACCCCGTGGTGGGCGATATCGGACTAGCCGTGTTCGCGCATTCGGATATCAGTTCGGCGAAGGCGAACAAGGCCCCGAGCAACCCCGGCTCGTTTCGCAAGTTCGATTGGGCGGACGGCATCTACCTTGGCGGCGTGCTGAACGCGGAGCCGACGCAATGGGTCAAGTTCCTGCCCAACGGCGGCGTGGAGCTGGTGGCGACCGCGCAGGTCAAGATGACGACCAGCGGGACGGTGCTGCTCGACGCGGGACTGGTGAGCACGACGCATACGCTGGCGGCGGGGAACGGCGCGACCGGCACGTTCACGTCGCAGGACGGAAAGGTGGTGACGGTGGCGAACGGGATCGTGACTCGGATCGTCTAGTCGTTCGGCGGGGGCGGCTCTTCGGGTGGTGGGAGGTCGTCTTGGGAGTCTGGTTGGCTTGTCGGGGCGGGGGGCTGCACAGATTCGGTAGGGTCTGGAGTGGGCGCGCCGCTGGACTCATTGGCCTCATTGTCGACACTCGTAGCAGGCAAGTCGCTTTTGTCTTGCAAGGCTGGCGTCGGAATAAGATCAAGGCCCGGATCAGATAGCGAATAACGAACAACCTTATCGGTTTTTACGTTATACACGCAGTAAAACTGAATAGAATCAAATGCGCCAAAACCATTAGAAAGCTCCGCTTTAGACGAGATTTCTGTAAGAAGTCCGTCTCCAAGCGATCGCAGACTAAACTTATCAAACTTATAGGCTAGAAATCCTTGAGCGTCGCCATTCCACTTAAACTCGTGCTTAGCTATGCTTCTAAGATAGTCGTCAGCCTTAGACGAGCATTCTGCGTCGGCTTGATTTCCAAACTTATCGCTCAATGCCTTCGGGTCGTTACCGTGCACTGTAAGCCATTCTACATCGGTTTCGGGTATATGGGTCGGGATGTTTTCTGATCTTGCCACACAATATCCCACGAGCGCAATGAGCGTGATGGAACCGGCAATCCTTTTTACCCGCCTTACAGTTTCCGCTTTCCGGAATCTTCTTGCGCGCTTCTCCGCACAATTAAGGCAAATCGCTCTTTCTTTAAATCGATAAGAGACGCGCGAAGTACCACCGAAACCAAGCCCCCCGCGCGTTCCCTTGTAGAGGCGGCTAGAAGTCGACTCTCCCGATAACACTTGATCCGTGACGACGGTTGTTTCAGTCGACGGAAACACGTCACGACAATACTCACAAAGCAGCCTCATGCCATGCCCCACCTAATTCGGCGCAGGGCTACCCCGCCAGCCCCTTGTCCACAAGGCGGCGTATCGCTTCCGGGCGGGACGGTTGGGGTTCGGGCTGCGCGGCAATCCACGTGTCCAAGGCCGCAAGCTGACTTGCATAGAGCCGCAACCCGATCGGCGGGCCTATCCCTGTTGGCGGGCGACCCCGCGCTTTTCTGTTATCGGCTATTGACGGCATATCTGATAGCGGCTATCTGAAAACACGAAGCGGCGCAAGGGATCATCACTCCCCGCGCCGCCTCTGACCACCACCGTCCGGGAGACGATCATGGCTACAGCTGCCCTTATCACCAACATTGCCGAGTTTCCATCCGTAGGCGGGAGCGGCTTTCGCTTCGGCGGCAAGTTCGGCGAGTGCCACCTCGACAATCTGTATTCGATGGCCGTCGCTTACGAACATCGCAAGCCCGCGAGAAAACCAGTCGAGATCACGCGGACGCCCGAGCTGTTGATCGTCATGGCCATGCTGAAAGCGCTCCCGATCGAACGGCTGCGGAGCGTCAGCAGGGAGGTTGCCGCCGTGTCGGAAAAGTCCGGGGACGAGATCGCGCGGGCAGCGGATTATATCACGTCGGCGGTTCTGGTGGGCAGGGCGTAAAACCATTCACAGTTCGGGCTTCGCGCGCCCGGAGCCTCCCAGCCGGGAGGTCGATGACCGGGGCGGACGCTTTTGAGACGGCCAATCCGCCCCGGCCGTCGCCAGTCTCAACCAGTCGACAGGCGCGGCCATAATCGGCGTCGGCTTATTTGTGGAGTCGCTTCATGGGCGATATTTTGACCGTCAATTTCAGGGGTGACGACCTGTTCGGCTTTCGGGAAGACGACGGGACGTTTCTCGCGCTCAAACCGATGGTCGAGGCGATGGGGCTGATGTGGCCCGGCCAGTACGAACGGGTCAATCGCGACCCGGTTCTCTCCCAAGGTATTCGTGTCATGCGGATACCTTTCGGGCGTGGGGGTGCGCAGGAGACGCTTTGCATCAAGCTGGAGATGGTGAACGGCTGGCTTTTCGGCATCGACAGCGGCCGGATCAAGGACGAAGCCGTCCGCGAGCGCGTCATTCTGTACCAGCGCGAGTGCTATCAAGTCCTCCACGATCACTTCACTGGCAAGCGGCCGCCTGCACTCGGCAGCGACGAGGAACCGGACCCCAGTCCGTCGATGAACGAGCGTCGCTCACTGGTCGCGGAAGCGCGTCAGACGTTCGGCCCGCTCGCCGCTCGGCAGCTATGGTTCAACCAGAATCTGCCGATCGTGCCCGCAATGATCAATCACGGGCAGAACGACCCGGACCTGTTCCACTATGGCATGGTCCGGCCGCCGGAATCTGACGCGGCGTGAAACGGTTGGAGGGCGGCGCGCAACCGCCGCTCTCCAACCCGGCGCGCGCCATGCTACACCCTACCCCATGCCCGCGACCCTGCTACTTGACCGCGCCACCAACGACCTATGCATCGACGCGCTCGGCAACATCGCGGTCGCGACGGAGCCCTATTCGATCGTGCAGGACGCCGCTTCCGCATGCCGGGTGTTCTACGGCGAAGCATGGTACGACACCTCGCGTGGCGTCCCGTATTTCGACCAGGTGTTTTCCGGCACCACGCCCTTAGCGGTGCTACGTGAGCGGCTGGCGGCTGAGGCCAAACGGGTTCCCGGCGTCGCTGGCGCGACGGTATCGCTTGCCCCGATCGGCGGGCGCAAGCTGGCGGGGCAGGTAGAGCTCCGGCTGACGAACGGCACGGTCCAAACCGCCGCTTTCTAGGTCACGCTCGTCCTCGGCTAGAGTGGGGCGATGGCGACCAATGTCCCCGCGCCCGTACTGACGGACAACGGCTTCGCTGCGCCCGATGAGATTGACGTGTTCGCGGGTGTGGTCGCTGACTTACAAGCGGCGTTCGGCGGCAACCTAAATCCCGACATGGCCACGCCGCAAGGGCAGATCGCTACGTCTCTGACGGCGGTGCGCGCGGCGGTCGACGCGGTGTTCCTGCTGATCACCAATCAGGTCGACCCGGCTTCGGCGAGCGGTCGGATGCAGGACGCGATCGGCCGCATTTACTTTATGACCCGCAACCCGCCGAACTCGACGGTGGTGGCGGCGATATGCACCGGCGCGCCGGGCACGGTCATTCTGGCTGGCGCGCTCGCCATCGCGACCGATGGCACAATCTATCAGGCGACGGGCACGGCGACGATTGCCAGCTCGGGCACCGCGACCGTAAATTTCGCGGCAATCGACACTGGCCCCGTCGCCTGTCCGGTCGGCGCGCTCAACCGCATCTATCGCGCGATTCCGGGCTGGGATGCGATCATCAATCCGGCCGCAGGTATTGCGGGGGGCGACGTGGAGAGCCGGGCGGATTTCGAGGCGCGCCGGGTCGCATCGGTGGCGATCAACGCGCTCGGCATTCTCCCTTCGATCCGAGCGGCGGTGCTGAGCGTTTCCGGCGTGCTCGACGCCTATGTGACGGAGAACAGTGGCGCAAACGCCCTTACGACCGGGGGCGTCACGCTACCCGCGCACAGTCTGTACGTCGCGGCGCAGGGCGGAACCGACGCGGACGTGGCGCGGGCGATATGGTCAAAGAAAAATCCCGGCTGCGATTACTACGGCAACATCACGATCACGGTAGAGGACCTGTCGAGCGGCTATGTGCCGCCATACCCGGCCTACAACATCACGTTTCAGCGCCCGGCCGCGTTGCCGGTTTATTTCGGCGTCACCATCGCATCGTCAAGTGCGGTGCCGTCCGATGCCGCCGCGCAGATCAAGGCGGCGATCGTGAAGGCGTTCACCGGCGCGGACGGTGGCCAGCGGGTGCGCATCGGCACGACCATCTATGCGCTCCGCTATGTGGCGGGAATCGTCGCGCTCGGGCCGTGGGCGCAACTTGTGTCGCTGCACGTCGGCACGTCCGCCAGTCCGACCGGCGACAGTGTCGCGGTCAACATCAATCAGTATCCGGTGCTTGATCCGGGTAACATCGCCGTGGTGCTCCAATGAGCGAGAAACTGGCACCCGCCAGCGCACCGATCGGAGACGCGGGGCCGGATAGCGTCATGGGGCTGCCGTCGTTCGACGTGCGCCAGACGATGCTTAGTCAGTACGCCAATAGCCCAGTGCTGACCGAGTTGATCAGGCGAACGGCGGATGCACTCGATCAGCAAGCCAACGTCGATGCTTTCTACGCGCTGGTGTGGAACGTCGAAACCGCGCGCGGCTGGGGTTTGGATGTGTGGGGACGCATCGTTGGCGTGAACCGTGTGCTGCATATTCCCGCCGATGTTCCGTACATCGGCTTCGCGGAACAGCCGTTTGGTCAAGGCATCTGGTGGGGCGCGGGAGCGATCACGCGGAACTTCGCGCTATCGGATGAGGCGTTCCGGCGGCTAATCCTTGCCAAGGCGGCGCTCAACATCTGCGACGGGTCTATCCCTGCGATCAACGCGGCGATGCGCGCGCTCTTTCCGGGCCGGGGCAACTGCTACGTCCGGGACGATGGCGGGATGAGCATGACGCTGGTGTTCGGCGCGGTGCTGTCGGCTGTCGAACTCGCGATCGTCGCGCAAGCGGGTGTGCTGCCCAAGCCTGTCGGCGTGTCGGTATCTGGCGAGGTCCACTCCTAATGCAAATCAGCAATCAGCCGCGCCGGATTAGTGTTACCTGGGCTGCGCAGGCAGGCGCGGGCTTCATCCGTAACGTGCCGGACTCGGGTACGAGCGGCGGTGCGGCGAGCTACTCAACGGGATTCCCGCCCGCAACGTTCCAGCCGATCGCTAGCGGCGGCTCGTTCCCGTCTGGGCAAGATATGAACGGCGTGCTGGCGGACTTGTCCGCGTGGGCGCGATGGAGCGCGGCGGGCGGGGCGGCGACTTTCGATGCGGCGTTCGCGGGCGCAGTAGGCGGCTACCCGTTCAGCGCGCTGTTGGCGTCGACGACTCCCGGAACACTGTGGCAGTCTACAGTCGACGGCAACACGTCCAATCCCGACGCCAGCGGTGCGAACGGGTGGATCGCTGTCACTATCGCGCCCGGCGATATGTCGCAGAACGTCATCCGTCATCGAAACAGCTTCGTCGAGCAATGGGGTACAGTCAACGCCAGCTCTTATGGTGAGCCGGTTGTCGGCGTTAGCTTGGTGGTCCCGTTCTATGACGGGAGTTACAACATCGCGATCACGCCCGCGATCAACGGCCCGAGCGGGACTAGCGATACTTGGGTGCAAATAATCCAAAACAGCAAGTCGACTACGAGCTTTTCGGTTCAATATCAGCGGCCCGGTGGGTCCGTACAGCCTTATCTCGACGGGTTCGACTGGCGTTGCATCGGGCGCAGCGCATGAACTTATTACTGAAGGATAAGTAGATGGGCGACACGTCAGTCTATCGGGATGCGGCGGGCAACTACCATGAAGCGGTAGGTGTCACGATAATTGGCGGGTCCACGTCCGCTCTTCCATCTGGCACCGATCGCAGCGGCACCATCACTACCGCCAACACCGCGCAGGACGTAGCCCCAGCAAACCCCACGCGCGTCGGCATGACGTTTCAGAACACCAGCGATACCGCGATGCGGCTTACTGAAAGCGGTGCGGACGCAACCGCGACCACAGGGTTCGTGATCGCCCCCGGCCAAGCCGTCAACGTCAGCACGAACAAGCGCATCTCCGTGTTTTGCGCGACGGCAGGCAAGTCCTTCGCCGCGACGGAGTCCTGACATGCGCTTCATCAACAGTGCCCCGGTCTCTGCTTCCCGCATCGGGTTCGGCGTCAACCTTGGCTCGCTCACCGGCGGTGGCGAACCTACCGACTTCGCCGATCCGAACACGGGCGCATTTCAGAACGGCAACATCGGCCAGATGAGCGTGCTGATGAACTCCATGGGCATGACGTGGGCGCGTGTCAGCGCGTTTTGGGCACCCGATACCGCCGCGCTCGCGACACCGCTGGTGGATCGCCTGGGCGGCATCGCATCGATCCTACACGGCCAGGGCAAGAAGGTCATCGTCGATAACGCGGTGCCCGGCATGTACGTTCCCAAAACGACGCTGATGGGCACCGGCCCCATGGCGACGATGACAGATCAGCAGCTTGAGGATTCCGCTTACGGTTGGCTGCGTCCGCCGGTCTCTTATTTCTCGGGCATCGTAGATTGGTGGGGGTTGATGAACGAGGCCAACCTTCAGCTTTGCTTCGCGTACAACATTGACCCGCTATTTGGTCGCGGTACAACCGCAGCCGAGTTCCTGAACCCGCAGCCGGGCAGTCTCACCGCGAACAACGGTCAGGTCGTGCTCAACAACAAGGCGGAAACCGATCCGACTTATTTCCCGCCCGCCTATAGCAATACGGGCGTCTACAATGGCGGCACGGACATCGACCATGCCAAGATTGGCCTGCTCGCGCACAAGCTGATCGTGCTCAACCGCGGCATTGCACGCGCCGTGCATGAGTTCGGCGGCAAGGTCGTGCTCAACACGACCAACATCAATGTGGGCTGGATCGCGGCGAACATCCAGATGGGCGTGCAGATCGATGCGGTCGGTCGCCACATCTACGAGACGGCGAGCTACAGCCTGCGGCGTCAGTATGGGGGGCCTGCGGCTGCGGCGGTGCCATCCCTCGGCATCGTTCAGGGACAGACGGCGTTCGACATGGCGGCGTTGTACGGGTCGTTCGGCCTACCGATCATCGACGAAGAGCTTAACGGCAACCAGCGGTACGCCACCAGCCCGACCGCGCCATCGGGCGACCCGACGCTGCTAGCGGGCGACGCGAGCATGATCAATCTCCTTAACGAGGTCGAATCGGACCCGCGCTGTATCGCTGCGATCGTGTACCGCCTGACGTGCCAGCCGACGCATCCGAACGCATCCGAACGCGCGTTCGGCGTGTACCAGGACCTGTTCACGCCGAAGACCTCGGCGAAGGCCGTGCGGGGGTACGTCAACCCGGCGCTGCCTAGAATTAATCTGTGACCACCGTTCCGTTCGGGATCCAGTCCTACCGCCGCGCCGATCCCCCCGAGGTCAGGCTGGTCAACTGCTATGCGGAACAGGTCCCCCTCGTCATGCAGACACCAACGATCACCATACAGGCGGGCGCGCGCTACTGGTTCACGATGAACGTCGGGTGTAGGTGCCGTGCTTGGCGGGATCATGTGGGCGATGCTCTACGCCAGTATCGCAGGAATAGGGTGGTGACCCCGTCGCTCCACCCCAACCTAGTCGCGCTAGTCCACGGCCTGCAGATCGCATGCCTCGTTACAGGGCGCGGCCCGTATGTCGGCTAACGTAATTCCAGTCGCAGTCACGCAGTCCGGGTTTCCCTGGACCGCAGTGATGATGGGGCTCGCTAACTTGTTGATCGGTGGTGTGCTGGCCGCGATCATCAAGAGCCGTCCGCAACTCAAGAAGATCGCGAACGATCGGGAAGCGAACCTTTTGACCGAACGAGCTGGCGATCTCAAAGACATGAACAAGCGCATCTTGGACTTGGAAGCGAAGGTAGACAGGGCCAACGAAGCCGCAAGTATTGCGAAAGATGCAACTGCCGTCGTGCAAATGCAGATGGTATCGATGCAGGCCGCTTTCGAGCTGGTGGCGGGTGAACTGGCGCGCGCCGATCCTAATAACCCGACACTGAAACAGGCCCGCCAGCTGATCGCGCAAGCCGCGACGCGAGACATGGGCGTCGGCGTGGCGATGCAGAAACTTGCAGCAATCAGAGGAACAGGCGAATGACGATCCCATCCGACATCATCGCCGCCGCTCGCGCTGGCATGGGGCACTGGCACGTGCCAGCGTCTGTGTCTCTGGCGCAATGGATCGTCGAAAGCGGAAGCGGCGCGCACTCACCGGGCAATAATCCGTTCGGGATGAAACCGCGCGAGGGGCGGAACGATCCGTGCCAGTGGCTGGCTACCACGGAGTTCAGAAACGGTGCGTACCGCCCGTGCAAGCAGCCCTTCCGCACGTTTCCGACGATCGCCGATGCTTTCGATGCTCATGCCAAACTGATCGCGACAGCACCAGTGTACGCGGCGGCGATGGCGGCGCTCCCGAACGTGGACAGGTTCGTGACGCGGCTATCGGCGCACTACGCGACCGATCCGCTCTACGCTCACAAGCTGCTGACGCTGATTAGCGCGCACAAGCTCACAGAGTACGACGCATGAAAAACAACGCGCGCGAGTTCATCGCCTTTGCCATCGTGGCCCTGTTCGCCTTCGCGTTCTTCGTCAACCCGCACGAGCCGTTGCTGATCGGCGCGATGATCGCCGCCTTTACGACGGCTATCGGTTTTTATCTTGGCGGGAGTAAGACTGGCGCGGACAACGCAAAAACGAACTCGGATACGCTCGCAGCGCAAAGCGCCAGCGCGAGCGCCGACCCGCAACCCGTTACCGTCGTGAACTCGGCTGCCCAGCCGGTTCCAACGGACCCCGTTCAACAAGGAGAAGTGAAATGAGCAACATCATGGCCACCCTACGTCACGCGCTCGGCATCGTGTCGGGCATCCATATCCCCGGCGTCCCGACGCAGACTGCCACCGTCACGCATTCGATCCAGCAGCACATCGCCGACACATATGGCGAAGTCGCGAAGGCGCTGGCGGCGAAGCTCGGCGCGACGCCGGGTATGACCGGATTCGAGAAGCTGGGCGCTGTCACCACGGCGATCGTCGCCACGGCCAAGCGGGACGGCTTCAAGGGCGTCGAGCACGACCTCTTCCACGCGGCCGTGTCGGTTGCGGCGGAGGCGTTCCGCGCTAGCCTGCCCACGATCGAGGCGGACACGCTCGCGCTGGCATCGTCGCTGTCGGCAAACCCCCTGGTCAAGCTGGCGGCGGAGCTGGTCGTGCCGGCGGCGTTCGGCGCGGTGGAGAAGGCGGTTGGTCTTCCGCCTACCCCGTTCGAGACGACTCAAGTTGCCCAAGCGGTCGCAGCTTAATCCACATGAGCATCACCGCCAGCGTCACGGCCGTGGACTCGTCTACGTATCCGCAGACGCTGGCGGACGCTTGGTTCGTGCAGGGCGACTGCCCGCGGGGCGGGTTCACTCCGGAAGGGTGCATTGGGTTTTACCTCAAGCGCCACGAAGGTGATGTGCCCCCGCTCGCGATCGGCGACCAGATCACCGTACCCGTGCATGGCGTTGACGGTCATGTGCTGCATGGCGATGCGCGGCTGAAAATGATCGGCTGGCCGGGCGACCCCAACACGGTGGGCAATCCGTTCCCCGGCACCGGCTGGCGTAACCCGCTAACTGGAGTGACGGAATGAGCCGCGTCCGCCAGTACGCCGCTCGCCCCGATGGCACTGGCTATCGCATCGGGCCGTGGCATGCTTGGCTGGTGGAACCCCCGCGTGTGACGGAGCCTAAGGCTGATCCGAAGTGAGTTAGCGGGCGGTCACCGAACCCGACCTGACAACGTGCGGAGACTGCCCACCTGCGAACCGGATGCTGTTCGTCCGTGCCTCGTCCAGCGCCGCACGAAGCCGGGCGTTCTCCGCCTCTGCGCTGGCGAGGGCTTCTTCAACCGCAATACGCGCATAGCTTTCGGCGCTCTCGCGTTGACGTTTTTCCGCTCGGGCGAGTTTCACCGGGTCAGCCAGGTACTCGGGTGACCCGAAAAGCGGCCTCATGCGAGCTTGGATTCGGTCGGCGACGGTCGCTACAACTCTATCGCGCGTATCAGTCATCGGCCGTCTCCATTGCAGCGCGGGCGCTATCGACCAGCTCATAGGTGGTAGCGAACACATCAGCCTTGATTGGCCAGTGTTCACCTTGAACGCCAGTAGCGATCCAGTCGCCGGGCGTCACAATGTGTCCGCCCTCAAGTGTTGGGCACCACGAAATACCCTCGTCTGCGTAGCGGTTCGGCGCGCTTTTGAGGACCACGGCGGGATGGTCGCCTAGTTTCCACCATTGTGTAGCCCGTATCGTCGCCGTCTTGCGATATTCACGCTCTCCCCGCGTGGGGGTGTTCGCCTGTACGTCAGTCATGGTCGTGTCTCCGGCTGCTCTTGTTCCTCAACTATGGTGACGGCGGCTTTCCACCGATCAACCCGATAGGACGGCGAGCCCTCCTCGCATTGGACGATGCGAATCTTGACCGTAGCCTCGTTGTGAATCGTATACGCCGTCTCCCGCCGCACCGCCTGTTCGATGATCTCGGATAGCTCGGGCCAGTCGATCACGGTGGTAAAGCTGCGTTCGTGGCGAAGTACATTGGTGATCTTCATTGCGCCGCGTCCATCATTCGGTCCTCTTCATCGTACTCGGCATCAATCTCGCGCTGATGGCGGGCCTGATTGATCTCGCGGCGCCGCGTGACGTCGGCGTAGACGACGTGCTGATCCCTGTTCCAGCAGTCGGCGACCAAGCAGATGCTGACGATGTACAAGCCCTCATCGGGGTCGCCGAGGTCGCTGTCGTCGTTGTCGGCGATCCATCGGACGGCTTCGTCATAGCGGGCCATGTCAGCACCCCGCCCTGCCGCGCAGGTTGCGCTCTAGAGTTTTCTGGTCCGCGAACGATGCAATATGCCCGCCGTCGGCATAGCCGATCTGGTACGGCTTCGTGCTCGGCTGCGGCCAGCCCTTCACGTAGACGAGCGCGACTACATTGCAGCTGTAGCCAGTCGCCTCGGCCAGTTTCATCAGGGTAGGGGAAATCGGCGGTACCGTCGTCATGTCACTTGTCTCCGTAGCTGATATCACCTAAATAAGAGATATCAGATTGATCGTCAATAGGGGATATCAAAAAATGGTCGGCTTGGCGCAAAAGGCAATATCAGCTAGTCCGGCTGGCGTGGGACGGCCGCGCATCAACGACGAACAAACACCGGCTCGCTTTCCGACCGGGACGCTGGCCAAGATTGACGCTGCGCTGGTCGGCAATGAGAAACGGTCGGACTTCATTCGCGCGGCCGTTGACGCCGAGCTACACCGCCGCAAGAGATGACGCGCCCCCGCGCTGGGTCTGGTGGTGGTGCGCCGATCACCGCTGCGATGGGGCGGGCCTGAAACAGCGCGCGGATGCGGGCGAGGTCGGCTAGGACGGCGGGGGTCATGCGGCTAAGTTCCGCGCCCATCACCCTCTCCCGTCGCTGTCATGGGCGGGAGGCACGGGGTTCTCCGCCCACACCTTCCGCATCAACTCTGCCAACTCAGCGCGTTGCGCTATCTCGGCTTGGGTAGGCACCCACCAGCCCGCGCCGTGGCACGTCGGGCACTCCATCTCGCCATAGTTTTCGCAGTAGCATTGGTCGCCACCACAATAACAGTTGGCGATACCACCTCCCTGACAGCGGTCGCACCATTCTGAACCTTCGGGAAGCGGCTCATCCCGATCGTCATCATACTCATATTCGTCTTGGTCCAGCACCCCGCTCATCGCGCCAGTCCTTCGTCGTTGTCGCTGCCTTGGGCGGGAGGGGCGAGAGCATCGCGCATAGCCGCGCAGCGCGTGAATGCGAGCGGACAGCATGCGAGCGCGGTCTTGAGCCGCACCATCTCTTGTTCAGCGGCGATGGCGCGAGCTTGCCAGTCGTACCGCGCTCCGCTCATCGCGCCGGTCCTTTGCACATCGGACACGTCGCGCCGATCGTTTCGACGCGGCAGGTGAAGCAAATCCGCGCGCGGAGGTGGTCGCGCGCTGTTGCGGGCGGCTGATAGCTCGCGGCGGTCATAGCCGGGACTCGGGGGAGAGGGAAACGGTTAGCAGTCGGTCCACGTACCCCGCAGAATCCCGTGCTAGGAACGGACCGGCAACATCGCTAACTTGCGAGGATGTGGGCTGAATCGCCTTGGCTTTGCAGTCCTCTGCGTCACCACTCCGCCATCGGGCCAAGGCGGCGCGCCATGCACCGGTTTCGCCATGTCGGTCAAGCGAAGCGGCGCGCTTGGCGAACTGGCGCGTACCCGATAAGACTGCGACAGGCGCGGCGTGTGTTGCCTTGCTAAGACAGCTATGCCACGGGGGCGCATGGACCAGGCGATGATCGACGGTGGCCGTTTCGACGCGATGCGTGAGGCGATGGTGACCAGCCAGTTGCGGACCACGGCGGTGAGCGACAACCGCGTGGTGGCGGCGATGGCGCGGGTGGCGCGCGAGCTGTTCGTACCCGCCGAGCGGCGCGACACGGCCTATACCGATCGCGCGGTGCCGCTGGCGCGCGGGCGGCGGCTCAACACGCCGATGGCGACGGGCAAGCTGATGACCGAAGCCTATCTGCGCCGCACCGACCGCGCGCTGTTGATCGGTGCGGCGACCGGTTATGCGGCGGCGGTGCTCGCATCGCTGGTGGCGCATGTGATCGCGGTCGAAGTGGACCCGCTGCTCGCGGAACAGGCGCGCGCGGCGCTGCAGGGTACGCCGGCGGTGACGGTGGTCGAGGGGCCGCTCGAGACGGGGCACGCCGACGGCGCACCCTATGACGTGATCATGGTCGACGGTGCGATCGGGGGTGTCCCTCAGGCGCTGATCGACCAACTGGCGATTGGGGGGCGGTTGGTGACCGGATTGGACGACAAGGGGGTGATCAGGCTCGCGGCCGGGGTGCGCAGCGCGCACGGTTTCGGCTTGCAGCATTTCGCGGATTGCGAATGCGTGGCGCTGCCCGGGTTCGCGCGCGCGCGGACGTTTTCGTTTTGATGCGCTCGCTTCGATTGGCGTCCGTGCTGCTGGCCGCTACCGCGATCGCTGCCACCCCTTCCGCCGCGGACACGTTGCGCGAAGCGCTGGCCAAGGCCTACGCGACCAGCCCGACCTTGTCCGCCGCGCAGGCAACGCAGCGGGCGAGCGACGAGTCGGTGCCGATCGCGCGTGCGGCGGGACTGCCGTCGCTCAACGGCTCCGCGGGTCTGGTCCAGGACGCGTTCAGCACCGGCGACTCGATCACCTCGCCGCAGCGGCAGGCGACGAGTTCGGCGAGCTTCAACGTACCGCTGCTCAATTTCGGGCTGGTCCGCAGCAGCGTCCGCGCGGCGGAAACGCGCGTGGAGGCCGGGCAGATCGGGTTGCGCGGCACGGAAACGACGTTGTTCACCAACGTCGTCTCCTCGTACATGAACGTGATTCGCGACGAGGCCATCGTCGCGCTCAATCAACAGAATGTGCGCGTGCTCGACGTCAATCTGCAAGCCACGCGCGACCGGTTCCAGGTCGGCGACCTGACCCGCACCGACGTCGCGCAATCGGAGGCACGGCTGAGCCTCGCGCGCGCGCAGTTCCAGTCGGCGCAGGCCAATTTGATCAGCAGCCGCGAGGGCTATGTGCAGGTGGTCGGCACGCCGCCGGGCACGCTCGACACGCCGCCCGCGCTGCCCAATCTGCCCGCGACACCCGATGCGGCGGTGGAAGTCGCACTGAAGGACAACCCGACGTTGTTGTCGTTCCAGAAACAGCGCGACGCGGCCAATTACGACATCAGTGCCGCGCGCGCGCGGCGTCTGCCGCAGATCAGCGCGGTGCTGGGCGGCAATTATTACAATTATCTCGGCTCGCTCGGCGCGGGAACAGGGGTGCGTGTCGCGCAGCAGGGAGCGTTCTCGGGCACGGTCGGACTGGCGCTCAACGCGCCGTTGTTCGCGGGTGGCGCGCTGTCGGCGCAGGTACGTCAGGCACAGGATCGCCGCGGTGCCGCGATCGAGCAGGCTACCCAGGCCGAGCGCGGCGTCATCGCGCAGACCCGTGCCGCCTTCGCGGTTTATCGGTCCTCGCTGGAGGTGATCAGTTCGGCGCAGAACGCGGTCAACGCCAACAAGCTGTCGCTGGAGGGCGTGCGCGCGGAGAACAGCGTCGGCAGCCGCACCATCCTCGACATCCTCAACGCCGAACAAGAGCTGCTCAACAGCCAGGTGACGTTGGTGACCGCGCAACGCGACGCCTATGTCGCCGGGTTCGCGCTGTTGGCGGCGATGGGTCGGGCGGAGGCGCGCGACCTGGGGCTGGACGGCGGCGCATTGTACAATCCGACCACCAATTACGGCCGAGTGCGACGCCGCATCTTCGGGGTCGGCGACGACGCCAATCGAACGCCCGTGGGCACCTCGACGGTGAACACGCCCGCGCAAGGGGCGGAGGTGACGCGCCCACTCGACCCGTTGCTCGACACACCCGTTGACAGCAACCCGCAACTGACCACAGGTAAGCACGGGGCGGGGCGGTAGCACCGCGAGGGGGAAGCGAGTGGCACCGATGGGCGATTTGAGCAGCGAGCCGTCGATGGAGGAGATTCTGTCGTCCATCAAACGCATCATCGCCGAGGAAGGCGACATGACACCGGCGGGCCGCGCGCGCCGACCCGGCCGCGCGATGACTCCGCCGCGCGACGATGACGAGATCCTGGAACTCAATGATCCCATTCCCGACCGTGTGCCCGATCCGCCGCGCGCCGACCGCGCCTTCGACCCCGAGCCACGCCCCATACCAGAGAACGCCATGCCCGCCCCGTCGACCAAGCGCCTGCCCGAACCGCCCCCGTCTGTTCCGATCGCTTCCGCTGAGACCGCGCAAGCCACACGCGGCGCGCTCGACCAGCTGTCGCGGTTGTTGATCAAGCCCGAACCGGGTGTCGACGGCACGCTGGAAGGGCTGGTGCGCGAGCTGCTCCGGCCGATGCTGCGCGAGTGGATCGATGCCCACCTGCCCGAGATGGTGGAGGCGATGGTCGCCAAGGAAATCGCGCGGATCACCGGCGCGGCGCGCTGACACGCGCCGCTGGCGGGGGTTGAGCCACCCGGCGCGTCCGCTACACGGTCGGGCATGAACGAGCTGCCCAAGACTTTCGACCCCGCCGCGATCGAGGCGCGCTGGTACGTGCATTGGGAGGCGAACGGCCTGTTCCGCCCCGAGCGGCCCGGCGCGGAGCCGTGGACGATCGTCAACCCGCCGCCCAATGTCACCGGCTCGCTCCACATCGGCCATGCGCTCGACAACACGTTGCAGGACATCCTCGTCCGCCACGCTCGGTTGCAGGGCAAGGACGCGCGCTGGGTGGTCGGCACCGACCATGCGGGCATCGCCACGCAGATGGTCGTCGAGCGCAACCTGGCCAAGGAAGGCGTCAACCGCACCGACCTCGGCCGCGAGGCGTTCGTCGACCGGGTCTGGGCATGGAAGGCGGAGAGCGGCGGCGAGATCACGCGCCAGCTGCGGCGGCTTGGCTGTTCGATGGATTGGGCGAACGAGCGGTTCACGATGGACGAGGGCTTCTCGGCCGCGGTGCGCAAGGTGTTCGTGCAGCTGCATCGCGAGGGGCTGCTCTATCGCGACAAGCGGCTGGTGAACTGGGACCCCGGCCTCGGCACCGCGATCAGCGACCTGGAGGTGGAAACGCGCGAGGTGACGGGGAGCTTCTGGCACCTCCGCTATCCGTTGGCCGACGGCTCGGGGCACATTTCCGTCGCGACGACACGGCCCGAGACGATGCTCGCCGACATGGCGGTGGCGGTGCATTCGGAGGACGCGCGCTACGCTGCGCTGGTCGGCAAGCAGGTCCGGCTGCCGATCACTGGCCGGCTGATCCCGATCGTCGCGGACGAGCATGCCGACCCGGCGCTGGGCAGCGGCGCGGTGAAGATCACGCCCGGCCACGACTTCAACGATTTCGAGGTCGGGCGGCGGATCGGGATCGAGGCGCGCGACATGCTCAACATGCTCGACGCGAAAGGGGCGATCGTCGATTGCGGTGGCGTACCCGCAAATCTGATCGGCCTCGACCGGTTCGAGGCACGGGAGCGGATCGTCGCGCTGCTGGAGGCCGAGGACGCGCTGGAGCGGATCGAGCCGCGCGTGATCCAGACGCCGTACGGCGACCGCTCGGGTGTAGTGATCGAACCGTGGCTGACCGACCAATGGTATGTTGACGCCAAAACGCTCGCGCAGCCCGCGATCGAGGCGGTGCGGTCGGGCGCGATCCGCATCGTGCCGAAGGCGTGGGAGAAGACGTTCTTCAACTGGATGGAGAACATCCAGCCCTGGTGCGTGAGTCGCCAGTTATGGTGGGGGCATCGGATACCTGTTTGGTATGGCGACGACGGGCGCGTGTTCGTCGCGGAGGACGAGGCGGAGGCGCGGGCGCAAGCGGGCGAGAGCGTCGCGCTGCGGCAGGACGACGACGTGTTGGACACGTGGTTCAGCTCCGCCTTGTGGCCCTTCGCCACGCTCGGCTGGCCGGAGTCACGGGAGCCCTCTCCCCTTCAAGGGAGAGGGTTGGGAGAGGGGCTGGACGCGAACCGCTCACATCCCGCGCTTCCCCTCTCCCCGGCCCTCTCCCCTGAAGAGGAGAGGGGGAAGCACCTTCACGGCCGCTACCCCAATGACATCCTCATATCCGGGTTTGACATCCTGTTCTTCTGGGATGCGCGGATGATGATGCAGGGGCTGCATTTTCTCGGCGAGGTGCCGTTCCGCACCTTGTACCTCCACGGTCTCGTCCGCGCCGTCGACGGGCAAAAAATGTCTAAATCGAAGGGCAACACCGTCGACCCGCTCGGGCTGATCGACCGTTATGGCGCGGACGCGTTGCGGTTCTTTATGGCGGCGATGGAAAGCCAGGGCCGTGACATCAAGATGGATGAGCGCCGGGTCGAAGGCTATCGCAACTTCGCCACTAAGCTCTGGAACGCGGCCCGCTTCTGCCAGGCGAACGGCATCGGCGGCGCGGCGTTCCCCGAAGCGCCCGTCGCCACGCTGGCGGTCAACAAGTGGATTGTCGCCGAGACGGTCCGCACCGTGCAGGCGGTCGACCTCGCGCTGGCGGAGCTGCGTTTCGACGCGGCGGCGAACGCGGTGTACCAGTTCGTCTGGAGCCGCTTCTGCGACTGGTATGTGGAGCTGATCAAAGGGGAGATCGGGGACGAGACCCGCGAGGTGGCGGGCTGGGTGCTCGATCAGATCCTCGTGCTGCTTCACCCGTTCATGCCGTTCATCACCGAGGAGCTGTGGCACGCGCTCGCCCCGCGCGAGCACGACCTCATCGTCGCGCGCTGGCCGCAACCGGACGCGCGTAGCCTCGATCCGACCGCGGAGGCGGAGGTCGAGTGGCTGATCCGGCTGGTGGGAGAGGTGCGTGCGGCGCGGACCGAGCTGAACGTGCCGCCAGGCGCACGGCTGCCCATGCACGCGCGCGGGGCGGGGGTGGAGACGCTGGCGCGGCTCGAGCGAAACGCGCCCGCGCTGGCGAGGCTCGCGCGCGTGGACCTCGCGCCGGGGGACGCGACCGGCGGCGGCGCGGCGCAGGTCGTTGTGGACGAGGCCACCTTCGTGCTCCCGCTCGAAAACGTGATCGACCTCGCCGCCGAACGCGGGCGACTTACCAAGGCGATTGCTGCGGCGGAGAAGGAGCGCGACGCACTCGCCGGGCGACTAGGCAATGCCAGCTTCGTCGAGCGCGCCAAGCCCGAGGCGGTCGACAAGGCGCGTGCGGACCATGCGGACAAGGCGGCGGACACCGACCGCCTCCGCGCGGCACTGGCGCGGTTGGGATGAGTCACTCGCAAACCGGCATCCCGGACCTGTTCCGGGACTCAGCGTGGTTCGGGCGTCGCGGACCGCAACGGGTGTGCAACCGTGGGTCCCGGAACAAGTCCGGGATGACGAAGGTAGGGCAGCAATGACCGACTCCACCACGACCCGCTCCGGAACCCGACCCGGACAGCGCGACCTGACCGTCGGCTTGATCGGCCCGACCCTGCTTGCGTTCGCGTTGCCGACACTGGGGTCGAACGTGCTCCAGTCGCTCAACGGCTCGATCAACGCGATCTGGATCGGGCGTTTTCTTGGCGAGGGCGCGCTGGCGGCGACGTCCAACGCTAATATCATCATGTTTCTGATGTTCGGCGCGGTGTTCGGGTTCGGCATGGCGGCGACGATCCTGATCGGCCAAAGCTGGGGCCGGCGCGATGTGGAAAGTGCGCGGCGGGTGTTCGGCACCGCGATCGGCTTGGTGATCGGCGCTGCGGTCGTGGTCGCCGCGCTGGGCTGGACGTTCGCGCCCGACATCCTGGCCGCGCTCGCGACGCCGGCCGACGCGCTACCCCAGGCGGAGGCGTATCTGCGCGTCATCTTCCTCGGGCTGCCCGCGTCGATGATCACCGTGCTGATCTTCATGGGGCTGCGCGGCACGGGCGACTCGTTGACGCCCTTATGGTTCATGGGCTTGAGCGTGTTGCTCGACGGCGGACTCAATCCGCTGTTGATCGCGGGCATCGGTCCATTCCCGCGCATGGGTATCGCGGGCAGCGCGACCGCGACGCTGATCGCCAACGTCGTCGCGGTGCTTGCGCTGGCGGCCTATGTTCACCTGCGCGACCTGCCGCTGCGGCTGAAAGGCGCGGAGCTGCGCTATCTGCTCCCGCGCGCGGCGCTGGTCCGCGTGGTTGTGGGCAAGGGGCTGCCGATCGGCGCGCAGATGATCGTGCTGTCGGTCGCGGGGCTGGCGATGATGGGGCTGGTCAACCGCCACGGCATCGCGACGGTGGCTGCGTACGGTATCACCTTGCAGCTATGGGCGTATATCCAGATGCCCGCGCTCGCGATCGGCGCGGCGGTCAGCTCGATGGCGGCGCAGAACATCGGCGCGGGCAAGTGGGACCGGGTCGCGCAGGTGACGCGCTCCGGCCTGCTCTACAACGCGGTGATGACGGGCGTGCTGGTCGCAGCGGTGATGCTATTCGACCGGCCGTTGTTCGGCCTGTTCGTGCGCAGCGACAGCCCGGCGATCGGCATCGCGCAGCACATTAGCCTGTTGTCGACGTGGAGCTTCATCCTGTTCGGCGGGACAATGGTGTTCTTCGGCGTGGTGCGCGCGAACGGGGCGGTGTGGGGGCCGCTCGGCATCCTGTTCGTGGCGTTGTTCCCCGTGCGGCTCGGCTTCGCGCTCGCGCTCGCGCCGGTGATCGGTGCGGACGCCTTGTGGTGGAGTTTCCCGCTCGGCTCGGTGGCGAACCTGCTGCTCGCGGCCACCTACTACCGCTACGGCCCGTGGCGGAAGGGACGCCTGACCGTGCCGCCCGAGGCAGAGCAGGAGGCGTCCGTCCTCAAGGAGCCTGCGGGGGCGCTCAAGCCTGCTGCCTAACGCGCTTGCGCCTCCGCCGGACGCGGCGCATGGCGCGCGGCATGTCGACTTACCCCGCCTTGCGCCTGCGCCGCACCCGCGCAGCCAAGTGGAGCCGCGCGCTCCATGCCGAGACCGTGCTGACGCCCGCCGCCCTGATCTGGCCGTTGTTCGTGACGGAGGGGCGAGGCGTCGAGGAGCCGATCGCCAGCCTGCCGGGCGTGTCGCGCTGGTCGCTCGACGGCATCGTCGCGCGCGCGCGGCAGGCGCATGATCTGGGCATTCCGTGCGTGGCGCTGTTCCCCAACACGCCCGCCGCGTTGCGCAGCGAAGATGGGCGCGAGGCGCTCAATCCCAAAAACCTGATGTGTCGCGCGGTGCGGGCGATCAAGGACGCGGTGCCCGACATCGGCGTGCTGACCGATGTCGCGCTCGATCCGTATACCAGCCACGGGCATGACGGCTTGCTCGACGAGCGCGGCTATGTGCTCAACGACGCGACCGCGGCGGTGCTGGTCGAGCAGGCGGCGGTGCTGGCGGCGGCGGGGGCGGACATCATCGCGCCGTCCGACATGATGGACGGGCGCGTCGGCCTGATCCGCGCCGCGCTGGAGGCGGCTGGGCACCATAATGTGCAGATCGTGGCCTATGCGGCGAAATACGCCAGCGCCTTTTACGGCCCGTTCCGCGACGCGGTCGGCTCGCGCGGGCTGCTGAAAGGCGACAAAAAGACGTATCAGATGGACCCGGCCAACGCGGAAGAGGCGTTGCGCGAGGTCGCGCTAGACCTGGCCGAAGGCGCGGACAGCGTGATGGTCAAGCCCGGACTGCCCTATCTCGACATCGTCGCGCGCGTAAAGGCGCGGTTCGAGGTGCCGGTGTTCGCGTATCAGGTGTCGGGCGAATACGCGATGATCGAGGCGGCGGTCGCGGCCGGGGTCGGCGAGCGCGACGCGCTGGTGCTGGAAACGCTGATGGCGTTCAAGCGCGCGGGGGCGTCGGGCGTGCTGACCTACCACGCCGCGCACGCGGCGCGGCTGCTGGGGGCCTGAACACGGCCCATCACCCCTTGGGCAGCGCCGCCTGCAGATCGGTGATGCGCTTGGTTTCCGCATCGAGTTGCGACTGCGCCGCCGCGCGCGCCGTTTCGAGCGCGGGGTAGTCGGGCTGTAGCGCGGCCGCGCGGTCGGCGGCGCGCTGTTCCAGCGTGGACGACAGGTCGCTGGTCGTGGCGCGCTGGATGTCGAGTTCGGCCAGTGCGGACTGCGCCTCGATCCAGCGTTCGCCGCCCGCTTTGTCGCCCCGCGCGCGCGCGGTCAGCGCGGCCGCACGGGTGGCCGCGCGCGTAAATGCCGCGCCGCTGGTGGCAAGCGACGCGGTTCCGGCCGCGATCTCGGCGTCGAGCGCGGGGTCGGACGCGACCGGCACCGGGGGCGGCGCAGCGGGTTCGGCGAAGCCCCGCGTCTCGATCGCACGGGGCAATAGCGACGGGCTACTCCGCTCGTTGCCGGCGCACGCTGCCAAGAGGAGCAGGAACAAGGAGGCCGCGTGACGCATGCCGAGCATCTAGGCGGCGAGGAAAACCCGCGCAACGCCCTTGCGAACTTGGTGCGGCGGCGATAATGCCGCTCCACCAAGCGCCCGTAGCTCAGCTGGATAGAGCATCAGACTACGAATCTGAGGGTCGGCCGTTCGAATCGGTCCGGGCGCACCAATTTTTCAACGACTTAGTTCAACTTCCCCGGACTAACTGCCTTTTAGTCCGGGGTTTAGTCCGGGGAACGGGTTGCGCTCTCCGCTACGCTCAAGCCCCGGTGTCGCGTCGACGCCAGTCAGTTCGATGCGGCTGTGGCGGAAACGGTAGACACGCCGGGTTCAAAATCCGGTTCCGTAAGGAGTGCCGGTTCGACCCCGGCCACCCGCACCACCGTTTCAGGCCGAAACCCTCGACCGTATAGCGGACATTGGAGCGGAGGTGTCCCTCCTACCGGGCTGATGCTGGATTGCTTAGTGTGAGAACCGATGAGCAGCGAAACAGATAATGACGACGTTCTCGAACTGATGTACCGTCTGGGCTGCTCCGACGCCCGCCGGAACTTGATGCTGCACGAGGTCAAAATGCACCTGAGTTCCTGGCCGGATGATCGGTTCTGGAACACGGCGCAAACGCTCGTAGACGAGCAGTTGATCGAGCTACGTACCCGGTTGAGCTACGCCGCCCTTACACTTGCAGGGCGCCGGTGCCCAGGCGTCAGAGCTTCTTGAACAGCACGTCCTGCAGGATGTGCTTGTCCAGAAACAGGTCTGCGACCAGCTGCCGGAGCTTGCGGTTCTGGTCTTCGAGCTGCTTCACCCGCCGCCGCTCACCCGCGCCGAGCTCGCCATACACCTTTTTCCACCGGTAAAACGTCTGCTCCGACACGCCCATCCGGCAGATCACCTCGGCCACGGGCATGCCGTCTTTGCCTGCTTCAGCGGGAGCGTGATCTGCTCCTCGGTGTACTCGACTTCTTTACGGCATGCTCCTCCCTCACGGTGGACAATAAGGCCGGAAAGCTCGCGTTCAAACTGGCGGAGAAGGCAGGGACGACGCCAGGGCCGGGAGCTTACCCGACCTATACCTTTTGGGCCGGGTAAGCAGGAGGTAAGCGCGGGCCGTTGGTGCTGAGGCGTGTTCGAGCGTGCTACGGCGCGCCCACGGTCGCTAGGCAGGGGGTAACATGCTACAAAATCGGCCTTCGACGCGTCCGAAACGTGCTCCATCATCTCGGAGATTTTTCATGGCGAGCCCATCTTCTCGCGAGCGTCGCGGTATCGTTGCCGTCGCGATGAAGATTTGCTTCAGTCGTCGATCGACGGAGGCTCACGAGGTGCTTCGTCTGATAAGGCCCTAATTTCAGCGCCGCTCTACGGCCCTGGGCGTCGACGGCTTTTTCCTTGGGTGCAGGCTGCCGCGTTTGCCCACCACTTCGACGAGTCGTCTAAAGGTAGGACATTCCATATGTGACGGCGCAGGACAGTCGGCGACATGGCGGAGCGTGTGACTTAGCGCGGTCAATTCGAGGATTTGCCGGTCAATCTCGTCGGCTTTCTGGTGAAGCAGGATGCGCGGCAGGTCCGGCAAGCCATTCCCGCCGAACATGCCGGCAATTTCTCCAAGCGAAAACCCTGCCAACTTGCCCATCGAAATCAGCTTGAGTCGCAGTAGCACGTCCGGTGTGAACTGCCGGCGCAGGCCGCGCCGCGAGATCGAGGAAATCAGGCCAGCCTCCTCGTAATACCGCAGCGCCGAGGGCCTGATCCCGCTCTTTGCCGACACCTCTCCGATATCAAGAAATTTCATGCTTGACCTCAAGTCGTCTTGAAGTGGCAAGCATGATTTCGGATGGATAATCAGGCAAGAGCATGCGGCAGTGAATCAGGCAGAAATCCACATATCGGACGGGACACAAGCGGGAGTCACGACCACGCTGGCGCTGTCGATGCTGCTTGCTTCGCTTGACGCCAGCAGCGCCAATGTCGCGCTACCGGCGCTGGCTGAGCCGTTTTCAGCGCCATTCTCCCAGGTACAAGCGATCGTCGTCTCTTATCGCGAATACCGCGCGCCAGTTCGGCGGGGATCGCTGCTTTGATAACGTTAGTACGCGATCGATCAACTCGCCGGCTACCACGCCGTCTTCACCGTGACAGGCGCAACCAGCGCCGTTGCGGCCTTAGCCTCGCTGTTCCTGCACCAGGATCCAGACTGAGGGCGACGCACACGATGCCCAGCATGTCCGACATCGTCGAGGTGCTGCACGCCGGGCAACCAAGGAGGTAAAAATGACATCCACTATAGAAGCTCCAGCTGCAAGCGCCCCGGCCTATTCCGATTGGCAAGGTGCTACCGGCGAAAGTTGGGCCGCAAACGCCGAACACTACGAGACCATGCTGGCCGACGTCGGTTCTGCCCTGCTCAGCTATGCCGGTTTCGCACCGGGCGAACGGGTGGTGGAGGTCGGCTGCGGAAGCGGGCATTTTGCCCGACGGATCGCGGCGGCGGTCGCGCCAGGCGGCACGGTGCTCGGTCTGGACATCTCTCCAGTGCTGGCTCGGCTCGCCACGCAAGAGGCCGCAGAGGTCGGGACCGGCAATCTCCAGATCTTAATGGCCGACGCGCAAACGGCGGTGCCGCCAGGGGTTCCGTTCGACCGGCTGGTGTCGCGTTTCGGCGTCATGTTCTTCGCCGACCCAGAAGCGGCAATGACCAATCTCCATGCCATGCTGACATCCGGCGGGCGGCTGGATTTCGCGGTTTGGGCTGGCATCGAGGGCAACCCTTGGGCCGGCGCGGTCATGGAGGTGGCGCGCACTCACCTGGGCTTGCCGCCGCGCGACCCGCGCGCGCCTGGCCCGTTTGCGTTCAGCGACGAGGTCTACCTTCGTAGCCTGCTCGCGAAGGCGGGCTTTGAAGAAGTCTGCTTCACACTATGGCAGGGCAAAGTACGTTTCGGGGGGTCGGGTGTGAGCGCGGCGGAGGCAGCTGGCCTTGCCGTCAGAGGCGGCACGTTGGCCGGGCCGTTTCAGGCCGCCAGTCAGAAGACCAGGGCGGGCCTGCTCGCTGATCTCGCAGAACGGATGCAGCCTTATCTGACCGACAGGGGTGTTCTAGTGCCAGCGTTGGTCCACCTCGTCACCGCTGCCGCCACTGGCGTTACGCGAGCGGGAACAGGGTCGGAGCCGGGTTGATCCAAGTGGTGGCGGCTTGGCAGTTCCAGTAATCGCCGGCAGCCCGGGGCTACTGGTGGCAGTGTATCGAGCGTATTTCCCCGTCTGCCTTTCCCAATCGCAAATACACAACCTTGTAGGTCGACACATAACTAATTGTTTGAGAGCAAAATACTCATGGCTCTTCGCAGAGCATTGTTGCCGGGAACGAGCATGTGGCCCTGAACGAACTATAGCGAAAGCACGCATCTATGATGGAGCTGCGTCATCTCCGACACTTCGTAGCCGTCGCCGAGGAGCTACACTTCGCTCGCGCGGCGGAGCGGCTCGGCATGGAGCAGTCCCCGCTCAGCCATTCGATCCGAAATCTAGAAGGGGAGCTTAGGACTAAACTGTTCCAACGCACGACACGGCGAACCTGGCTGACGCGGGCGGGCACGCGCTTTCTCGCGGACGCCCGGCGTATCCTGGACGAGGTGGAGGCTGCGGCGGTTTCGCTGCGCGCGGAAGGCGAAGATAGTCCGGAACAGGTTCGCCTCGCACTCGGAGAAGACTTAGCGGGCGAGCCGTTCACACGCCTGCTGTTCGAATTGGAGCATCATCGGCCGCCGATCGCAGTCGACGTGCGCGAGCTCACGCACGAAGAAGCCGCACGACTGGTCCGCGGGGGTGCCGCGGATCTTGCCCTCACCCTCGACGGCCGGGAACGTGGAGGCTTGGTCCAGGTGCGGGGCTGGGCGGAACCGTTGATGCTGGTGACCTCGCTTGGCCACCCGCTTGCGGAGCGCGACAAGGTCGAGTTGGCCGAAGTCGCGGCTGAAAGCCTCGCGCTGCCCCGCCCCAGCATCTGCCCCGGCTATCTCGCACAGGTTGAGGCGTTGCTCGAGCGCCACGGAGTGCGCGTCCCGGAGCGAGTGAGCGTTCGGCACTGGAACACAGCCGTGAGCTTCGCCTCCATCGGCCGCGCGCTCGCGCTGGTGCCCGCGTCGTTCGTCAACGGCGCAACTTCGGTCGCGGTCATCCCGATTGGAGAGCCCGACGCCGAGCTCGTGACGTGGTTGCTTCACCCCGAGGAACTGTCCCCAGCGGCCTCGCTCGTGCTCGAGGTCGCTGCATTGATCGACGCCGACGAAGATGTTGTCGAACCTGGCCTTGTTTCGCCGGCCTGACACGCCTTCCTGAAGCCTCGGTCGCGATCCATGAACGCGGCCAGCATATGCGGCACGAGCGCGGCCGCGTCGACCGGCTCGCCGTAGGCGGCGGCGTAGATTTCAACGTAGCGGTCCAGGTCTGCCTTGACCTGCGCTGGCAGGGCGATTGTGAGCCGGACAACCTCGGTCTTGGGCAGCGGGCCGAGCCTCAGCTTGCTCATGGCGCAGATCCTCCCGTGCGGCGCGCGGCGGCCCCGTAAGGACGCAGCAAAAGGTCCTTGTTGACGATCACGCGCACGGGGAACCCCGGCCGTACGGTAAGAGCCGGCTGGACATTCAAGTTGCGCCGCGTGACCTGCTGGCCAACTTGGTTGACGCTGTCCTCGGCGCTCCTCGAGGTGGCGACCACGACCGTCTGCTGGCCCGTGTCGCCCAGGCCGCGGTTCTGCGAGCCGAGTTCGGCCCCCACGCCCAGGAGGGTGGATAACGCCGCACCGGCGATGAGCTTGCCCCAATGATTGTCGGTGCCGTCCTTGATACCCGCGAACCCTTGGGAGTCCGTCGCGGGAAGGCGATCGAGAGCGATGGATGAGCCGTCGGGCATGATGAGCCGCGTCCACACTAGCAGCACACGGCTCTGCCCATAGGAAACCTGGGCGTCGTAGGTGCCGAGCAGGCGCGAGCCCTGCGGGATCAGCAACGTCTTGCCGGTTACAGTGTCGTAGACCGGCTCGGTGACGGTCGCGATCGCCTGGCCCGGAAGGTCGGAGTTGAGCCCCGTCACCATGGCGGCAGGGATGATGGTGCCCGCCATGACCTGGTACGGCGAAGCGGGTGTCTGCAATCGGCCGGAAGCGTAGATCTTGGTTTCGGTCGCGGCGGTCAGGAATGCGCTCTTTCGATCCGGCCCGTTCTGGCTCGATGCCTCGTCCGGCCGCACGGCCTCGGCGGAGCCTGGCAGCGGTGCGAACGGGTTGGGCGGGGTGCTCGATCCGGCGACCCCCTGCTCGGCCGTGGCCTGGTCGACACTTTTCTGGCGCACCTGCACGAACAATGCCCCGCGCCGCGCTGCCTCGGTCTCCTGGCGCAGTCGTTCCCGCTCGGCGGCGGCGGCCTGCTCCGCCGCGCTCGATCCCGCAGGCGGGGCTGTCGACGTCACCGGCGCGCCCTGCTCCTGCTGGGCACGCAGGAAGGGCCGACCCAAGTCGCCGGGCAGCGGAGGTCCGAGCGGCGGGACGCCGGCGGGCAGCGCGGGCTTGGGAAGGCTACCGTAGTCGCCGGGCAGGGTGCGCAGACCCTCGGCGATCGGCTTGCGGTCGGTCGAGTAGAGCTCCTGAGGCGGGGTTCCGCCATTATGCTGGACGCCCAGCGCCCAGATGGCGAGGCCGCCGATGGTCAACGCCGAAACGGAGCCAAGCAGGATCAAAGCGCGGCGAGACAGCCGCGTAACCGGGCGGGGCTTGGCGCGAAGCGCCAGCGCTTCAGGCGCGACCTTGGGCGGCGGTGGCACGTTCCGCGGGATTCGCGGCGCTTCGGACGGCGGGGAAGTCGGGGGCGGGCTCATAAGCCGAAGAGGCCCGGTCGGCGGCCGTCCGTGCGCTCGATCCGGACCACCTGCTGCTTCTCGCCGCCGAGCCGCAGTTCGGCCGCGCCGAACAGCCGATCGACCACGTAGTAGGGCGCGCGGAAGCGGTAGTTAACGAGCTGGCTTTCGCCGGTCGACCCGATCACGAACAACGGCGGCAGCTCGCCCTTGGCAATGCCGGCCGGGAACTGGATGTAGACCTTTTCGCCGTCGTCGAACGCGCGCACGGGCCGCCAGGGCGGCGCGTCGCCGGTAATCGCGTAGCGGAAGTTCAACCGTTCGAGCGGAATGCCGTCCGCCACTGGCGCGGCCGCCTCGGGGCGGCGGTTCTGGTTCTGCAACGCCAACAGCCTGTCCTGCGGATAGTCCCAAGAGGCCGAGGCCATCCAGGTCAGCTCGGTCGCGGTAAGCTCGAGGAGATACGTGCGACGATCGGTGTTGACGACGAGGTTGGTGCGGAGATCCGGGCGGGTCGGCTTGGCCAGGATGTGGACGCGGCTACTGTTTCCCGTGCCCGATGAGGTGTCGCCGATGACCCAGCGCACCGTGTCGCCGGCGGAGACGGAGACGAGCTGTTCGCCTTCCTGCAGGGCAATATCAGTCACCTTTCCGGGCGAGGCATAAACTTGATAGAGCGCGCCCGCCGCAAAGGGCCAGACTTGGGTCGCGTTGATGTAGCCGTAGCGCGACGGCTGCACGCGCGCGGCGCGGTTGGCGACCGAGACCCGCGCCCGCGGATCGGCAGACTCGGGTGCGCTGACGCCGCGGCCCGGCGGCGGCTTGAGCTGGCCCGGTAGGCGCAGCGGCGTCGGCACCTGGACGATCTCGACGGGCTTCGGCGCATCGACCAGCACGACGGGCGCGGCGGTGGCGGGCTCGTAGAGGCTAATCTCGGGCGGCGGCGTGCCGTGCGCGCAAGCGGCGAGCGCCAGGACCGATGCGGTCAGGCTCAAGACACGCGCTGTCTGGGCAGAGACGTTGGCGGTCTGGATCAGGGTCATGTGTGATCTCCTCATGACCCACCGAGCTCCCGGCTCCAGTTCAGGCCGTTGACGTAGATGCCGAGCGGGTTCTTGCGCAGCTGCGCCTCGTTGCCGGGCGGCTGCAGCACGATCGACAGGATCGCAGTCCAGCGGTCGGTGGCGGCGAGCGCCCCGTTCTCGTAGCGGCGCTCGATCCAGCGCACCTGGAACGAACCCGGTGACGCGCGCACGACGCTGACGATCTCGACCGCGATCGACTGCTTGCCGACCTTGCCGAACGGGTCGTTGACCCGGGCGTATTCGTTGAGCACCGCCGCACCGCGGTCGGTGGTGTAGTCGTAGGCTTCGAGCCAGTTCTGGCGGACGACGATCGGGTCGAGCGGCAGCGACCGGACGTTGTTCATGAACCGCGCGAGATGGTTGGCTATCTGCGCGTCGCTCGGCTTGTAGCTTTCGGCCGCGGCCCCGACCGCGCGCACGTCGCCCTGCTTGTCTACCTCGACCACATAGGGCGTGATCGAGGAATGGCCGGCCTGCCAGAGCAGCCCCGAGCCCATCAGGACCGACAGGCCGAGCGAGCCGAACGCCATCAGCCGCCAGTTGCGCGCCTGGGCGCGCGAGGTGCCGAGGCGCTCGTCCCAGATCTGGCCAGCGCGCTGATAGGCGGTTTCGGGCTCGGGGGTGTCGGAGTAGCGGACGCCAGGTCGTTTGAAGCGCATCGATCAGATCTCCTCGCCGGGGTTGAGGTTGGGCGACGGCCCCGAGCCGCCGCTATCGCCCGAGCGGAGCGCATGGGCGGCGGTCTCTACGCCGCGCCGCGCGCCTTCGCCGCGGCGAAGGTCCTGGGCCCAGCGTGGCGCGGACTCGGCGCTTCCAGCATCCACTCCGTCGGTGCTTCCGCTTCCTTTTCCGGTCGAACCGCCGGTCCAGACACGCCGGGCGGCCGAGCGGACGCTGTCGCCCGCCGCGCTCGCGCCGGCGCGAGCCATGCCCGCCATGCCGGCGCCCGCACGGCCCAAGCCCGACGATCCGGATGCAGCCGCGCCCTCGGCGTAGGCGGCACGCGCGCCGCTCGTAAGCGAGGTCGCCGCGCGCACGCTGCCCATGGCGGCCCCGCCGGCGAACCGGCCCCCAGCGGCGGCGCCGATGCCGCCTGCGGCGAGAAGTCCGACGCCGGCCGCGGTCGCGCCAACGGCGGAGCCGGCACCGAGCTGCGGCGCGCCGGAGACGAGGCCGTTGGCGATGCCGGGGCCGAAGATGCCCAGGCCCAAAAGCGCGATCGCGCCGAGCACGATCGCGAGCGCCTCGGAGATGTCTGGATCGGTCCCGGCGGTCGACTGAAACTCGCTGAACAAGCCGGTGCCGATGCCGACGATGACGGCGAGCACCAACACCTTGATGCCCGAGGCAACCACATTGCCAAGCACCTTCTCGGCAAGGAGCGAGGTCTTGCCCCAGAGCGCAAACGGCACGAGCACGAAGCCCGCGAGCGTGGTCAGCTTGAACTCGAGCACGCTGACGAAGAGCTGCACCGCGAGCACGAAGAAGCTGATGATGACGATGTGTTGATTTCCGCTGAGAGTTGACCCGGGGTTTCCATCGAGAGGTGACCCGGTCGTGTGGGCTTATGCCACTTTTGGGGATGCTTGGGTCAAGTCACGGTTTTTCTCCTTTCGTGGTTTGCCGGTGG
>JAABUQ010000761.1_pt1 | contig 74584 bp, 89 predicted proteins | sample 5560001 | NCBI WGS metagenome assembly JAABUQ01 (sample SAMN10711888, study PRJNA513371) | rock metagenome | isolation source: Antarctica rocks | place: Antarctica: Victoria Land, Finger Mt nord | collected 2015-12-18 | reverse complement strand
CACGCTGGTGATCATCGAGGCAATGAAGGTGATGAACCCGATCACCGCGCCGTCGGCGGGCACCGTCCGCGAGATCCTGATCGAGAACGGCCAGCCGGTCGAATTCGACCAGCCGCTCGTCGTGATCGAGTAACGGGGCTTGGCTAAAATCCGTAAGCTCCTCATCGCCAACCGCGGTGAGATCGCGCTGCGCATTCACCGCGCGTGTCACGAGATGGGAATCAAGACCGTCGCGGTCCATTCCACCGCCGACAGCGAGGCGATGCATGTGCGCCTCGCCGACGAGGCGATCTGCATCGGCCCGCCCGCCGCCGCCGACAGCTATCTCAACATCCCCAACATCATCTCCGCCGCCGAGATCAGCGGCGCGGATGCGATCCACCCCGGCTATGGCTTCCTGAGCGAGAACGCGCGCTTCGCCGACATCGTCGAGCATCACGGCATCGTCTTCGTCGGCCCCAAGCCCGAGCATATCCGCGTGATGGGCGACAAGGTGGAGGCGAAGCGCACCGCGGGCGCGCTAGGGCTGCCGCTGGTTCCCGGCTCGCCGGGCGCGGTCAGCGATCTGGCCGAGGCCAAGGCGATCGCCGCCGAGATCGGCTATCCCGTCATCATCAAGGCGGCATCGGGGGGTGGCGGGCGCGGCATGAAGGTGTGCGCGGGCGAGGATAGCCTCGAGACGCTGATGGCGCAGGCCGGCTCCGAGGCCAAGGCGGCGTTCGGCGACGCCACCGTGTACCTGGAAAAGTATCTCGGCAACCCGCGTCATATCGAGTTCCAGATCTTCGGCGACGGCCACGGTCACGCCATCCACCTTGGCGAGCGCGACTGCTCGCTCCAGCGCCGCCACCAGAAGGTGCTGGAGGAGGCCCCCTCCCCCGTCATCACCCCGGAAGAGCGCGACCGCATGGGCGGCGTGGTCGCAAAGGCGATGGCCGACATGGCCTATCGCGGCGCGGGCACGATCGAGTTCCTGTGGGAAGCGGGCGAGTTCTACTTTATCGAGATGAACACCCGGCTTCAGGTCGAGCACCCGGTGACCGAGATGATCACCGGCATGGACCTGGTCCGCGAGCAGATCCGCGTCGCGGAGGGCGAGCCGCTGTCCTGCCGGCAGGAAGACGTCCGCTTTCACGGCCACGCGATCGAGTGCCGAATCAACGCCGAACACCCGCGCACCTTCGCGCCGTCGCCGGGGCTGGTGAAGGCATATCATGCGCCGGGCGGCATGCACGTCCGCGTCGATTCCGGGCTGTACGCGGGGTATCGGGTGCCGCCCCATTATGACAGCATGGTCGCCAAGCTGATCGTGTACGGCACCACCCGCGACCGCTGTCTCGCCAGGCTGCGCCGCGCGTTGGAGGAGTTCGTGATCGAAGGGCCGACGACGACGATTCCGCTCCATCAGGCGCTGCTCGACGACGCGGAGTTTCAGGCGGGCGCGTACACGATCAAGTGGCTGGAGGAGTGGTTGGCCGGCGAGGCGTGATGGTCAGGCGAGTGCCGGCCTGGGTCTATTTTTGCCAAATGGCCCGACCAAGCGGCGATACTCGGCTTCGGGCCGTCCATAGCCCTCGCCCGCGAGTTCCTCCAGCTTGTCGCGGTCCAGGATGATGACCCGAGCGCGCTTCGATCGGATCATGCCCGCGCCTTCCAGAATGTGCAGCGCGATCGTCACGCCCGACCGCTCGGCCGCGATCATCATCGCCATGAACTCGTGCGTCAGCGCGATCTCGTCGGTCTCGCTGCGGTCGTGGCACACCAACAGCCAGCGCGCGAGCCGCGCCTCGATCCGCTGGTGCGCGTTCGACACCGCGCTGTGCGATGTCTGCACGACGACCGACTGGACATAGCGTAGCAAGGCGATCCGCAGGGTGGCGCTTTCGTCCACCGCGGCCAACAGACGCGATGCCTCGATGCATAGCGCGCCGCTCCCCTCGACTTGGACGAAAATCTCATGCGGCGACGATTCCGCGCCGAGGAGCAGGGCGGTGCCGGCAAAGCCCTCGCGACCGAAAATGCCCACCTCCGTGCAGGCCATGCTCGCGGTCGTTGCGACGACGGAAGCCACGCCGCTTTCCGGAAACCAGACATGCTCGATGACCGCGTCCGCGCGGATCAGCATCTGCTCGCGTTTCATGGTTTCACGCGTCAAATGCGGGGTAAGCAGCGCCAGATCGTCGGGCGCGAGCGCGGCGAGCAACAAATTGCCCGTCTGGGGTGCGGAAGATTGCGACATGACGCGCGCCTGTGTCGGGGCGAGCGCGACCATCCTCGTCGCCCGCACGCTGATCATCGACAAGCGACGATCGGTTGATGGAGCGGGGCCGTTGCCACGATTGTGTGTGACCGAAAATAACCTGAGTTTCGGCATGGCAGATTGTTAAAACTGCCGCTTGCGAGCGGACGCTCGCCAGTTTTCGATGCGCGCCGCAATCTAGAGAGCGTCGGTTCGCCCGTAATCTGTTGGACACCCAACACTGCAAGGCACCGGCCTACACAACAAGGATCAGCAGGCTATCTTGTCGCGACATAACGACCGGAGGGTAGATGCTGGGTGGCGATTGTTTGTGCTCTTCACGGCCGGTCGAGACTGACAGGGATTATGCGCGGCGGGCTATGGACTCGCGGCTGTTCAACCATCCGCATGGACGCAAAGCCGACGTGATCGCGACGGTGCGCGACTAATAATGGCGACGGACTTTCTCCACGGCTACGCCGGGCTGCACGGCACCGCGTTTACCAGACCGGGGTTGCTCTCGCGCGAGGACGAGCAAGCGATCGTCGCGTCGGCCGGCGCGCCGCGCTCGCACAAAGCGGGCTTTGATCTCGTTTCGGAAGGCGTTCCCGCGAGCGATGTCTTTCTGCTCGTTCGAGGATGGGCGTGCCGGTACAAGCTCACGCGCGACGGTGCGCGCCAGATCACCGGCATCGTCATGCCCGGCGAGCTTTGCAATATTGACTCGTTCATGCTCGAGCAGGTCGATTTCGGGCTGAGGACGTTATCCGCCGTTACGCTGGTCGGCTGGCTGCGCGAACGATTACAAAAGCTCGCGGACGAACGTCCCGGGGTCGCGCGCATATTCACTTGGCTCGCGATCGTGGAGAATGCGGCGCTTGGGCAATGGGCGCTGTCGCTCGGCCGCTTGTCGGCGCGCGAGCGGCTGGCGCATTTCCTGTGTGAAATGAGCTTGCGCCTGCGCGGCGACCGATCCGATGCGACCAGCTTCGAGCTGCCGATCACGCAGGAACAGGTCGCCGATACACTCGGGCTGACGGCGGTCCACGTCAACCGCACCTTGCGAGAGCTGAAGGAGCAAGGACTGATCGACGTCGCGGGTCGCCGGATCGACGTTCCCGACATGGCGGCGTTGCGACGGGTCGGAGGATTCGACGCCGCCTATCTCCACGCCGCACCGGCGTCCCGGGTTCGGTAACGCGCGGATGTAGGCTAACGCGCGACATCGCTCGGCAGGTGAACCGCGCGATCAACTGAACTCGGCACCATCGAAGCCTGTCCAGGAACTCTCCCGGACCTCGGCTTTCCACCCCCCGCGATCGCTGGCATGATCCGTATTATGTCCGTCGCCGCCGACCTCCGCGCTCTCACCCCACCGCAGCGCAACGCGGTTCTCGCCGCCTATCTCGGCTGGACACTCGACGCGTTCGACTTTTTCCTGCTCGTCTTTCTCCAGCATGCCATCGCCACCGCGTTCGGGACGGACGTGAAAGCAGTGTCGTATGCGTTGTTCCTCACCCTCGCCGCGCGGCCGTTCGGGGCGTTTTTCTTCGGGTCGCTGGCGGAGCGGTATGGGCGGCGGCCGGTGTTGATGGTGGTGATCTGCGCGTTTTCGGCATTTTCCGTCCTGTCGGGGTTCGCGCGGTCGTTGCCCGAGTTGCTCATTGTCCGCATGCTGTTCGGGTTCGCGATGGGGGGCGAGTGGGGCATCGGCGCGAGCCTGGTGATGGAAACGATCCCGCCCCGGCTGCGTGGGCTCGTGTCGGGGCTGCTGCAGAGCGGCTATCCGTCAGGCTATTTCCTCGCCAGCCTCGCTTTTTACCTGTTCTTCGATCGGGTCGGGTGGCGCGGCATGTTCTTCATCGGGGTCGTCCCCGCGCTGTTGGTGCTGCTGATCCGCAGCAAAGTCGAGGAAAGCCCCGTCCACCTCGCGCTCGCCAAACGCCCCCGCACCAACCCGCTGGTCGCCATCGCGCGGCATTGGCGCACCGCGATCTACCTTGTCGTGCTGATGACCGCGTTCAACTTCTTCAGCCACGGCACGCAGGATATGTACCCGACCTTCCTGCAGGAGCAGCACAAGTTCGACACCCACACCACCGCGCTGTTGTCGGCGGCGATGAACTTGGGCGCGATGGTGGGCGGCTTGTCGGTGGGGGCTTGGTCGGAGAAAGTCGGGCGGCGGCGCGCGATCGTGGTGGCGAGCCTGCTCGCGCTGCCCGCCATCCCGCTGTGGGCGTTAGCGGAAACACCGTTGCTGTTGGCCGCTGGCGGGTTCCTGATCCAGGTCGCGGTGCAGGGTGCATGGGGTGTAGTGCCCGTTCACCTCAACGAGCTGTCGCCGCCGCTCGCGCGCGGGCTGTTCCCGGGTTTCGCATATCAGCTCGGCAACCTCATCGCCTCGCCCAACGGGCTGTGGCAGGCGAGCTTCGCCAAGGCGCATGGCGGCGATTATGGGATGGCGATGGCGCTGGTCGCGGGCGTCACCGCGCTGATGCTGGCCGCGCTCGCCGCGCTCGGCCCGGAGCGGCGCGACGCGGACTTCATGGCTGAGGCAAGCGGGTGACGGCCCGCGCGCCAGTCGCTACAGCGCCCGCCCATGGCCAGCATCACCCCCGAAATCGTCGCCGAGCACGGCTTGTCCCCCGATGAGTATGCCCGCATCCTCCAGGCGATCGGGCGCGAGCCCAACATGGTGGAGCTCGGTATCTTTTCGGTAATGTGGTCCGAACATTGCTCGTACAAGTCGAGCCGGATGCATCTCCGAAAGCTGCCCACCACTGGCGCGTGCGTGATCCACGGACCGGGCGAGAACGCGGGCGTGGTCGACATCGGCGATGGCCAGGCGGCGGTGTTCAAGATGGAGTCGCATAACCACCCCTCGTACATCGAGCCTTACCAAGGCGCGGCCACCGGCGTCGGCGGCATCCTGCGCGACGTGTTCACGATGGGCGCGCGCCCGGTCGCCAACATGAACGCGCTCCGCTTCGGGCGGCCTGACCACCCCAAGACGCGCCATCTGCTCGCGGGCGTGGTCCACGGCATCGGCGATTACGGTAATTGCGTCGGCGTTCCTACCGTCGGCGGCGAGGTGAACTTCCACCCGGCCTATGACGGCAACATACTGGTCAACGCGATGACGGTCGGCGTCGTCGCGCAAGACAAGATTTTCCTCTCCGCCGCCAGCGGAGTGGGCAACCCGATCGTCTATGTCGGCTCCAAGACCGGCCGCGACGGCATCCACGGCGCGACGATGGCGTCGACCGACTTCTCCGACGCGACCGAGGAGAAACGCCCGACGGTGCAGGTGGGCGACCCGTTCACCGAGAAGCTGTTGATCGAGGCGTGCCTCGAGCTGATGGCGTCGGACGCGATCGTCGCGATTCAGGACATGGGCGCGGCGGGGCTGACCTCCTCCTCGGTCGAGATGGCGAGCAAGGGCGGGGTCGGCATCGAACTGGTGATGGACGACGTGCCCCAGCGCGAGGCGGGGATGACGCCCTATGAGATGATGCTGTCGGAGTCGCAGGAACGGATGCTGATGGTGCTCAAGCCCGGCCGCGAGGCGGAAGCGGCGGCGATCTTCAGCAAATGGGAGCTGGACTTCGCGGTGATCGGCCGCGTCACGGACGCCGGTCGCATGGTGCTGAAATGGCGAGGCGAGACGGTGTGCGATGTGCCGCTCGCGCCGCTGGCGAACGAGGCACCGATGTACGACCGCCCTTGGACGCCCACGCCCGCCCCTGCCCCGTTGACCGACATCCCCGAGTGCGTCGACCTCGCCGCCGATCTGCTGCGCCTGCTTGCCTCGCCCGACCTCGCGTCGCGTCGCTGGATCTGGGAGCAATACGACCACATGGTCGGCGCGGACACGGTGCAGCGACCGGGCGGCGACGCGGCGGTGGTGCGGGTGCACGGGACCGACAAGGCGCTGGCGATCACCACCGATTGCACCCCGCGCTATTGCTTCGCCGACCCGGTCGAGGGCGGCAAGCAGGCGATCGCGGAGGCGTGGCGCAACCTGTGCGCGGTCGGGGCGACGCCGCTTGCCGCGACCGACTGCCTCAATTTCGGCAACCCGCAACGCGCGGAGATCATGGGTCAGCTGGTCGGCTGCATCGAGGGCGTGGCGGAGGCGTGCCGCGCGCTCGACTTCCCGATCGTGAGCGGCAACGTGTCGCTCTACAACGAATCCAAAGCTACCGGCGGCGGGTCGTCGATCCTCCCCACCCCCGCGATCGGCGGCGTCGGGCTGCTCGCCGACGGCGCGACCTCGGCGACGATCGCCTTTAAGCAGGCGGGTGACGTGGTGATGCTGATCGGCCAACCGATCGGCCATCTCGGACAGTCGCTATGGCTGCGCGAGTGTCACGGGCGCGAAGAGGGCGCGCCGCCGCCGGTCGACCTGGTCGCCGAGCGCCGCGCGGGCGAGTTTGTGCTCGCGCAGATCGCGCGTGGCGCGCTGACCGCCGTTCATGACGTGTCGGACGGCGGCATCGCGGTCGCGCTAGCGGAAATGGCGCTGGCGGGCAACATCGGCGCGCTGATCCAGCCGGAAGCGGACGGCCCGGCCGCGCATTGGTTCGCTGAGGATCAAGGCCTGTACCTCGCCACCGTCGACGACCACGCGCTGCTCACCTTCCTGCAGGACGCCCACGCCGCCGATGTGCCCGTGCGCCGGATCGGCCGCACGATCGGGCGGCGGCTGATCTTCGAGCTGACCAGCGGCGACTTCGCGGTCACGCTCGATGCGTTGCGCGCGGCGCATGAGGGATTCTTCCCCAAGCTGATGGGGGTTGTCGGCATTGTCGACGGCACCAACTGATGCTACAGCGCGTGCATGCGAACGACGCTCAATCTCGATGACGAATTGCTTGCGGACGCGCGGGAGCTGACGGGCATCGAAGAGCGGGGAGCATTGGTGCGACATGCGTTGCGGACGTTGGTGGCGTTGGAGGCGGGGCGCCGACTAGCCGCGATGGGGGGTTCGGACCCGGACGCGAAGGCAGCGCCCCGGCGTCGCTTCGATTGATCCTGCCCGACACTTCGGTTTGGATCGATCATCTCGCCCGACCTATCCCGGAGTTTGCCCGGCTTTTGGGCGTAGCCGACGTCTTGATGCATCCGTATGTCACGGGCGAACTCGCGCTGGGCAGCCTAAAGGATCGTCGCGCTGTTCTGGCGTTATTTGCCCGCCTGCCCCGATGCCCGATTGCCAGCGTTGCGGAGGTTGCCGCCATGATCGAGTGGCACAATCTGTACTCATGCGGCATCGGCTATGTTGACGCGCACCTGATTGCCTCGGCGCGGATCAGCCCTGGGGCGCGGCTCTGGAGTCGCGATAAGCGGCTCCGCACGCAGGCGGAGCGACTAGGGGTCGCCGCGGACCTGGAATAGCGCGAATGTCCGCTTCCACGGACCCGAGCGAAGTCGCCCCGGCTGCCCGCCTCCACACGCTCGACTTCGTCCGGGGCGTGGCGGTGATGGGCATTCTGTTGATGAACATCCAGTCGTTCGCGATGCCGGAAGCGGCGTATTCGAACCCGCGCGCCTATGGAGGCTGGCATGGCGCAGACCTCGTGACCTGGTGGGTCGAGGCGGTGCTGGTCGACGGCAAGATGCGCGGCGTGTTCTCGTGGCTGTTCGGCGCGTCGCTGCTGCTCGTCGCGGAGCGCGCGGGGGCAACCGGCGAGAGCGCGGCGCGGGTGCATTATCGTCGCATGGCATGGCTGGCGCTGTTCGGTGCAGCGCATCTGGTGCTGGTGTGGGACGGCGACGTCCTGTTCCACTATGCGGTGGTCGGATCGGTCGCCTTCCTGTTCCGGCATAAGTCCGCGCATGAATTGATCGCGGCGGCTGCGCTGCTGATCGTGGTGCAGATCGTGGTGGTGCTCCCCGTGCCGATCGCCTTGTCCGACGCGGTTGCGTCGGTGTCGGCGGGGCATCCAAACGCGGTGGCGGTGCAGGATTTGCCCATCTGGCGCGACCAGTTCGGCGTGCCCTCGCCCACATCGATCAACGCGGCGCTTGCGCTGCACCACGATGGCTATTCGGCGTTGGTCGCGTCTCGTGCCGCTGAGGCTATCCGTCTGATCGCCGGCACGTTGGCATCGGTCGGGGGAGAGACGCTGGCATATATGCTGCTCGGCATGGCGGCGCTCAAAAGCGGCTTGCTGGGCGGCAGCTGGTCGCGCACCGCATACCGCCGCGGCGCGCTGATCGGGTTCGGCGTGAGCGTGCCGTTGATGCTGCTCCTTACGGGATGGGAATGGCACAGCGGGTTCGACCTGCGCGCGGTAGCTTGGTCGTCGCTGGTGTGGACCGCCCCAATCAGGCCGGTGATGATCGCGGGCTGGGCTTGCCTGCTCGTGCCGCTGATGCGTGGCGCGGCCGGCGAACGCATCGCCGCTGCGGGACGAATGGCATTCTCGAACTACTTAGGCACCAGCCTGCTTTGCGCCGGCTTGTTCGATGGCGTGGGACTATTCGGTAAATTCAACCGAGCCGAGCTGCTGCTAATCGTGGTCGCGATCTGGGCGGTGATGCTGCTCTGGTCGCCTTGGTGGCTCGCCCGGTTCCGCTATGGCCCGCTCGAATGGCTGTGGCGCAGCCTCGCGCGCGGGAGGCTTCAACCGATGCGCGTTACCTAGCCGCCTTGCGTCCGAAGCCGCCGACCACCCGCCGATCGACCAACGGATTGGCCTCGCGCTCGAGCAAGGTCAGCGTCTCGTTGAACAACGGCCGCAGCTTGACGACGTGCTCCAGCGCCTGTTCGGGCGTTTCCTGCCGCTCGACACACCCACGCGCGAAGGTCTCGATCACTTCGGCGAGGTCGGAAAGCGGCTCCGCCCCGAACTGGCGCGCTTCGCCCTTCAGCGTGTGTGCGGGGATCACCAGCCCGGCGGCGTTGGCACCGCGCAACGCCGCCTCGATCGCCGCGACCGATTTCACGCCGTCCTCGCGGAAATAGCCCAGGATGCGGACGAACCCGGCCCCCATCTCCGCGCGCGTGCGGGCATAGGCATTCCAGTCGATCAGTGTGCTGTTGTCGAACGACACCGATGTCTCCCGTGCGGCGCGGCCTAGTGAACGTTAGGCTCTAGGGCCAATCCGTAAACGAGCCGTTGACCTCCAGCCTATTTGCTTGCGTCGAACGGGTTTTTCGGCGCGCGCAGCGTGAGGCGCACCGGCACCGCGCCGAAACCAAGTTCGCGGCGGATGCCGTTCATCAAATAACGCTGATAGCTGACCGGCAGGTCGTCGACGCGGGTCCCGAACAAAACAAAGCTCGGCGGGCGTGTCTTGGCCTGAGTGATGTAGCGCAGCTTGATCCGCTTGCCGCCGGGCGCGGGCGGCGGATTGGCTTCTACGGCGCGCTCGAACCAGCGATTGAGCTCGCCCGTGCCGACGCGTTTGGACCAGGCCTCGCGCACCTCGAACGCCGCGCCGAGCAGCTGGTCGATGCCCTTCCCCGTCGCCGCCGATACCGTCAGCAACGGTACGCCCTTGACCTGCGCCAGCCCCTCGTCGAGCGCGCCTTTGACGCCGTTGAACAGCGACGAGGCATGTTCCGCCACGTCCCATTTGTTAAGCGCGATTACCAGCGCGCGGCCCTCCTGAAGCACGCGGTCGGCGATCCGCAAGTCTTGGGCTTCCAGGCCCAGCGTCGCGTCGAGCAACAGCACGACCACCTCGGCGAAGTCGACGGCGTGGAACGCGTCCGCGGCCGACAACTTCTCCAGCTTGTCCTGCACCTTGGCCTTCTTACGAAGGCCCGCCGTGTCGATCAGCCGGACTTGGCGCGGCTGCCCTTTGGTGTCGTGCCAAATCCAATCGATCGCGATCGAATCTCGCGTGATTCCAGCCTCCGGTCCGGTGATCAGCCGCTCCTCGCCCAGCATGCGGTTCACCAGAGTCGACTTGCCGGCGTTCGGTCGCCCGACGATCGCGAGCTTGAGCGGCGCGTCGGGATTGTCCTCGTTTTCCTCTTCCACCGTATCGGCGGCGCGGTCGATCAGCGGCAGCAGCGCCTCGAACAGGTCCGCGACGCCCTCGCCATGTTCGGCGGACATCTGCACCGGATCGCCGAACCCCAGCGCGAGCGATTCCAGCACGCCCTGCTCGCCCGACCGACCTTCCGCCTTGTTCGCGACCAAAACCACCGGCGTGTCGCTCGCTCGCAACCAGCGCGCGATCTCCTCGTCGAGCGGGACGATGCCCGCGCGCGAGTCGAACAAGAACAGCGCCACGTCCGCCTGGGAAACGGCGGTCTCGGTCTGCCGCCGCATTCGGCCGGGCAACGTCTCGGGGTCCTCATCTTCGTAACCGGCGGTGTCGATGACGCGGAAGTCTAGCCCGACCAGATGCGCGTCCCCCTCGCGCCGGTCGCGCGTCACGCCGGGCCGGTCGTCGACCAGTGCCAGGCGTTGGCCGACCAGACGGTTGAACAGCGTCGACTTGCCGACATTCGGGCGGCCGACGATCGCGACGAGGGGTAGGGGCATGGGGGACTTGTAGGGCAGGCGAACGGGGCCGTCACGTCCCTCTCCCTACAGGGGAGAGGGACAGGCCTAGCGCCAGCGAAGCCAGGGTGAGGGAACGCGGACGGGCGCGTCGCAACAAAGGACCCTCACCCTGCGTCGCTTCCGCGACGCTGTCCCTCTCTCCTGGAGGGAGAGGGATGGAGGCGTCCTTACCGGTACGCCGTCACCCGCCCGCGCTGGTCCAGCGTATAAAGAGTGCTCGCCGCCACCACCGGCGGCAGCGCGAACGGGTCCTTGCCACGCACCGTGCTCACCTCAGCGCCGTCGGTCGGCGATCGGTATTCGACCTGCCCCAGCGAGTTGGTCAGCACCAGCTTGCCCCCCGCCAGCACCGGTCCGTACCAGGTGATCGCGCCCTTGCGCGACTTCTCGTGGCGGAAATGCTGGAGCTGCGCGATCCACCGGACCTTGCCGCTCGCGCGTGCCAGGCAGATCAGCCGCGCGTCGTCCGTCACCACGAACAGCCACTCGCCCGCGATCCACGGAGTCGAGATGCCCGCAAGGTTCTGTTCCCAAACGCGAGCGCCGGTGGCGAGGTCGACCGACACCATCCGGCCGCCCTGCCCGACCGCGAAGACGCGGCCCTGGTCGATCACGGGGTCGGCGTCGATGTCCGCCAAGCTCGAGACCGAGGTCGTGGCCGAGCTGCGCGACAAGGCATCGCCCCACAAGGTGCGACCATTCTCATAACGATAGGCGTTGAGCTCGCCGCTGGAAAAACCCGCGACCACCGTGCCCTGGCTGGAGGCGGGGGCGGCGACGCCGAACACGCCTTGGGACTCCAGACTACCCGATTGGGTCCACTGTACCTTGCCGTCCGCCTGGCCAAGCGCGAACAGCTGGTTGTCCTGCGTCAGCGCATAGACGTTGCCGTTGGCGATCGTGGGGGAGCCGCGCAGCGGGCCGCCGGGCTTGGCGCGCCATACCTCCTTGCCGTCATCCGCCGCCAGCGCGACCACGTCGCCGACGCCATCGGTCGCGAACACGCGGCCATCGTCGAAGCTGACGCCGCCACCGAAGCGATACGGACGGGTCTTTTTGTCGTCGCCCGCGATCGGCGTCTGCCACAACGCCGCGCCGGTGTTGGCGTCGAACGCATGGACCACCGCCCCGACGTCGATCACGAACAGCTTGCCGTCCGCGATCACCGGGGCCGCGCCGAGCCGCTCGCGTTCCGAGCCGCCGTTGATCGTCACCGACCATAGCCGCGCGGGCGTGGCGGCGAGCGCGAGATGGCCCATCGCCTTGTCGGCGGTCCCGCCCGACTGCGCCCACACTGCATTCGCCTCGGCGGGCGGGAGCGAAACGGGCGTGCTGGCGAGCGCGGGATCGTTTTCCGCCGCGGTCTCGCTGACCAGGATCGACACCCGCTCGCCCACCGTCGGCGTCTTGTGCGTGCCGTGCTTAAAGATCGCGCAGCCGCCAAGGCTCAGCCCAAGGCCCAACATCCCCGCGAGCGCGATCGGCGCGCCGGTCTTGATCTTCATGATGCAGGCATGTCCTTGGTTTGCGGAGCGGTCTCGCTCCCGAGTACGCCCGCCATCTGAACGCTGCGTTGCCGGAGCGTGGCGGGAACGGTGTCGTCGCCGGCGATCTGTGAGTACAACCGCGCGGCGAGCGATCGCTTGCCCATCCGCAGATAGCTGATCGCGACCATCTCGCCCGCGCCGCCGAAATAAGCGTTGCCCTTGACTGCGAGCGGCTTGAGCCGCTGCACCACCACCGCAGGCTGGAGCGTGTCGAACTCGGTCGCGGTCTGGCGTAATAATGCCAGGTCGCGCAGCGGCCGGCCGACGCCGCCATCACCCGCGACATCGCCGAACAGCTTGGCGGCCCCGCGCAAGTTCTGCTTGTTCAGCGCGATGTCCGCCTGCGCCATCCGCGCCAATGCGCGATAGCCGGGCGACGCGCTGGTCGCGAGCGGCGCCAGCCCCTTGCTGGCAGCGGGGATCGCGTTCGCGCCAAGGCTGTCGAACGCGGCCTGGAGCTGCTCCCCGTCGGTGCCGCGCACCGTCTCGCGATGCGACCGCCACCAGATCGCCCCGCCCAGCGCAACCAGCGCCGCGACGATGCCGAGCACGATCCACGCGCCATAGCGCGACCACACGCTGGCGATCTGGTCGCGCCGCAACTCCTCATCGACCTCGCGCAGAAAAGCCTTGTTGGTATCGGACGGGGTGACGGCCAAGTGCGGCTCCGGTTCGGGAAAGTAAGAGCTTTAGCCCGGTCGCGCGTGAAACGAAAGCGTCACGGCTTGGGCGCGTATACCTGCGCCTCGGTCGGGAACGCGCGCGACCGGACCTCCGCCGCGTAGCGTTCCGCCGCATCGCCGATGAACGTCGCCATGTCGCCATAGCGTTTCACGAAGCGCGGCACGCGCTCGAACAGGCCGAGCATATCCTCCGCCACCAGCACTTGGCCATCGCACTTCGCCGACGCGCCGATGCCGATGGTGGGGCAATCGACCGTCCCGGTGATCGCCACCGCGATCGGCTCGACCACGCCTTCGATCACGAGACTGAACGCACCGGCGCGGGCGATCGCCTGGGCATCGTCGATGATCGCGGAGGCCTCTTCCTGGGTCCGACCACGCGCGCCATAGCCGCCGAGCGCGTTGACCGATTGCGGCGTCAGGCCGACATGCCCCATCACCGGCACGCCGCGGCGGGTGAGGAATTCGACGGTCGACGCCATCGCCTGCCCCCCCTCCAGCTTCACCGCCGCCGCGCCGGTCTCCTTGAGCAACCGCGCCGCGCTGGCGAACGCCTGTTCGGGGGAGGCCTCGTAGGATCCGAACGGCATGTCGATCACCACCGCCGCGTGGTGGCTACCCCGCACCACCGCCGCGCCGTGCGCCGCCATCATCTCCATCGTCACGGGCACGGTCGAGGGCAGCCCATAGATCACTTGCCCCAGACTGTCCCCGACCAGCAACAGGTCGCAATGCGCGTCGAGCAACTGCGCGGTACGCACGGTATAGGCGGTCAGCATCACCAGCGGCTCGCCCGTGCCCGCCGCGATCGCCGCCTTGCGCGCCCGGATCGCGGGCACGGTCACCCGCTTCATCGGCGCCGCGACGGGCGTGGCGCGGCTGGTGGACGCATCGATGGTGTAGGTCGTGGACATGCGGCGGGTGTAGTCGGACGCGCCCCGCCTCGCCAGCCTCCCGATCTCCAGGAGCGGTCAGCGCGTCGCCAGCTGCTTCGACAATTCGGTCTCGAACGCCGCGCGCGCGTCCAAAACCAGCGAAGGCAGGAGCCTCGGCGCGACGAAAGCATCCATTGCGCCCGCCATCTGTCGCCGATGTCGCTCCAGCACGGCTGCCGTTTCGGGGTGAAAGGGCAGCACCACATCGGCACGCATCATCATCAGGCTGGCGAAGCTGCGCCGAAAATCCGCGACGATCGCCGGATAGCGACGGTTCCCAACTAGTCGGTTGCCCGCCACCGTGAGGCTGCAGAGGAACAGCACGTCGAGCGGCTTCTCACCCTCTTTGACCCGCATCGACCAGCTCGTACAACCGGGAGTGTGTCCCGGCGTCGCATGCGCGGTCAACATCACGTCGCCCAAACGCACTTGGTCGCCATCGCGCACCGCCCGATCCACCGATGCGGCGGGGAAGCGGATGACGCCATAGCTTGTCTCTCCCGGCGGGATGCCCGTGCGGACCGCCTCCGCGTCCCCCGCCCCGACCATTAACCGCGCGCCGCTCGCCCGTTTTAGCGCGGCAAGTCCGCCTGCATGATCGAAATGCGCGTGGCTGAGCAGGATGATTCGCACGTGCCCGATTGGAACACCCGACGCCTCGATCGAACGACGAATGGCAGAAGCATTCTCGGCCATTGTCCCGTCAATCAGGATAGCGCCGTCACTTGTTTTGATCAGATAAGCGGCCAGGCCCTCCGTTCCGACGTAGTAGACCTGACCCACGACCCTGAACGGCGCGATCGGTCTGGTCCAGGCGGGCGGATTTCCCGTGCACACCGGCACCGAGAGCGCGACCGCAGTTACGCCAGTCACCAAGGATCGAAAAAGGCGGCCACCTCCACCACAGACTGGTCGGATCCAGCTGGCAGGGTCCCTCCTCGCCATGCCACTCATTCCCACTCGATCGTGCCCGGCGGCTTGCTCGTGTAATCATACGTCACCCGGTTCACGCCGCGCACCTCGTTGACGATCCGCGTCGCTACGCGCGGCAGGAAGCCTGCCGGAAACTCGAAGGCCTGCGCGGTCATGCCGTCGGTGGAGGTCACCGCACGCAGCGCGAGCACGCGTTCATAGGTGCGCGCGTCGCCCATCACGCCGACGCTTCGGACCGGCAACAGCACCGCGAACGCCTGCCAGATCGCGTCGTACAGTCCGGCGGCGCGGATTTCTTCCAAATAGATCGCATCGGCGCGGCGCAGCGTGTCGCAGGCCTCGCGCGTCACCTCGCCGGGCATGCGGATCGCCAGCCCCGGCCCGGGGAACGGGTGCCGCCCGACGAACGCCGCCGGTAGCCCGAGCTCGCGGCCGAGCTCGCGAACCTCGTCCTTGAACAATTCGCGCAACGGCTCGACCAGGGCCATGTTCATACGGTCCGGTAGGCCGCCGACATTGTGATGGCTCTTGATCGTCACCGAGGGGCCGCCGGTGAAGCTGACGCTTTCGATCACGTCGGGGTACAGCGTTCCTTGCGCGAGGAACGCCGCGCCGCCGATCGCCTTGGCCTCGCGCTCGAACACGTCGATGAAGGTCTTGCCGATGAACTTGCGCTTCGCCTCCGGGTCGGTGATGCCCGCCAGTCCGCCGACGAACTCTTCGCTCGCGTCGACGTGGACGAGCGGGATGTTGTAGCTGTCCCGGAACAAGGACACGACCTGCTCCGCCTCGCCCGAACGCAGCAGGCCGTGGTCGACGAACACGCAGGTGAGTTGCTCGCCGATAGCTTCGTGGATCAGCACCGCCGCGACCGCCGAGTCGACCCCGCCCGACAGGCCGCAGATCACCTTGCCGGTGCCGACCTGCGCGCGGATGTCGGCGATCTTCGCCGCGCTGAACTCGCGCATGGCCCACTCCCCCGCCAGCCCGCAGACATGGCGCGCGAAGTTGGCGAGCAGCTTGCCGCCATCGGGCGTGTGGACGACCTCCGGGTGGAACTGCACACCGTAGAAACGCCGCGCCTCGTCCGCGACGATCGCATACGGCGCGCCCTCGCTGGTCGCGACGGGGGTGAAGCCGGGCGGGAGCGCGTCGACTTTGTCACCGTGGCTCATCCACACCTGATGCCGCTCGCCGGGCGACCATAGCCCGTCGAACAATGCGCAGGGTTCGCGCACATCGATGAACGCCTGCCCGAACTCGCCGCCATCGCCCGAAACGACGACGTTGCCGCCGAGCTGCGCGCTCATCAGTTGCTGGCCGTAGCAGATGCCGAGCACGGGCACGCCCGCGTCGAACAACGCTTGCGGCGCACGGGGAGAGGTCTCGACGGTGACGGAGGCGGGGCCGCCGGAGAGGATGATGCCCTTGGGCCGGAGCCGTGCCAGCGCCGCTTCGGCGGATTGAAACGGCGCAACCTCGCTATACACGCCGGCCTCGCGCACGCGCCGCGCGATCAGCTGCGTCACCTGGCTACCGAAATCGACGATCAGGATCGAGTCTTGGTGGGGATCGGTCATGGCCGGGCGATAGGCGAGCGGCCTGGAAAGCAAAAGGGCCGCGTCCTTTCGGATACGGCCCTTCGATCGGCACGGCTTGGAACGGCTTAGGCGGCCAGATCATAATCCTCGTCGTCACTCATCAGCGGGCCGCTGTCCTGCCCCTTCGCGTCCACGTCGCGGTCGACGAACTCGATCACCGCCATCGGCGACGCATCGGAGGCGCGGATGCCCGCCTTGATAATGCGGGTATAGCCACCGTTGCGGGAGGCGTAGCGCGTGGCGATCACGTCGAACAGCTTCACCAGCTGCGCATCGTCGAGCAGGCGCGCGTGCGCGAGGCGACGATTGGAGAGATCACCTTTCTTCGCAAGCGTGATGAGCTTCTCTACATAGGGCCGCAGCTCCTTGGCCTTGGCCACCGTGGTGGTGATCTGCTCATGCTTGATCAGCGCGGCCGACATGTTGCGGAACAATGCGGTGCGATGGGCCGAGGTACGTTGCAGCTTTCGGCCGCCGACACGATGACGCATGAGTATTCTCCGTTCGTAAGGGGGCCGTACCAGGTACCCCGGAACACGCCGCGTTGGGGCCGCAGCGTAATGCCCTCTTCTTCCCCGTTTCGGCAGGGAAAGCCTCGGCAAAGCCGGGGCTTGACGTCGACCGGGTCAGGCTTGCGGCGATGCCGCTCGACCGCCCGTCGGCCGGGCTGGTCGCGTCTCGCGTGCAGCTACGCTGCGCGCGTGCGCGACTCAGCCCATAATCTCCTGCTCCAGCCGCTTCGCCATCTCCTCAATATTCTCCGGCGGCCAGCCCGGGATTTCCATCCCCAGCCGCAGCCCCATCGAGGACAGCACTTCCTTGATCTCGTTCAACGACTTGCGCCCGAAGTTTGGCGTTCGCAGCATCTCCGCTTCGGTCTTGCCGACCAGATCACCGATATAGATGATGTTATCGTTCTTGAGACAATTAGCCGAGCGCACCGACAATTCGAGCTCGTCGACTTTCTTGAGCAGATAGCGATTGATCTGCTGCGTATCGCCGCTGATCTCGGCGGTGGGCATCGCGACGGCGTGGCCAACCGGGGCCTGGCGGATTACCTGGCCCTCGTCGAACAGCACGAACAGCGCCAGCTGGTCCTGGAGGATACGGCCCGCATAACCGACCGCATCGTCGGGCGAGATCGTACCGTCGGTCTCGACGGTCAGCGTCAGCTTGTCGTAATCGAGTTCCTGCCCAACGCGAGTGTTCTCGACCTTGTAGCTGACCTGGCGCACCGGAGAGTAGAGCGCGTCGACCGGGATCAGCCCGATGGGCGCATCCGCCGGGCGGTTCGCGACCGCCGCGACATAGCCTTTGCCGATGTCGGCGGTCAGCTCCATGTTGAGCGTCGCGCCTTCGTCGAGGTGGCAAAGCACCAGCGACGGATTCATGATCTCGATGTCGCCCGACACTGCGATGTCTCCCGCCTTCACCTCGCCGGGGCCGGTCGCGGACAGTTGCAGCCGCTTGGGGCCCTCGCCCTGCATGCGGATCGCCAGCTGCTTCACGTTGAGGACAATGTCGGTCACGTCCTCGCGCACGCCCGCGAGCGAGGAGAATTCGTGCAGCACGTTCTCGATCTTGATCGACGTCACCGCCGCGCCCTGGAGCGAGGACAGCAGCACACGCCGCAGCGCATTGCCCAGCGTCAGCCCGAAACCGCGCTCGAGCGGCTCTGCGACGAAGGTCGCCTTGCGGCGCGGGTCGCCGCCACCGGCACGCTTTTCCAGCGCGCCCGGCTTCTTGAGTTCCTGCCAGTTCTTTGCGTTGATGGACAAACTGTGTCCCCTGCTCTTGGGCCAATGTGGTGCGGACACCGGCCGTGAACCGCGCGGCACGAGCATAAGGCCCGTGCGCGAGAATGGTCAGACGCGACGCCGCTTGGACGGGCGGACGCCGTTATGCGGAATGCTGGTCACGTCGCGGATCGAGGTGATCTGAAACCCGACCGCCTGCAACGCGCGCAATGCCGACTCGCGCCCCGAACCAGGTCCCTTGACCTCGACCTCCAGCGTGCGGACGCCATGTTCGGCAGCCTTTTTGCCGGCGTCCTCGGCGGCGACCTGCGCCGCATAGGGCGTCGACTTGCGGCTTCCCTTGAAGCCCATCGTGCCCGCCGACGACCAGGAGATCGCGTTCCCCTGCGCGTCGGTGATGGTGATCATGGTATTATTGAAGCTGGCGTTGACGTGCGCCACGCCGGCGGTGATATTTTTGCGCTCGCGCTTGCGGACGCGTTGCGGTGCTTGTGCCATGAAGAGGTATCGTCCTTATTCTGAGCCGGGGCAGCTTCTGGAGCGCCTCCGGCGGAGTAACGCGTGCTCGAACAGTCCCCCCGGACTGTTCGCGTTTCGCATTACTTCTTCTTGCCGGCGATCGGCTTGGCCTTGCCCTTGCGGGTACGCGCATTGGTGTGCGTGCGCTGGCCGCGAACGGGCAAGCCACGACGATGACGCAGGCCGCGATAACAGGCGAGGTCCATCAACCGCTTGATGTTGATCGCCGTCTCGCGACGCAGATCGCCCTCGACCATATGGTCGGCGTCGATCGTTTCGCGGATCTGGAGCACCTCCTGATCGGTCAGGTCCTGCACCCGCCGCTCGGGCGTGATGTGGAGCTTGTCGGTGATCTGCTTGGCCTTGGTCGGGCCGATACCGTGAATGTACGTCAGCGCGATCACCACGCGCTTGTTGGTCGGGATGTTCACACCCGCGATACGTGCCATGTTGATTGGTCCTCCAGCTCCACGGAGCGCGGCATGGGTCCGCCGCTCCATCTCTACGCATTGCCACCAAACGCCGAAAAAACGGCAGGCGCGTAAATACGCTGCCGGTCACGACTTATCGGGATACTATTCGGTTAGGGGTCGCGAAACGCGGTGTCAAGCGATCGGTTCCGATATGCGTGGCTTCGCTGCCCCTCCCTCAGACGGCGTGGAGCAGGTCCGCAATTCCCTGCGCCACCATCTCGATGTCGCCCATGCCGTCCAGGCGGCGCACCAGCCCTCGCGCCTCGTAAAGCGGCAGGATCGGCGCGGTCTTGGTACGATACTCGTCCATGCGGGTACGCACCGTTTGCGCATTGTCGTCCGGACGGCGCTTGAACTCGGTCGACGCACACACGTCGCAGACGCCGGCGACAGCGGGGCGCTTGAACTCGTCGTGATATCCCTCGCCGCAATGCGCGCAGGTATATCGCCCGACGATGCGATCGGTCAGCGCCTGCTCGTCGACTTCCAGCTCGATCACCGCGTGGAGCGACTGCCCGCGCTCGGCGAGGAGGATGTCGAGCGCCTCGACTTGCGGCGCGGTGCGCGGAAATCCGTCGAATATCACCCCCGCCCCGGTGTCGCCGCCATCGAGCCGCTCGCCGATCAACGCGGACACGATCGCATCCGAGACCAGCTCTCCCGCTTCCATCACCGCCTTGGCCTTCATTCCCGTGGGCGTGCCCGCCTTCACCGCGGCCCGCAGCATGTCGCCGGTCGACAGCTGCACCATGCCGCGCTCCGCCACCAGCCGCGCCGCCTGGGTTCCCTTGCCCGCTCCCGGCGGCCCTAACAGTATGATGTTCACGGCAATCTCCCCTCTGCCCGAACGCCCCGCGCTTAGCGCAGCCGCGCGCCCTTCAGCTTCGCCTTTTTGATTAGGTCGCCATATTGGTGCGCGAGTAGATGCGACTGGATCTGCGTAACAGTGTCCATTGTCACGTTCACGACGATCAACAAGCTCGTCCCGCCCAGATAAAACGGGATCTGCAGCGCGGACACGAGATATTCGGGTAGCAGACAGATGATCGCAAGATACGCCGCCCCGATCACGGTGATGCGGGTCAGCACATAATCGAAGTATATCTCGGTGTTCTTGCCCGGCCGGATACCGGGAACGAATCCGCCATACCGCTTGAGATTATCCGCCGTCTCTTCCGGGTTGAACACCACGGCGGTGTAAAAGAACGAGAAGAACACGATACCAGCGCCGTAAAGCAGCATGTATACCAGGCTGCCGTGCTGAAGATATTGGTTCAGCGTGATGACGATGTTGCTCCACACGCTATCCGTGTTGGCGGTCGCCTTGCCCGCGAACTGCGAGATGGTCAGCGGCATCAATAGCAACGACGAGGCGAAAATCGGCGGGATCACGCCGGCGGTGTTGATCTTGAGCGGTAGATGGCTGCGATCCGCCTGCATGCCGCGTTGCGTCTGTCGCTTGGGATATTGGATCAGGATACGCCGCTGCGCCCGTTCCATGAAACAGATGAACAGCACAAGCAGCACCACCGCAACGATGATGCCGATCAACCGCGCGGCATCGACCGACCCGGAACGCCCGCCCTCCAGCAGGTTGTAGAGCGTCGTCGGCAGGTTCGCGACGATCCCTGCCATGATGATCAGCGACACGCCGTTGCCGATCCCGCGGCTGGTGATCTGCTCGCCCAGCCACATCAGGAACATCGTGCCCCCGATCAAGCCGACCACGACGGCAAGGCGGAACAGCGCGCCGGGCTCGACCGCCACGCCTTGCGCTTCCAACGCGCGCGCGAAAAAGAAGCCCTGGATCGCGGTTAGCGCGACGGTGCCGTAGCGGGTATATTGGTTGAGCCGCTTGCGGCCGCTCTCGCCCTCTTTCTTGATCGCGGCGAGTTGCGGCGACAACGAGGTCGCGAGCTGAATCACGATCGAGGTCGTGATATACGGCATCACCCCCAGCGCGATCAGGCTCGCGCGCTTGAGCGACCCGCCGGAAAACGCGTTGAAGAAATCGAGCACGCCGCCGCTGGTCTTCTGTGCCAGCGCGGTCAGCGCGGTTGGGTCGACCCCGGGCAGCGGCACATAGGACAGCATACGGAACACGATCAGCGCGCCGATCGTGAACCACAGGCGTTTGCGCAAATCGGTCGCTTGGGCGAACTTCGCCAGGCTGACGCTTTGCTGCATGCGATCGGCGGCAGTGGCCATGAACGAAACGATCCTGGATTCGCGGAGTGGGCGACGGCCCAATCCAATATAGGTTGCTCATATAGCCCGCCCGCGCGGCTTGCCTAGCGGGGCCGGGAAGCGCGCTACCTTAGCAGGATCAGCACCGCCCCGCCCAGGATCGTGGTCTGGCTGCCGGTCATGCCGATGATCCGCCCCGCGCCATCGGTTTTCGCGGACGACAAACCAACCGCGTGGACGACACACCCGACCACCAGCACGACACACAGGATGTGAAGCATGGGCGCGCTCGCGCCGCGCGCGTCGGCCATTCCCAGCAGCACGAGCGCGAGCGGCACATATTCGGCGAAGTTGCCCTGGATGCGGACACGCCGGCGGAGATCGTCCCCGTCGCCAAAACTGACTTTCCGGCCCCGCCGCGCCAGGATGACGCGGACCGACAGGACCAGAAACAATAGCCCCAGCACTGCCGCATAGTCCGGAACGACCCGCATCGTCGCCGCCCCGCTCAGGCCTTGAACGAGGCCTTGTGCGCCTGGCGTTCCTTATACTTTACGCCCTTCTTGGCCGCCGCCTTCTCGGCGGCGGGAACGACGACCAACACGTCGACCGCGCCGCCCGCCGCCTCGACCGCCTCGCGCGCGCCCTTGGACACGCCCGCGACCGAAAAGCTGAGCTTGGCCGAGAACGCGCCCTTGCCGAGCAGCCGCACGCCATCCTTGCCGCCGCGCGCCAGCCCCGCCGCCTTCAACGCGGCGTGGTCGATCGTGGCATCGGTCGCGAGCGCGCCCGCGTCGACCGCCTTCTGGATCGCGCCGAGATTGACCTCGGCATAATCCTTGGCGAAGATGTTGTTGAAGCCGCGCTTCGGCAACCGCATGTGGAGTGGCATCTGCCCGCCCTCGAACCCGGCGATCGACACGCCCTCGCGGCTTTTCTGGCCTTTCTGCCCGCGTCCGCCGGTCTTGCCCTTGCCCGAGCCGATGCCGCGCCCGACCCGCATCCTGCGGTGGCGCGCGCCTTCGTTATCGCGGAGTTCGTTCAACTTCATGGTAATGCACTCGCTTTCGCTATGGTCGCGCTGGTGACTGGGGGCGACCCGGATAGCGGTCCGCTCCCTGAAAGTCTATCGCGTTACAGCGAGTGTCCGGTCAGCGTCGACAGCTTGGCGCGTTTCGCTTCCGGCGTCAGGCAATCCGCCATCTCCGCCACATACCCGAGTACCTTGGCATTCACGAGGTAAACAATCCCAGAAGCCCTGCAAGACATGGTAAGCCATGCCACTACGCCCATCGGACGGTGCCGTCGGTCGAACCTCTATCCACAACCAGCACCCGCGCGGCGATCATTCGGACAGACTCGATTGCCCGCGCGATATGCCTGGCCTCGTCGAAGGTAAGGAGGACAACAGTCACGTCGGCGGTCATCGAATGCTCCCGAACGCAGAACAACCCCCGACCACGGTCGAGGGCTGCCCGGAACTCACGGTAGAGAGACTCAGCCCTCCACGCTCACCATATGCTGTACCTTGCGGATCATGCCGCGCACCTCGGGGCTGTCCTCCAGCTCCGAGACGCGGTGCATCTTGTTGAGGCCAAGCCCGACCAGCGTCGCGCGCTGGTCGGCGGTGCGACGGATCGGGGAGCCGGTCTGCCTGATCTTGATCTTTGCCATGAAGTTACTCCGTCACCATCACGGCTTCCGCCTCGGCGGTTGCCGCGCCGCCCGCGCCGCGGCCGAGCAGGTCGGCGATCTTCTTGCCGCGTCGCTGCGCCACCGACTTGGGGCTGGTCTGATCTCCGAGCGCCTCGAAGGTCGCGCGGATCATGTTGTAGGGGTTGGAGGTGCCGACCGACTTCGTCACCACGTCCGCGACTCCGAGCGATTCGAAAATCGCGCGCATCGGGCCGCCCGCGATGATGCCAGTGCCCTGCGGTGCCGAGCGTAGCGTGACTCGGCCCGCGCCAAAATGGCCATTTCCATCGTGATGCAGCGTGCGCCCTTCCTTGAGCGGCACACGGACCATCGCCTTTTTCGCGGCGGCGGTTGCCTTGCTGATCGCCTCGGGAACTTCGCGCGCCTTGCCGTGGCCGAAGCCGACGCGGCCCTTACCGTCACCCACGACCACCAGCGCCGCGAAACCGAAACGCTTGCCGCCCTTCACCGTTTTGGACACGCGATTAATGTGGACGAGCTTCTCGATCAGCTCTTCGCCGCTATCATCCAGGCCGCCGCGTCCGCCGCGATTATCGCGACCGCCACGGTTGTCGCGCCCGCCACGGTTCCCGCCGGGGCCGCCACGACCACGGCCGCCGCCTCCCCCGCCACCCGGACCACCACGCCCACGCCCGCCACCCGGACCACCACCGCCGCCGAAGCTCTGCTGCGGGGGCGGCGCGCCCTCGCTGCCAGCTTCGGCCGAAGCGCCCGGCTGCGCGCCGATATCATTGGTGTCAGCCATTCGTCAGAACTCCAAGCCGGCTTCGCGCGCGGCATCCGCCAGCGCCTTGACCCGGCCGTGATACAGAAAACCGCCACGATCGAACACGACCGCCGTCACGCCCGCCGCCTTGGCGGCCTCCGCGACCCGGCGACCGACCTCGCTCGCCGCGCCGACATTCGCGCCCGAGCCTTCATGCCCGGCGAGCGTCGACGCGGCCGCGACCGTGCGGCCCGCCTCGTCGTCGATCACCTGCGCATAGATATGCTTGCCCGAGCGATGGACGTGGAGACGCGGGCGTAGCCCGGCGCGCGCGCGCAACGCCGTGCGGTTGCGACGACGCCGTTTTTGGAAAAGCGATAAACCCTTGCTCACTTCTTCTTCCCTTCCTTACGGAAGATAAACTCGCCGGCGTATTTGATACCCTTGCCCTTATACGGCTCGGGCTTGCGCCAGCGGCGAATCTCGGCGGCGAGTTGCCCCACCTTCTGCTTGTCCGCGCCGCTGATCTCGACGGTGGTGTTGTCCGGGGTCTTGACCTCGAGCCCCTCGGGCACTGCGATATCGACATCGTGGCTATAGCCGAGCTGCAGCTTGAGGTTACGGCCCTGCGCGTTGGCGCGATAGCCGACACCCGTTATCAGCAGCTTCTTGGAGAAACCGGTCGTCACGCCCGTGACCAGGTTCTGCACCAGCGTCCGCTGCATTCCCCAGAACGCGCGGGCTCGGCGAGTATCGTTGGCGGGCTGGACCGACACGCTGTCGCCCTCGACCGCATAGGCGATGTCGTCGGCAAGCGCGAGCGTGAGCGTACCCTTGGGACCCTTCACGCTCAGCAGCCCGTTGGCGATGTCGGCGGTGACCCCGGCCGGGATCGGGACCGCCCTTTTACCGATACGGCTCATCAGAACACCTCCGCCAGCACTTCGCCACCGACATTCTGCTCGCGCGCCTCGGCGTCCGAGAGCACGCCACGCGGCGTCGACACGATTGTGATACCCAGCCCGTTCATCACCCGCGGCAGATCTTGGCTGCCCGAATAGACCCGGCGACCAGGCTTGGACACGCGCGCGACATGCTTGATCGCGGGTTGGCCCTCGAAATATTTAAGCTCGATACGCACGCCGGCAGCGGGGCCCATCTGCTCGTCGGAATAGCCGCGGATATAACCCTCGCGCTGGAGCACATCGAGCACACGGGTCCGCAGCTTGGACGCAGGGCTGAGGACTGAGTCCTTCTTCGCGCGCTGCCCGTTACGAATACGGGTGAGGAGATCACCCAAGGGATCGGTCACTGCCATGTCGTGATCCTTACCAGCTCGACTTTGTGACGCCGGGAATCAGGCCCTTGTTGGCCAGATCGCGCAGCATCACCCGGGCGAGACGGAATTTGCGATAATAAGCGCGCGGACGCCCCGTAAGCTCGCAGCGATTGCGGATGCGGGTCGGGTTCGCATTGCGCGGCAGCTCGGCCATCTTCAGCCGCGCGATCAGCCGCTCGCCGTCGTCGAGCGACTTGTCGGACGCCTGCGCCTTGAGCTTCGCGTATTTCGGCGCATACTGCGTCACCAGCTTCTTGCGCCGCTCATTCTTGTTGATCGAACTCAGTTTCGCCATGGACTTAAGCTCTTCCTGTTCAGCGCGGCTCAGGCCGCCTGCTTCTGCTCTTCGGTGTGCGGGAAGGGAAAGCCGAACAAGCGAAGCAGCTCGCGCGCTTCGTCATCGGTCTTCGCTGTGGTCGTGACAATCACATCCATGCCACGCACCTTGTCGATCCGGTCATAGCTGATCTCCGGGAAGATCAGCTGTTCCTTGATGCCGCAAGCGTAATTACCACGGCCATCGAAGCTCTTCGGGTTCAGCCCTCGAAAGTCGCGGACACGCGGCAACGCGATGGTGACAAACCGGTCAAGAAACTCGTACATCCGCTCGCGACGTAACGTCACCTTCACGCCAATCGGCATACCCTCGCGCAGCTTGAACGTCGCAATCGACTGCTTCGCCTTGGTAATCACCGGCTTCTGGCCGGCAATCAGTTCCATCTCCTGCGCGGCGGTCTCGACACGCTTCTTGTCCTGCGTCGCCTCGCCAACGCCCATGTTGAGCACGATCTTGTCGAGCCGTGGCACTTCAAGAGCGTTCTTGTACCCGAACCTGTCGGTCATCGCCTTGACGTACGCGTCCTCGTACAACGCCTTCAAGCGCGGCTTGTAGCCGCCGGTCTGCGCCTCAGCCATCGATCTTGGCTCCCGTCTTCACCGCCACGCGGACCTTCTTGCCATCCTGCACCTCAAACCGCACCCGCGTCGGCTTGCCGTCGGCGGTGACATGCGCGACCTTGGAAACGTGCAGAGGCGCTTCAATCTTTTCCAGCCCGCCCTGCGGGTCGGTCTGGCTCGGCTTCTTGTGGCGCGTGGCGACGTTGACGCCGCCGACGATCACTTTGCCGTCACGCGGCATCGCCGCCGTCACGGTGCCGGTCTTGCCCTTGTCCTTGCCGGATAGGACAATGACCTGATCGCCCTTCTTGACACGCATCTTGAGCTTGGGCGCGGCTGTCTGAGCGGCGGCCATTATAGCACCTCCGGCGCGAGGCTGACGATCTTCATATGCTTCTTGCCGCGAAGCTCGCGCACGACCGGGCCGAAGATACGCGTGCCGATCGGCTCCTCGTTCTTGTTGACCAGCACCGCGGCATTCGAATCGAAGCGGATCGTCGAGCCATCGGCCCGATGAATGTCCTTCGCCGTCCGCACGATCACCGCGCGATGGACGTCGCCCTTCTTGACCTTGCCACGCGGCTGCGCTTCCTTGATCGAGACGACGATGATGTCGCCAACACCCGCGACGCGGCGCTTCGAGCCGCCGAGCACCTTGATGCACTGTACGCGCTTCGCACCGCTATTGTCCGCGACGTCCAAATTGGACTGCATCTGGATCACTGATCCGGTTCCTTCTTATCTGCGCCCCGATACCGACCGGAGCGCGCCTTTGTAGCTAGTAGGATCGCGGCTTACGCGTCCACGTCCACTCGCTCGGGGGTCGCATGGGTGTTAACCCTGTCGACCACCTTCCACGTCTTTAGCTTGGAAATAGGCGCAGACTCCTCGATCCGCACCGTCTCGCCCTGCTTGAACTCGTTCGCCTCGTCATGGGCGTGATATTTCTTCGAGCGGCGGATGATCTTGCCGTAAAGCGCATGCTTGACCTTGCGCTCTACGTTCACGACCACCGTCTTGTCGCCCTTGTCCGAGACGATCAGCCCGGTCAGCACGCGCTTTGGCATGTGCTCTTCCTTACTTCGCGGCCGCAGCGGAACGCTGGGACTGCATGGTTTTGATCCGGGCGATGTCCTTGCGGACCTCGCGAACGCGGCTCGGCTTTTCGAGCTGGTTGGTGGCGGCTTGAAACCGCAGGTTGAACTGCTCGCGCTTCAGATTGCCCAGGCTCTCGACCAGCTGGTCGTCGCTCTGGCCGGGAAGGTCCAGCTTCGCCATGTCACTCGCCTCCGAGATGGCTGGTGTCACCCAAACGGGCGACGACCTTGGTCTTGATCGGCAGCTTCATCGCCGCGCGCTCAAACGCCATCGCCGCGACATCGCCGGGTACGCCGTCGAGCTCGAACAGGATGCGGCCCGGCTTGATCCGCGCAACCCAGAACTCCGGCGCGCCCTTACCCGAACCCATGCGGACCTCGGCGGGCTTGCTCGACACCGGCACGTCGGGAAACACGCGAATCCACAACCGGCCTTGCCGCTTGATGTGGCGCGTGATCGCGCGACGCGCCGCCTCGATCTGGCGCGCGGTGATGCGATCGGGTTCCATCGCCTTCAGGCCATACGCCCCGAAGTTGAGCGCAGTGCCGCCGGGTGCCTTGCCGTGGATACGGCCCTTGTGCGCCTTGCGGAACTTGGTGCGTTTTGGTTGCAGCATGTTCTAGTCCTTAGCGCCGGTCATCGCGCGCCGGGCGCACACCGGAAGTCTGCGCTTCCATCATCAGCCGGTCGGTCGACATCGGGTCGTGGCCCAGGATCTCGCCCTTGAAGACCCAAACCTTGACCCCGCACACGCCATAGGACGTATGCGCCTCGGCTTCGGCGTAATCGATATTGGCGCGCAACGTGTGAAGTGGCACCCGCCCCTCGCGGTAGCTCTCCGAACGCGCGATCTCCGCGCCGCCTAGCCGGCCACCGCAAGCGACCCGAATGCCCTCCGCCCCAAGCCGCAAAGCCGACTGAACCGCGCGCTTCATCGCACGGCGGAATGCAATGCGACGCTCCAACTGATCGGCGATCCCCTGGGCGACGAGCCGCGCATCGACCTCCGGCTTGCGGATCTCGACAATGTTGAGCGACACGTCGGACGAGGTCATTCCGCCGACCGACTTGCGCAGCTTCTCGATATCCGCGCCCTTCTTGCCGATGATCACGCCGGGACGCGCGGCGAAGATCGAGATGCGGCACAGCTTGGCGGGACGCTCAATCACGACCTTGCTGATCGCGGCCTGCGGGTGCGTCTTCATAATGAACTGGCGGATGCGGAGATCTTCCAGCAGCAACCTGCCGTACTCCGCGCCCTCCGCATACCAGCGGCTGTCCCACGTGCGGTTGATCTGCAGGCGCAGACCGATCGGGTTCGATTTCTGACCCATTAGGCTTCTTCCTGCTCGCGCACGACAATGCGCAGACGGCTGAACGGCTTGATGATGCGTGTCGACTTACCGCGACCGCGCGTGGCGAACCGCTTCATGCTGATCGACTTGCCCACGCTCGCCTCGGACACGACCAGCGCATCGACGTCGAGATTGTGGTTGTTCTCGGCATTGGCGATCGCCGAGGCGAGTACCTTGCGCGCATCCACCGCCATGCCCTTGGTCGAGAACTGAAGGATATTGAGCGCGTCCCCAGCCTTCTTGCCGCGGATCAGCGCCGCGACAAGGCCGAGCTTCTGTGCGGACCCGCGGATCTGTGTACTCACCGACAGCGCTTCGTTATCCGCGACCTTGCGAGGGGATTTGGGCTTGGACATCAGCGCTTGCCCTTCTTGTCAGCCGCGTGACCCGGGAAGTAACGCGTCGGCGCGAACTCACCCAACTTCATACCGACCATCTCTTCGTTGACGCTGACGGGCACGAACTTGCGGCCGTTGTAGACGTTGAACGTCAAGCCGACGAACTGCGGCAGGATCGTCGACCGCCGCGACCAGGTCCTGATCGGCGCGCGCGCATTGGTATCCTGCGCCGTTTCCGCTTTCTTGAGCAGGCTCAGTTCGACGAACGGACCCTTCCAGACTGAACGAGCCATGTTAGCCCTTCCTCTTGGTCGAATGACGCGACCGGATGATCATCTTATCGGTCGACTTATTCTGACGCGTACGCGCGCCCTTAGTCGGCTTGCCCCACGGGGTGACCGGATGACGACCGCCAGAAGTGCGGCCCTCGCCGCCGCCGTGCGGATGATCGACCGGATTCTTGGCCACGCCGCGCGTCAGCGGACGCTTGCCCATCCAACGCGAACGACCAGCCTTGCCGAGGTTCTGGTTCTGGTTGTCGGGGTTCGACACCGCGCCGATTGTGGCCATGCAATCGGCCCGCACATAACGCTGCTCACCCGAGTTGAGCCGCACGATCACCATGCCGCGATCGCGACCGACTACTTGCACATAAGTGCCCGCCGAGCGCGCAATCTGACCGCCCTTGCCCGGCTTCATCTCGACATTGTGTACGATTGTACCGACCGGGATCGAGCCCAGCTCCATCGCATTGCCCGGCTTGACGTCCGTCTTGCGACCGGCAAGCACCTTGTCGCCAACGCCAAGCCGCTGTGGCGCGATGATATAGGCAAGCTCCTCATCCGGGTACTTCACCAACGCGATAAACGCGGTGCGGTTCGGATCATATTCGAGCCGCTCGACCGTACCTTCAACGTCCCACTTGCGGCGGACGAAGTCGATGAACCGGTATTTCTGCTTGTGACCACCCGCGATGCCGCGGCTGGTCACGTGACCCTTGTTGTTGCGACCGCCGGTCTTGTGCTTGCCCTCGGTCAGCGCCTTTACGGGCTTACCTTTGAACAGGCTCGACTTGTCAACGAGCACCAAGCCCCGCTGCGCGGGGCTGGTCGGATTGTAATGCTTGAGCGCCATCGCCTCAGACCTCGGTCGTCACGTCGATCGACTGACCATCGGCCAGCGTGACGATTGCCTTTTTCACGTCGGACTTGGTGTAGGGGACACCCTTCCACCGCTTCGTCTTGCCCTTCTGGACAATCGTGTTCACGCCCGTAACTTTAACGTCGAACAATGCTTCCACCGCCGCCTTAATCGCGGGCTTGGTCGCTTCCTTCGCAACGCGGAACACAACCGCGTTATGCTCGGACAGCATCGTCGCCTTTTCGGTGATGTGCGGCGCGAGGATCACGTCGTAATGACGCGCATCCACGGCCTTGCTCGGCTTAGCCATTGAACCGCGCCTCCAACTTCGCGACCGCAGCGCGAGTAAGCACCAGCGTATCGGCCCTCAGAATATCGTACACGTTCGCGCCTTGCGCGGGCAGCACATCGATCTGCGCCAGATTGCCCGCCGCTAGTGCGAAGCTCATCTCGACGGTCTCGCCATCGATCACCAGCGCGCGGCGTCCGCCGATGCTGGCGAAGTTTTTGACGACGAAGCTGGTCTTGTTTTCCGCTACCGCCAGCGAGTCCATCACGATCAGCTTGCCGTCACGCGCCTTGGACGACAGCGCCATCTTCAGGCCCAGCGCGCGGACCTTTTTGTTCAGCCCCGGGTTGAATTCGCGGACGCGCGCGCCATGCGCCTTGCCGCCGCCGATAAATACCGGTGCCTTGCGGTCACCATGACGGGCAGTACCGCCGCCCTTCTGGTTGCCGAACTTCTTGCCTGTGCGCGCCACATCGGCGCGCTCACGAGTACCGCGTGCGGTGCCCCGGCGCTTCTCGAGCTGCCAAGTGACGACGCGGTGCAGGATGTCGGGACGCGGCTCGATACCGAATACATCGTCAGCGAGTTCGATCTCGGGCGCGCCAGCGACGGACCCGCCCTCGAATGTGGAGACCTGGATTTTCACGATCAGCCCTCCTGAATGTCGGCGGTGTCGAGTGCCGGAGCAGTATCGACAGTGTTAGTGTTCGCTGCCTGCTTCAAACCAGCGGGAAACGGTGCTTCGACGGGGCGTGCGATCTTGACCGAGTCCTTGACCAACAGCCAGCCACCCTTCGACCCGGGCACCGATCCCTTGATGAATAACAGCCCGCGCTCGACATCGGTGCCTACCACCTCGAGGTTCTGCTGGGTCCGGTTCTTGTCGCCCATGTGGCCAGCCATCTTCTTGTTTTTAAAGACCTTGCCCGGATCTTGCCGCTGGCCGGTGGAACCCAACGAGCGATGCGAGACCGACACGCCATGCGTCGCGCGCAGACCGCCGAAGCCCCAACGCTTCATGCCGCCCTGGAAACCCTTGCCCTGCGTCTTGCCCTGGATGTCTACCATCTGGCCGGCGACGTAATGATCGGCGGACAGCTCCGCGCCTACATCGAGCAGCCCTTCAGCGTCGACGCGGAATTCGGCCACGATCGCCTTGGGTTCGACCTCGGCCTTGCCGAAATGACCACGCTGCGGCTTGGCAACGTTCTTCGCCTTGGCAACGCCCGCGCCGAGTTGGACAGCGGTGTAGCCGTCCCGGCCTATCTCACGGCGGGAGACGACTTGGACGCCATCAAGCTGCAGGACGGTAACGGGCACATGCCGCCCATCGTCCTGGAATATGCGGGTCATCCCCATTTTCTTCGCGATCACGCCGGTGCGCACGACCATGCTCCTTACAGAGGCACCCTCGTATCCAAGGGTGCGTGCCTAGCCCGGAAATGCGAAGCGTACCCCCGTCCCGGGCTGGTCACCCCGAGGGGCATAACGGGAGACGCTGTCCCAGTGGCGAACCACCGGCGGTATCTCAATGTCTTGGCTCCAGCAGGACCGTCTGGTCGACCGCCGGAGCGAGGCCACTAGGCCAACTTGATCTCCACGTCAACGCCCGCCGCGAGATCGAGCTTCATCAACGCGTCGACCGTTTGCGGGGTCGGCTGAACAATGTCGAGCAGGCGCTTGTATGTACGCGTCTCGAACTGCTCGCGCGACTTCTTGTCGATATGCGGGCCGCGATTGACCGTGAACTTGTCGATGTGCGTCGGCAACGGGATCGGGCCACGGATCAGCGCACCGGTCCGACGCGCGGTGTCGGCGATGTCGCCGGCCGCCTGGTCGAGCACACGATGGTCGAACGCCTTCAGGCGAATACGGATGTTGTTGTCCATGAAACCTTACCGATGCGAAAGAGCGGGCCGCCGAGCGGCTAATGCTGTTTTATCTGAACGCTGGCGAGCGTCGCCGCAACGGCGACGCCCTACACTAAAAGGAAACGGCCGGCCCCGGCTTATCCGGGACCGGCCGTCTCGATGCACTAGTCTGTATTACTTCGCGATCGCGCTGACAACCCCCGCGCCGACGGTACGGCCGCCTTCGCGGATGGTAAAACGCTGGCCCACGTCCATCGCGATCGGTGCGATCAGCTTGATGTCTAGCGAGACGTTGTCGCCCGGCATGACCATCTCGGTGCCCTCGGGCAGTTCGACGGTGCCGGTCACGTCCGTAGTGCGGAAGTAGAATTGCGGGCGATAATTGGCGAAGAACGGCGTGTGACGGCCGCCCTCCTCTTTCGACAGCACATAGACCTCGGACGAGAAATCGGTGTGCGGCTTGATCGTGCCGGGCTTGCACAGCACCTGGCCGCGCTCGACCTCGTCACGCGCCACACCGCGGATCAGCGCGCCGACATTGTCGCCCGCCTGACCCTGATCGAGCAGCTTGCGGAACATCTCGACGCCCGTGACCGTCGTCTTACGGACGGTCGGATGAATGCCGACGATCTCGACTTCCTCGCCGACCTTGACGATGCCGGTCTCGACGCGGCCCGTGACGACCGTCCCGCGACCCGAGATCGAGAACACGTCCTCGATCGGCATCATGAACGGACGGTCGAGCGGACGCTCGGGCTGTGGGATATACTCGTCGACCGCCTTCATCAACTCGAGCACGGCTTCCTTGCCGAACTTGTCGTTCGAACCGCTGAGCGCGCACGTCGCCGAACCCTGGATGATCGGGATGTCGTCGCCCGGAAACTCATAAGATGACAGCAGCTCGCGAATTTCCAGCTCGACCAGTTCAAGGATCTCGGCATCGTCGACCAGATCGACCTTGTTCATGAACACCACCATCGCGGGCACGCCGACCTGGCGAGCGAGCAGGATGTGCTCGCGGGTCTGCGGCATCGGGCCATCGGTCGCGGACACCACGAGGATGGCACCGTCCATCTGCGCCGCGCCGGTGATCATGTTCTTCACATAATCGGCGTGGCCCGGGCAATCGACGTGCGCGTAATGGCGTGCAATCGTCTCATACTCGACGTGCGCGGTCGAAATCGTGATGCCACGCTCGCGCTCCTCGGGAGCCTTGTCGATGTTGGCGAAGTCGACGGCGGTCCCGCCGGTCGTTTCGGCCAATACCTTGGTGATCGCGGCCGTCAACGACGTCTTGCCGTGGTCGACGTGACCGATCGTGCCAATGTTAAGATGCGGCTTGTTCCGCTCGAATTTCGCCTTCGCCATTTTTCCTACCTTCTTGGATGGTCGTGTTCGCCAGCGGAGCCGCGAAAGAACGCGGGCCTTAGCGAGTGTTGTTGCATTGCGCCAGCCCCGCGCACGGTGTTTGGTGGGCGCTGGCCGACGCGGGAATAAATCCCGCGTCGTCGATCCTCGGGCGTTGCCCGAGGCCGGCTGGCGATTCGGCGTCTCGGAGTTAAGTGCTTAGCTCCGCGCCTCAGGCCAGCTTAGCCTTCACCTCGTCCGCGACGTTCGCCGGCACTTCGTCGTAATGCGAGAACTGCATCGAGTAGCTCGCACGCCCCTGGGTGAACGAGCGCAGCTGGTTCACATAGCCGAACATATTGGCCAGCGGCACCATCGCCTCCACCGTCTGCGCGTTGCCGCGACTGTCGGTGCCCTGGATCTGGCCACGACGGCTGTTCATGTCGCCGATGACATCGCCCAGATAATCTTCGGGGGTGACAACCTCGACCTTCATGATCGGCTCAAGCAGCTTGATCCCCGCCCGCTGCGCCGCTTCGCGCATCGCGCCGCGCGCACAGATCTCGAACGCCAGCGCGCTGGAGTCTACATCGTGGTACGCGCCGTCGGTCAAGTGGACCTCGAAGTCGATGATCGGAAACCCGATCAGCGACCCGGTCAGCGCAGTCTCGCGGAAACCTTTCTCCACCGACGGGATAAATTCGCGCGGGATATTGCCGCCCTTGATCTCGTCGACGAACACGAACCCGGTGCCACGCTCGGCGGGAACCACGGTCGCCTTAATGCGGCCGAACTGCCCGGAGCCGCCCGACTGCTTCTTGTGGGTATAGTCGATGTCGACCTTCTTCGCGAGATATTCGCGATACGCCACCTGCGGCGCGCCGACGTTCGCTTCGACCTTGAACTCGCGCTTCATACGATCGACCAGGATTTCGAGATGAAGCTCGCCCATTCCCTTGATGATCGTCTGACCGCTTTCGGCATCGGACGACACTCGGAACGACGGATCCTCGCGCGCGAGCCGGTTGAGCGCGACGCCCATCTTCTCTTGATCCTGCTTGGTCTTGGGCTCGACCGACAGCTCGATCACCGGCTCGGGAAACTCCATCCGCTCCAGGATGATCGGCGCGTTCTGCGCGCACAGCGTGTCTCCGGTCGTCGTATCCTTCAGACCCGCCAGCGCCACGATGTCGCCCGCGAACGCCTCCTGGATGTCCTCGCGGCTGTTCGCGTGCATCAGCAGCATGCGCCCGACCTTCTCCTTCTTGTCCTTCACCGAGTTGGTGACGACCGACGCGGCGTCGAGCTTGCCCGAATAGATGCGGGCGAAGGTCAGCGTGCCAACGAAGGGATCATTCATGATCTTGAACGCCAGCGCCGAGAACGGTGCGTTGTCTTCGGCCGGACGCGACTCCGGGGTCTCGCCATCCAGCTTCAGGCCCTCGACCGGCGGAATGTCGAGCGGGCTGGGCAGATAATCGACCACGCCGTCGAGCAGCGGCTGCACGCCCTTGTTTTTGAACGCGGAGCCGCACAGCACGGGCACGAACGAGAAGTTCAGCGTTCCCTTGCGGATCAGCGCCTTCAGGGTCGCGACATCAGGCTCCGTCCCCTCGAGATACGTCTCCATCACCGCGTCGTCCTGTTCGACCGCCATCTCGATCAGCTCGGACCGGGCAGTCGCGGCGGCGGCGGCCAGCTCGGCCGGGATGTCCTGATATTCGAACTTCGCGCCCAGGCTCTCGTCGAGCCAGATGATCGCGCGGTTCTCGACCAGGTCGACCAGCCCCTTGAATCCGCCCTCGATGCCGATCGGCAGATACAGCACCGCCGGCCGCGCGCCGAGCCGATCCTTGATCATGTCGACGCACATCTCAAAATTCGCGCCGGTGCGGTCGAGCTTGTTGATGAAACACATCCGCGGGACTTTGTACTTCTCCGCCTGACGCCACACCGTCTCCGACTGCGGCTCCACGCCCGCGACGCCGTCAAAGCATGCGACCGCGCCGTCGAGCACGCGCAAGCTGCGCTCCACCTCGATGGTGAAATCGACATGGCCGGGCGTGTCGATGATGTTGATCCGGTGATCGTTCCAGAAGCATGTCGTCGCAGCGGACGTGATCGTGATCCCGCGCTCCTGCTCCTGCTCCATCCAATCCATCGTCGCGGTGCCTTCATGCACTTCGCCGATCTTGTAAGACTTGCCGGTATAATAAAGGATGCGCTCGGTCGTCGTCGTCTTGCCGGCGTCGATATGCGCCATGATGCCGATATTGCGATACATGCTGAGCGGGTGGCTGCGGGCCATGATGCGTGGTCCTTAGTTAGATCTTCGTCGGGCTGGTGCCCGAATGTTAAGGAAAGAACAGCTTAGCGATCGCAGCGCCAGCACCAAGAACTGCAGCAAGGGCGAGAGCACCTTGAAAGATCGTGGCAGCCGAAACCGATTTGGACTCCGCCAGCAGCTTGCGCGTCTCGACGGAGAACTTGTCGCTTTCCACTATCGCACGGCGAATGCGAACGAGCTGCTCTTGAAGGTCAAGCTCCCCCGGTGGTATTTGCGACGCCATCGCCCTGCCTCCTCGCGCTATATAGCCCCTACCAGCGGTAATGCGAGAAGGCGCGGTTGGCTTCGGCCATGCGGTGCGTGTCTTCGCGCTTCTTCACCGCGTTGCCACGATTGTTGCTCGCGTCCAGCAGTTCGCCCGACAGCCGCGCGGACATGGTGTTCTCAGACCGGTTGCGCGCCGCGGTGATCAGCCAACGGATCGCCAGCGCCTGCGCGCGCTCAGGCCGCACCTCGACCGGCACCTGATAGGTCGCGCCGCCAACCCGGCGGCTGCGCACCTCGATACCCGGCTTGATGTTGTTAAGCGCATCATGGAACACACCCAGCGGATCGCGCTTGGCGCGGGTCTGGACCGTTTCCATCGCGCCATAGACGATCAGCTCGGCCACGGATTTCTTGCCGTCGTACATGACGGAATTCATGAACTTGGAAAGCACCTCATCCCCATATTGGGGATCGGGCAGGATTTCCCGCTTCTCGGGACGACGACGACGAGCCATTCTTCTTTCCTTTAAACTTCAGCCTTGTGGGGTCGAGCCTGCATTGCCCGGCTTGCGCCGGTTGGCAGGTGACCGGCTTACTTCGGACGCTTTGCGCCGTATTTGGAACGCGATTGCTTGCGGTTCTTCACGCCCTGCGTGTCGAGCACGCCGCGCAGCACATGATAGCGGACGCCGGGCAGATCGCGCACGCGCCCGCCGCGGATCAGCACCACGCTATGCTCCTGAAGATTGTGCCCCTCGCCCGGAATATAGCTGATGACCTCACGCTGATTGGTCAGGCGGACCTTGGCCACCTTGCGCAGCGCCGAGTTCGGCTTCTTGGGGGTAGTCGTATAGACGCGAGTGCAGACACCGCGCTTTTGCGGGTTCTGCTCCATCGCGGGAACCTTGCTCTTGGCCTTTTGCGGGTCGCGCCCGTGGCGGACCAGTTGATTGATCGTCGGCATGAAGCCCTTCACCTTGTTGAGGGTTACTTTGCTGGAAGCAAGGACAACGGGAATGCGAAAAGAGCCATTGGGCGGCCTGTCGCCTCCCGGACCCTTCACATGCACCCAGCAATGTTCAAGCGTGTCCGCCGGCCCGCAAGGGTCGGAGGAACGGTGCTCGCATAGCGGCGATGCCCGTCACCGTCAACGGCGGCGGCGTTAACCGGTCGGCAACCCGTGGCACCGCACAGGGCCGCGTGGGCCGAAATTACCTTTCCCGATCCGACGCGGGCCCTGCGATGGCGATTACCCTGATCGCGGCCTTGCTGTCGACCGTGGGCGGCGCGCCCGCGCCTGGCTTGCCGGCGTTGCTCGGCCGCGTCGAGCTGGTGACGGGGTGGCCGCTGTCGGGGCTTGCCTGGGCGGTCGCGGTGGGGGGGATCGCAACCTGGGCGGCGCGGCTAAGCGCGGGGCTGCGCGGACTTTCCCCCGGCGAGGTCGCTCGGGCGATGACGCTCGGGGCAATGATCGCGCCCGCGCTGGTGCCGGGGGCGGGCGTGACGGGTCTATTTCCGGCCCTGACCCTTGCGGCAATATCAGCGAAGCGCAGCGGAGACGGGGCGGACCGCCGCGTCGCGTTGATGCTCGCGGCCGCGGTGATCGGCGTGCTCGCCGACCCTGGTGTCGCGCCAGCGGGTGCCGTCGCGCTGATCGCGGCCGCGCGTCACTTGGTGGGTGCGCTCGGTCGTGGGTCAGCCAATGACAACACATCGCCGCCGTTCGCGTGGCGGGGCTCGGGGCTTGCCTAACGCTTCAGCAGGGGTCGTGCCCCCAGTTCATCAGCGAATAGCGCCAGCGCGAATGCTCCTTGTCCTCCGCCGGTCCGCCCTCGGCGAGGTGGCGATGCACATAGCCGACCACCTTGGCCATATGCGCGTGGTCGTCGTCGGTCAGCGCCGACTTGCCCTTGTGCAGCAGCTCGACGATCCGGCGACCTTCGGCGTGACCCACGCTCTCCCCGTCGCCCTTCCCGTCCGCGCCCTTCCAGCCGACGGCCTGGCTGTCGGGCGTGGCGAGCCATTTCTCGAGCGCGGCAGGGGTCATGTTCACCGCCTGCCTGAAGTCACGGTAGGTCTGCTCGGGGTCGGTCGCCATCGTCTGATCTCCTTGCGCGCCTGAACGCGGGCGGAGCATGGCGGTTGCCGTCAGAAGTGGATCGCGCGCCCGTACGCGCCCAGCACCGATTCGTGCATCATCTCCGACAGCGTGGGATGCGCGAACACCGTCTCCGTCAGCTCCGCTTCCGTCGTCTCCAACTGGCGCGCGATCACATAGCCCTGGATGAGCTCGGTCACCTCCGCGCCGATCATGTGTGCGCCGAGCAGCTCGCCGGTCCCGGCGTCGAACACCGTCTTGACGAACCCCTCCGCCTCGCCGAGCGCGATCGCCTTGCCGTTGCCGATGAACGGGAACTTGCCCACTTTCACCTCGTATCCGGCCTGCCTCGCCTTGGCCTCGGTGAAGCCAACGGAGGCGACCTGCGGGCGCGAATAGGTGCAACCGGGGATATTCCACACCTCGAACGGATGCGGGGCGCCGCCGGCGATCTTCTCCACGCAGACAATCCCCTCATGGCTGGCCTTGTGCGCCAGCCAGGGCGCGCCCGTCACGTCGCCGATGGCGTACACACCGGCTATGTTGGTGCGCCCAAAGCCATCGACCTTGATGTGCCCGCGCTCGGTCTCCACGCCCAGCGCCTCCAGCCCGATCTCCTCCGTGTTGGGCACGATGCCGATCGCGATGATCGCGTGGCTGAATTGCTCGTCGGAAATCTCGCCGTTCGCGCTCTTGATCGACGCGGTCACGCCATCCGCCCGAACATCGAGCTTCTCCAATCCCGCGCCCGTGCGGATGACGATGCCTTGCTTCGTCAACTGCTTTTCCATGAACGCGCTGACCTCCTCGTCCTCGACGGGGAGGATGCGCGGGAGCATCTCCAGGATCGTCACCTCCGCGCCCATGTCGTGATAGAAGCTCGCGAACTCGACCCCGATCGCGCCCGAGCCGATGACGAGCAGCTTGGTCGGCATCTCCTCGGGGACCATCGCGTGGCGATAGGTCCATACCCGCTTGCCGTCCGCCGCCGCGAACGGGAGCGCGCGCGCGCGCGCGCCGGTGGCGACCAGGATGTGCTTGGCTTCCAAGTCGGTCGTCTGGTCGCCTTGTCTGACGGTGAGCTTGCCCGCGCCCGCTAGCGCGCCGACGCCCTCAACTACTTGCACCTTGTGCTTCTTCATCAGCCCCTTGACGCCCGCGTTGAGCTGGCCCGCCACCTTGCGGCTGCGCTGAACGATGCGCGACAGGTCGAAGCCGACGCTCTCCGCCTTGAGGCCATAGTCGGCGGCGTGGGTGAGGTAATGATACACCTCGGACGTCCGCAGCAGCGCCTTGGTGGGGATGCACCCCCAGTTGAGGCAGATACCTCCCAGCCGCTCCCGCTCGACGATCGCGACCTTGAGGCCCAGCTGCGACGCGCGGATCGCGGCGACATAACCGCCCGGGCCGGAACCGAGAATGACGAGATCGAAGGGGTCGGGCATAATCTATCCTAACCGTTGGTGCGGCTCGCCGGAGCCAGCAGAACCTTACGGGCGGTCATACTGGTCCAGACCGGAACGCCAACACCGAAGAAGTCGGTATCGTCGCTCCAGATGTCCGCGCCAAGCGTCAGCGCGGCCGCGAGCGCGGGCCAGTCGGATTGTCCGCCCTCGCGCAAGCGCAGCGCCGCGTCGGCGCGGCGAAGGTCGTATTCATTCGGACCAAGCACCTCGAACGGCTTCAACGTCAGGGCGGTTTCCACAACGGCGTCGACCACCGGCCTATTCATCTTCTTGACGAGAACTTGTAGGCACTCGTTCGCATTGTGTTCAGTCGCGACCAAGGTAATTCCAGCCGCACGCAACTTGCCGACGAGCACGCGCCCGTGCCCGATACAACATCGAACCAAGATATTGGCATCGGTAACAAGGATCACGCCTCGATCAACTCGCCATTCTGATCGAGACCGATCGCCGCCAATCGCTCACGCCAGTCCGGCGTGGTCGATTTCCACCCTTCCTGACGACGTTCGATTTCCGCCATCCACTCGTCCCAGTCCACCTCCTCGGCAGGCTTGGCGCGAAACGGGGTGAACTGGCCGATGATGCGCCCGTTCTTCGTAACTTGCACAGGCTCGGCACCTTCAGCAATCTCGCTAAACCGCTCCCGAAACTCACGCGTGCCCATCTTCATGAATATGACCTCCGCTCGTGTAACAGCATGTTACACCTTTGGTGCCCAAACCGCAACGTCTAGCGCCCCTGCTCATCCCGCCACGCCCTGACCAGCGGCCCCACTGCCATAGCGAGCACCACCGCCGTCGTGCCCCACCCCACCGCGAGGATCGTAGCCGCGCCGATCGGGTAGGCCCAGGCGGCCGCACGAAACAGCGCGGTCGTCAGCACCACGCCGAACGCGAGGTGGAACAACTCGTTGAGCGCATGTCCGCCCACCTCAGGCCAGCAGCCCGAGCGGCCGCTCGACCAGCGCCTTGAACGCGCGCATCAGCGCTGCGCCGTCCGCACCGTCGATCGCGCGGTGGTCGAAGCTGCCCGTCGCGGTCATCACCGTCGCGATGCCGAGCTGGTCGTCCTCGACCCACGCGCGCTTCTCGCCCGCGCCGACCGCCAGGATCATTGCCTGGGGCGGATTGATCACCGCCGCGAACTGGGTGATCGCGTACATCCCCATGTTGCTGATCGAGGCGGTGCCGCCGGTATATTCCTCCGGCTTCAGCTTGCCGTCGCGCGCGCGGGCGGCGAGCGCCTTTACTTCCGTGGCGATGGCCGACACGCTCTTCGCGTCGGCTTCCGTCACCACCGGCGTGATCAGCCCGGCGGGCGTCGACACCGCGACCGAGATGTCCGCGCGCGTGAAAGACACCAGCTGATCGGGCGTGAACATCACGTTGCACTTGGGCTGCTCGATCAGCGCCAGCGCCAGCGCCTTGATCAGCAGATCGTTGACCGACACCTTCACGCGCCCGGCAAGCGCGTCATTCAACTCGCCCCGGAGCTTGAGCAGCGCGTCGAGCTTCACGTCCACGGTCAGGTAGATGTGCGGCACCTGCTGCTTCGCCTCGGTGAGGCGACGCGCGATGGTCTTGCGCATGTTGCTGAGCTTGGTGAGTTCGTGCGGGATGTCCGGAATGGTGGCCGGCTTCGTCGGGGCAGGCTGGGGTCCGGGAGCCGTGTCCGAAGCCGGCGTGGGTGCCGCTTCCGCAACCTGCGCGGGTGAAGCGGTCGCCTCCCCCTTGACCACGTCCGCCTTGACGATGCGCCCGCGCGGGCCGGTGCCGGTCAGCGCGGCGAGGTCCACGCCCTTGCTCGCGGCGATCCGCCGCGCCAGCGGGCTCGCCTTAACGCGCTCACCGCTCGCGGGTGCTTCGGAGACTGTCGGAGCCACCGCCGGAGCCGACAGCAGCGTCGCCCCGGTCGGCGCGGCCTGCATCTGTGGCGGCAAACCGTGGTCCTCCGCCGCCGTCACGTCGCGCTCCACCGGGCGGCCCTCGTCCCCTTTTTTGTTCGGGTCCTCGCGCCCGGGCGTCGCTTCCGCGCCCGGGACCTGCTGCGGAGAAGTCGGAGCAACCGCCTCTCCCTCGCCCGCCAGCGTCGCAATCACCGTCCCGACCTTTACGTTGTCCGTCCCTTCCGGAACCGCGATCGACGCGATCACGCCCTCGTCGACCGCCTCGAACTCCATCGTCGCTTTGTCCGTCTCGATCTCCGCCAGCAGATCGCCCGACTTCACCGCGTCTCCCGCCTTGACCAGCCATTTCGCCAGCGTGCCCTCCTCCATCGTCGGCGACAGCGCGGGCATCTTGATCTCGATCGGCATGGGCTTCCCTCTTGCGCGCACCGGGGCGGTGCGCCGTCTTTGCCGCGCCGCCGGTCCCGGTCAAGCCGGGCTTGCAGCGCGGGCGGAGGCACGTCACGGTGCGACGCGGAGGCCCGGGCCATGCGCATTTATCTGGTGGTGATCGACGACACGCCCGAAGCGGAGGTGGCGCTGCGCTTCGCGGCCCGGCGCGCGGCCAAGACCGGCGGCGGGGTGGAAATCGTCGCGCTGATCGAGCCGACCGAGGTGATCCCTTGGGGCGGCGTGCAGGCGACCATTGAGGAAGAAGCGCGACTGCATGCGGAGGCGCTGGTCGCCAAGGCGGCGGGGACGATCCTGGACGAATCGGGGCTGCGTCCGGCGATCACCGTGCGCGAGGGCGACGGGCCGCGCGTCATCCGCGAACTCATCGCCGCCAATCCCGCCATCGCCGCACTGGTGCTGGGCGCGGCGGCGAGCGGCGCGCCGGGGCCGCTGGTCGCGCATTTCGCGGGCGCGGAAGCGGGCGCGCTACGCGTCCCGGTGATGGTGATTCCCGGCAGCCTCGACCGGGAAGCGATCGACCGGCTCAGCTGAGCCCGTCGCGCGAGCAGATCGAGCGCCATGTGCGGCACCGTCAGCGCCGCGAGCAACACGAAGCTGGCCCGCACCGCGGCCGCTCCAACCGGCAGCGGCGGACCGAACAGGAACAGCGCCGCGCCCAGCATGGCAGCGGCCACGGTCAGTATGGCGACGGAAGTGGCGGTCCGCCTCGACCATTTGACGTCGCTGGCGGCCAGCGCGCGCGGCGTGTGGACGACGGCGAAATAGATCGCGAACGCGGGTAATGGCGACGCGACGCCGAACAGGAGAACGAGCGCCGCAAGTTCCTTCGCGATCGCAAGCGCGGGCGGTCGCCGGGCCGCGACGATCAGCGCGGCCAACCACCCCAACGCGACCGGTCCGGCGACCGCCGCGCGAACGGTAACGCCGGCACCTCCGGCCAGCCAGGCGAACAGCCGCCCGACCTCGACCGGGTGCGCGAGCACGGGAACCACGACGATCAAGCCGCCTCGCGCGAGAAGCGCCGCCCACCCCTCGCCGGTCCTCGCGTCCGCTTCCCCGAAATGGACGACCGACAGCAGCAGAAAACCGAGCAACGCGGCTCCCGGCGCGACGTGCCAAAATGCGAGCACCGCGGCCGCCAGTCCGAGATAGAAGGCGGCGAACGGCACCACCCACGCGCGTCCGAACCGGCTGAAGAAGACCCGCCGCCCGCGCGCGCCGTCGAGCGCGCCGTGCGGCAGCCCCGCCAAGACCGCCGCGACCAGCAGCACGGGTTCCGCCCCCGCCCCGATCAGCCGCGACAGCGCAAGCATCCCCAACACCGGCAGGATGATCCCGCGCATCGCGTCAGTCGCTCGCGCTGGCCTCGCTCACGCCCGCGCGGTGCACCTCATGATAGGCGCGTGGCGCCGGGCGCAGGTCGTGCTCGGGGATCGAGCCCTCGCGCAGTTCTTCGGTCGTCTTGGTCTGCGTGCCCCGCAGCGAAATGATGCCGAACACCACCTTCGAGATCACGTCGAACGAGGTATAAAGCGCGGCGGTCGCGACGGGGCTGATGGCGTTCGTCCCTTCATTGCCGAGCAGGAAGATCACCGGATAGGCGAGCCACAGCGCCGACAGGATACTCGCATTGCGCGTGTAGAGCGCCGCCGTCTTGGGCCCGGTCTTGACCGCCTCGCCGCGCATCGGGCCCCATAGCCCGACATAGATGAACGCGAACGCGCCCGAGCTGATCAGAAACCAAGTCCACTTGGCCGCGGAGCCGACCGGGCTGAACCCGGCGATCACGCCCGTGGCGATCATGTTGACATCGGTGAACAGGATGCCCAGCATCAACGCCCAGCGGCGTAGCGGCGAATGAAGTGCGGTGAGGCACAGCCCCGCCAGCAGCATCGGCGTGGTGATCGACCAGTCGACATAGCGCGCAACGAAGAACTCGCGCCCATCGGCGAGCAGCAGTGATCCCTGTCCCAGCGCCATCGCCAGGTAGAGGACGCCATCGCCGCCAGGCAGACGAACAGGTGGAGCAACCAATGGTTCTCCTCGTCGCGCGTCCGCCGGTTCCAGCCCATGACTAGCAGGATCACCGACCCCGCAGCCATCGCGATAAAGCCCAGCCACAGCCACTGATACACGCCCATCACCGTCACTCCCCTGTTCGCCCGTTCAGCGTACGACCGATGGTTAAGCAGGTTTTACGGCAGGCAAACAGGTTCGCGACTCAAGCAGATTAAGCATTGAGCAGCTAACGACTTTGCGTCAGACCTATGCGGATGCGTTCCATGCTGCTCCCGCTCGCCCTCCTCGCCACTCCCGCCGCTGCGCGTGAGGCGCCCAGTCCGGCGCGGTTGCAAGCGACAATCGTCAAGCTGGTCGCGTTCGGCACTCGGCACACCGCCTCGTCCGCGACCGATCCAAAACGCGGGATCGGCGCGGCGCGCGCGTGGGCGGCAGGGCAATTCACCGCGATCGGTCGCGGATGCGGCGGCTGCGTCACCGTGGAGCAGATCGGGCGGCGCTTCGTCGGCCCGCGCGCGCCCGACGGGGTGCGAGTGGTCGACGTGCTCGGAGTCCAGCCCGGCAGCGACCCCAATCGCTTCGTCATCGTCGGTGGGCATATCGACAGCATCGTCGGCGACGTGATGGACCACGACGCCGACGCGCCGGGCGCGAACGACGATGCGTCGGGCGTGGCGCTGGTACTGGAAGCGGCGCGCATCCTGTCCAAGGAGAAGTTCCGCGCGACCATCGTCTATGCCGTGTTCTCGGGCGAGGAGCAGGGGCTGTGGGGCGGCACCCTGCTGGCCGACACCGCCAAGGCACGCGGGTGGCAGGTCGATGCGATGCTCAACAACGACATCGTCGGCAGTTCGGTCGGGCAAGGCGGCGTTCGCGTCACTGATCGCGTGCGTGTCTTCTCCGAAGGTATCCGCGCGGGCGAGCCGCTGGTCGACGCCGCAACCCGGCGCGCGGAGGGTGGCGAAGACGACGGGCCGAGCCGCGCGCTGGCCAAGGCGATCGACGGCGTCGCGGCGACGCTCCCCGGCGGGCTGGACGTGCGGGTCGAGCGGCGACCCGACCGGTTCGGGCGCGGCGGCGATCACGAAGCGTTCCTCGCGCTAGGCTATCCGGCGGTGCGCTTCACCGTGGGCGCAGAGAACTGGGACCGGCAACACCAATATGTCCGCGTCGAAAACGGGCGCAGCTATGGCGACACGGTTGAGGGCGTCGATACCGACTATCTCGCCAAGGTGACCGCGATCAACGTCGCCACGATCGCGCGCCTCGCCGCCGCGCCTGCCGCGCCCGCGAAGGCGTATGTCGCGGGTGCCTTGTCCCGCGATACGACCGTCTCGTGGCCGACGGTCGCGGGCGCGACCGGCTACAAGGTTTACTGGCGCGCGAACGACGGCGCGGCAACCTGGACGGACAGCCGCGACGTCGCTGGTCCCGCGACAAGCGTAATACTGCCGAACACGCCGGTCGACGATCACTTCGTCGGCGTATCCGCCATCGGCGTGGACGGGGCGGAAAGCCTCGTCACCTTCGCGGGCCGCTCGCCGAGCATCCCCGTCGCGGGTGGAGCGCCCGTGAAGCGCTGATCCGCGACGAGGCGATCCGGCTCACCTTACGCGGCAACCACAGATCGGCGCGCGGCGATACACCCGCCGGTGATATACCCGATGCGCGGGGGCGCGCGTGTAGGTGACGCTGTCCTCGAAGATCTCGGTCGTGGTCGTCGTCACGACCGGCGCGCTCGTGACCGTTACCGTGGTGGCGCCGGCGGACGGGTAATAATAGCTGCCCCCGTAGACGCTGCTCGCTCCACCGCCCGTGGTGGTGACGACGGTGGTGCCGCCCCCGTCCTGGATGACGGTCGGCGCGGGATAGCGGTCGTACGGGCGTGATCCGTCAGGACGCAGGCCGCGATAGCCCATGTCCGAATAGCTGCCCGGCGGCGGATAGTCCGCGCCCGGGCCACCATAGCGCGGAGGCGGCGGCGGGACGTCGCGTCCGCGCGTGGCGGCGCGGTCGATCGCATAGCCGGTTAACGCGCCCGCCCCCGCGCCGATCAGCGCGCCGCCGACCTTGTCGTGCCGCCCCGCGATCAGCGTGCCCGCGCCCGCGCCGAGTGCGCCACCGACCAGCGCGCCGCCGACGCCGTTGCTCCGCCGCTCCGGATAGCCGGGCGCATAACCGCTCGGCGGCGGCGGCGGATAGGCCGCGCCGGTGCTGGCGTAACGGGTATCGTCATAGCTGCGATCAACGTCGCCAACAGTGTAGTCCAGATCGTAGCGGTCCCAATCGAGACCGCCGACCGTGTCCGTCACCGCGCCGCGCCCGTCGATCAGCACCGCATCATCGTAATAACGCGTCCAGCGATAGCCTGACGGCGGCGGCTGCAACCCGTACAGCGACCAATCGCTGATGAAGAAGTTCGGCCGGGACCAATAGCCCGGCAGCACATAGCCGCGATAGGGGCGGCGATACGCGGCATAGCCGCCGGGCGCGCGCGACGCGCCAACCCACACGCCGTTGACGCGCCCGCCCCAATGCTGGCCAGAGCGTTGCGCCATCGGTCGCATTGGGCCGTGCGGCGGCATCGGATACGCCGCGCCGGGGCCGGGCATCACCATCCGCTGCTGCGCATCGCCGGCCCCCGCCGCCGCCAGCGCCACCGCCGCGATCATCACGGTCCGCATAACAAAGCCTCCCTGTTGGCCGGTGCGACGACCTTGCAAAAGGTCGGCACGGGCAAGACAACGCCGTCGTTGCTTAGCCGATCCGTTACCATCGCGCCGGATGACTCGCCAGCACGTGCCGAGTCCCGATTCAGGTCAGCCCGATGCGATCGCGGAGCAGCGCGGCGATCGCCTCGCACCCGCGCGCATCCTCGGCGTCGAAACGGGCGGGCGTCGGGCTGTCAAGATCGAGCACCGCCGCCAGTGCGCCCGCATGGACGATCGGCACCACCAGCTCCGCGCGGCTGGCGACGTCGCAGGCGATGTGGCCGGGAAAGGCGTGGACGTCCGCCACGATCTGCGTTTCGCGCGTCATCGCCGCCGTGCCGCACACGCCTTGCCCGATCGGGATGCGCAGGCACGCCGGCTTGCCTTGGAACGGACCGAGCACCAGCTCGCCGCCGACGAGGCGATAGAAACCCGCCCAGTTGAGATCTGGTAAATACTGCCAGATGGCGGCGGCCGCGTTGGCCATGTTCGCAACCCCGTCCGACTCGCCGGCGCTCAGCGCGTCGATTACGACGTGAAGTTCGCGGTAGAGGTCGGATTTGGTGGTGGTTCGCATATCGGACATCGCTCTTCCTCAGCGCGTCTATTGGAGCAGTGCTCGCGCCAACTCGCATCTCGCGCCTCCACTCTCCCCTACCCTACCCTCTCCCGCGCCGCGGGGAGAGGGAGATAGCACGCAGCTATACTTCGAAGGCAAAATGACAGCGGGCAGGACCCTTCTCCCTCTCCCCGTGGCACGGGGAGAGGGTCGGGGAGAGGGGAAATACGCACCCCGCCCGCAATCGGCGCTGCCCCTTTCTCCGCGCCGGAGAGAGGGAACTCACTCCACCGACACCCGCCCCCGCCCCGCCTTCACCGCGCCGCGCCCCTTCTTGGTATCGACCCGCTTCGCCTTGGCCGCGCGCGACGGCCTGGTCTTGACCCGCCGCGCCTCGCGCTCCTCGGCGCGGGTGAGCAGGTCGACCAGGCGCGCGCGCGCGTCGGCGCGGTTCGCCTCTTGCGTGCGATAGCGTCGCGCGGTGATCACCAGTACGCCCCCGGCGGTCAACCGCGACCCCGCGACCAGCTTGAGCCGGCGGTACGTCTCAGGGTGCAGCCCCAGCCGGAATGTGTCAACGCGCAACTGGCAGGCGGTCGCGACCTTGTTGACATTCTGCCCGCCCGGGCCAGAGGCGGCGAGAAATCGTTCTTCCAGCGCGTCCTCAGCCAGCTCCATCGCCGAAGCCTTCCGAGTAGGTCCCGAACCGCTCGGGCAATGGTGCCTCCGCCGCGACCGGCGGCTTGCCCGCGCGCGGCACCGTCAGCACGCGCGCGTGAAGGAGCATTCCGACTGGGTCCGCGCGCCCGTACACCGCGTCGCCCACCACCGCCGCGCCAAGCCCCTCGGCGGCGTGGACGCGGATCTGGTGGGTGCGTCCGGTCGTCGGCCGAAACGCGACGCAAGCGCGGCCGTCCACCACCGCGAGCACCTGCCAAGCCGTCCGCGCCGCCTTGCCGTCGGGGTCGCCCCGCATCCGCCAACCCGCCGCCGCGCTCGACACCTTGGCGAGCGGCAGGTCGACCACCCCCGCCTCGCCCTCGGGCACGCCGTCGAGCACCGCGTGGTACAGCTTCTCGACCACGCCCGCCTCGAACGCCTGCTGCAACCGCGCGTGCGCCTTGGGATTGCGCGACAACAACAGACAGCCGCTGGTATCGCGGTCGAGCCGATGCACCGCGCTGGGCCAGCGATGAAAGCCGAAGGTCAGCGTGGACAGGTGGTTCTCCAGGCTGATCGCGCCGTCGCGCGGCGCATCAACCGGCAGCCCGGCGGGCTTGTCGATCACCAACGCCTCGCCATCGAGGAACAGGACGTGATTGGCCAGCATGGTCGCGCCCTTGCCACCTCGAGCGTCTGCATGCCAGAGGCGCGACCGTGATGCTCGCGCTGGCGCTCCTGCTCGCCGCGCAGGCGGAATTGCCGTCCGACGACCGCGTGCTCGGGCATCTGCCCTATGCGGAGGCGTATGCGGACGAGCTGGTCGCCGCGCCGCCGGGCTTTGCGGTGGGCCAGCCTTGCCGGGTGCATGCGGCGATGCTGCCCGATCTCACCGCGCTGGTCGACGCGGCGCGCGTGTCGGGGCTGGCGTTGCGCGGGGTGTCGTGCTTCCGGTCGGTCGCGCGGCAGCGGGTGGTGTTCTGCCGCACGCGCCGCGCGTGCCGAGCCACCGCCGAACGCGCGACGTCAGTGGGGCCGCCCGGGCATAGCGAGCACGCGACCGGCTATGCGGTCGACTTCACGACCCGGCCGATGGCGGGGTGCGGCGACGTCAGCGGCTGTTTCGCGGACACCGCGACAGGCGGCTGGCTGCTCACCAACGCGCCGCGCTTCGGGTTCGAGCTGTCATTCCCGCTCGCCAATGCGCAGGCCGTGGCGTGGGAGCCGTGGCACTGGCGCTGGGTCGGGCGGGCATGGGATGCCCCCGGTGCCGCCGTCGCTCGCGCGGCATTCGCCCGAGCACGCGTCAGCTATCCCGCCCGACCAGCGGCGGCCGAGGTGCCCGCTCGACCGGTGCCCGATCAGGCGGCGAGCTTGCCCGCAGTCACCGCCACCTTGCGCCCGAGATAGCGCGCGCCGTCCAGTTCGTTCTCGCTCGGCTGGCGCGCGTTATGGCCCGCGATCGTGCTTGCGCCATAGGGGGTGCCACCCTGCACCGCGTCGACGGTCAGCTGCCCCTTGTACCCGTAATCGAGCCCGGTGACGGTCATGCCCATGTGCAGTAGATTGGTCAGGATCGCGAGGCAGGTGGATTCCTGCCCGCCATGCTGGCTGCCGGTCGAGGTGAACGCCGCGCCGACCTTGCCGACCAGCGCGTCGCTCGCCCATAGCCCGCCCGTGGTATCCCAGAACGCCGCCATCTGGCTCGCGACCCGACCATAGCGGGTCGGCGAGCCGACCACGATCGCGTCGTATTCGGCCAGCTTGTCCGCGCCCTCGATCACCGCGTGCGTCGTATCGGTCTTGAAGTGCGCGGACGCGACCACCTCGGCGGGCGCGGTCTCGGCGACGCGGCGGATGTCGACCTCCGCCCCGCCCTCGCGCGCGCCGGCCGCGATCGCGTCGGCCATTTGCTCGACATGGCCGTAGGACGAATAATACAGCACCAGTACCTTGGTCATTCGAAGTTCCTTTTCAGTTCGCATCCACCAGAACGATTTCGCTGTCTTCCAGCGCCGTGATCGTGACCGTCTCGCCGCCACCCAACGCCGCTCCGTCGCGCGCGTCGACGCGGACAGAGCCTGCCCCGGACCCGGATCCGGGGGCGATCTCGAGCGCCCCCGTCGCGGGGACGAGATACGCATGGCGGCCGGGTCCGACCACATGCGTCAGCGTCTCGCCCTTGCCAAGCCGCGCGCCCAGCACCCGCGCGTCGGCGCGGATCGGCAGCGCGTCCGCATCCTCCGCGAAGCCGCTGGCCAGCGTCACGAACCGGCCCGACCGATCGCCCGTGGGAAAGGGCTTCGCACCCCAGTTCGGCGCGCCACCCGCTTCGCGCGGCTCGATCCAGATCTGGAACAGCGTCGTCGCGCCGTCCTCCAGATTGTATTCGGCGTGGCGGACGCCGGTGCCTGCGCTCATCACCTGCACATCGCCCGCGCCGGTGCGGCCCTCATTGCCCATCGAATCGCGATGTGTGATCGCGCCCGAGCGGACATAGGTGACGATCTCCATGTCGCGGTGCGGATGCGCTGGGAAGCCGCTTCCCGCGTCGATGCGGTCGTCGTTCCACACCCGGATCGCGCCCCAGCCCATCCGGGCCGGGTCGTGATAGCTCGCGAACGAGAAATGATGCCGCGCGTCGAGCCAGCCGTGATCGGCGTGGCCGAGCGTATCGAAAGGTCGTTTGTCGATCATGGCCCTAACATAGGCGTTGCCGGCCGAGCGTCCACGGAAACGCCGGAAACGGATGGTTTCCGGGAATGGCTGACACGCCGGCCGGATACCGTTACGTCGTAGGCAATTTCGCGCCGTGGGGGATCACTTGAGCCGTCAGTTAATCAACGAATACCGCGCCGAGCTCGACCGCTTGCGCGCCGTCACCGGCAGCACGCGCGAGACCAACCTGCGCCCCGCCTTCGCGCGATTGCTGCGCGCCTGGGGCAAGGCGGCGCATGACTTGGTATTCGTCGAGGAGCATCAGCTCCGCACCGCGCAAGGCAATCTGATCAGCGTCGACGGCGCGCTGCTCCATTCGCTGCGGGTGCCGTTCGGCTATTGGGAAGCGAAGGATGCGGCCGACGATCTGGAGGCGGAGATCGTCGCCAAGTTCCGCCGCGGCTATCCACGCGACAATATCCTGTTCACCGACGACCGCACCGCCGTGCTGTGGCAGAACGGCGCGCGCATCGACGATGCGGCGATGGACGATACGGAGGCGCTCAACGCGCTGGTCGCGCGCTTCTTCGCGCACGAGCGGGCGGAGATCGCCGATTTCCGCAAGGCCGTCCGCCAGTTCGCCACCGACCTGCCCGCGATCCTGAAAGCGTTGCGCGAGCTGATCGCCGAAAAGCGCGCCGCGTCGGCCGCATTCGGGCAGGCGGAGGCCGCGTTCCTCGACCATGCCCGCGACGCGATCAACCCGGCGGTCAGCGCCGACGACGTGCAGGAGATGCTGATCCAGCACGTTCTGACCGAGGACATCTTCGCCAAGGTGTTCGAAAATCCCGACTTTCACCGCCAGAACAACATCGCGCGCGAGCTGTACCGGCTGGAGGAGAAGCTGTTCGGTTCCGGCGAGCGCGCGCGGTTGCTGCAGGCGCTGCGTCCCTATTATGCGGGCATCCAGTCGACGGCCGCGCTGATCGGCAGCCATTCGGAGAAACAGGGGTTCCTGAAGGCGCTCTACGAGAATTTCTACAAGGTCTATAACCCGCTCGCCGCCGACCGGCTGGGCGTGGTCTATACGCCGGGCGAGATCGTCCGCTTCATGATCCGCTCCGCCGACTGGCTGTGCGAGCGGCATTTCGGCAAGTCGTTGATCGACCGCGGCGTCGAGATCCTCGATCCCGCGACCGGCACGGGGACGTTCATCGTCGAGCTGCTGGAGCATTTCCGCGGCGACCACGCCAAGCTGCGGCACAAATACAAGGGGGAGCTGCACGCGAACGAGGTGGCAATCCTGCCTTATTACGTCGCCAATCTGAACATCGAGGCGACCTATGCCGCGATCACCGGCCAGTTCGCGGAATACGAGAATCTGTGCTTCGTCGACACGCTCGACAATGTCGCCGCGCTGGGCAAGTATTCGGGTTATCAGGACGACATGTTCGGCGGCACGTCCGACGAGAATATGGGCCGCATCAAGCGCCAGAACGAGCGCAAGATCAGCGTGATCATCGGCAACCCGCCGTACAACGCCAATCAGCAGAACGAGAACGACAACAACAAGAACCGCGAGTATCTGCGGATCGACCAGCGGATCAAGCAGACGTACATCAAGGCGAGCACGGCGCAGAAGACCAAACTATACGATATGTACGCGCGCTTCTATCGCTGGGCGAGCGACCGGTTGCCCGAGGACGACATCCTCGCCTTCGTCACCAACCGCAGCTTCATCGAGAGCCGCACGTTCGACGGCTTCCGCAAGACGGTCGCGAATGACTTCAACGAGATCTGGGTCGTGGACCTTGGCGGCGACGTGCGCGCCAACCCGAAGCTGTCGGGAACGACGCACAACGTGTTCGGCATCCAGACCGGGGTGGCGATCGCCTTCATGGTGCGGCGGAAGGGCGTGGAGGGCTGTACGATAAGGTATGTGCGCCGGCCCGAGGATGAGAGGGCTGTAGAAAAGCTGGGCTGGTTGCAAGGCGCTGATCTCGGTCAGTTCGCCTCGACATCAATCAAGCCAGACGGAGCTAGCGTATGGCTTGGGCAGAACAGCAGCGATGAATGGGACTCGTTCCTACCTATTGCAAGTAAGGCGACTAAAGAGGCGAGTGAACGCCGAAGCGAAACAGCGATCTTCAAGCTATATTCGCTTGGTGTCGTAACTGCACGCGACGACTTGGTGTATGCTTGGAACGACAAGGAACTTGATCGTCGCTTACCGTGGTTTATCGCCAGATATGAAGAAGAACGTATTCGACTGGGTCAAATCGGCAGGGAAGAAAGGCGATCTGCTGTCCAGGATAACGGCATTAAACTCACTCGCGCTATCAAAGACAGCTTAGTTGCAAACGTCAGTTTGGAGTACGATAAATCGCACAATCGCCTGTCTCTTTATAGACCGTTCATTACAAAGCGACTGCACTTCTGGTCTCGGCTTAATGAGATGCAATATAGGCTTAAGGATGCGTTCCGAGGAGATGACATGAACCGCTCGATCTTATTATCTGGTCATCCGGCGCACAAGCCATTCCAAGCACTGGCAACTGAGCATCCGCACTCGTATCACACGCTCGAAGATACGGAGTCACTCCCCCGCTACCGCTACACCAAGTCCGGCGAGCGGGTGGACAACATCACCGACTGGGCGCTCGAGCAGTTCCGGGGGCGTTATGATCCTCCCCCGCAGGGGGAGGGGGACCGCCCGGCGCAGCCGGGTGGTGGAGGGGCGTCCGCGACGGATGCCCCCCTCGGCGACGCCCCTCCACCATCGCGCAAGCGCGACGGTCCCCCTCCCCAGCGTGCTGGGGAGGATCAGGTCACCAAGGACGCCGTCTTCGCCTATACCTACGCCGTCCTCCACGACCCCGTGTACCGCGAGACCTATGCGCTGAACCTCAAGCGTGAGTTTCCGCGCATTCCGTTCTACCCCGACTTCGCGCGGTGGGCGGCGTGGGGCGAACGGCTGCTCGACCTGCACATCGGTTACGAGGCGCAGGAGCCATACGCGCTCAGCCGCGTCGACACGCCCTCGCGCCGTGCGGCGGGGACCGCGCCCAAGCCCAAGCTGAAATCGCACCCCGACCAGAGGCTGATCGTCGTCGACGAGGACACGCAGCTGACCGGCATTCCGGCGGAGGCGTGGACGTATCGCCTCGGCAACCGGTCGGCGATCGACTGGGTGCTCGACCAGCACAAGGAAAAGACCCCGCGCGACCCTACCGTCGCCGCGAAGTTCAACACCTATCGCCTGGTGGATCACAAGGAGGCGATGATCGCGCTGCTCGCCCGGGTGATCACCGTCAGCCTGGAAACGGTCGCGATCACCCGCGCGATGCGCGCCGCGCCCCGCTGATGCCGCGCCGGTGAACCTCCCCGACCTCGAAGCCTGGGCAATCTTCGCGTCGGTGGTCGAGCATCGCTCGTTCTCCGGCGCGGCGGACGCGATCGGGGTGAGCAAGGGCACCGTGTCCAAGGCGGTCGCGCGGCTGGAGGCGCGGATCGGCCAGTCGCTGTTCCACCGCACCTCGCGCCGGCTCGCGCTGACCGCGGCCGGGGTGCCGCTCGCCGAGCACGCCGCCCGCGTGCTGGCGGAGGCGCGCGCGGCGGAGGAGGCGGCGCGCGACGGCGCGGAGTCGCCCGCCGGGCACATCCGCCTCGCCGCGCCGATGAGCTTTGGCATCGCCAATATCGCGCCGCTGGTGGCCGAGTTCCTGGCCCTGCATCCGGCGATCGAGATCGAACTCCATCTGTCCGACGCGCGCGTCGACATCGTCGCGGACGGGTTCGATGTGGCGCTGCGCATCAGCGCCGAGCTCGCGGACAGTTCGTTGCGCGCGCGACGGCTATGCTCGATCGCCTCGCACATCGTCGCCGCGCCCGGCTATCTCGCCCGCCACGGCGTGCCGCGCCATGCGAGCGAGCTCGCGCGGCACCGGCTGCTCGGCTATTCCAACGTCACCGGGCCGTGGCGACTGGCGGGGCCGGACGGCGAGGAAGTGGTGATCCGCGCCACCGGGCCGCTATCCGCCAACAGCGGCGAGGCGCTGATGCCCGCGCTGATCGCCGGGCTCGGCATTACCCGCCTGCCCGACTTCATCGTCGCGGACGCACTCGCGTCGGGCGCGCTGGTGTCGATCCTCCCCGCCTGGGCACCGAAACCGTCCAACCTGCACCTGCTCACCCCGCCAAGCCCCCTGCGCCCCGCCCGCGTCGAGGCGCTGATCGCGCACCTCGGCGCGGCGTTGCGCGAAGGCTGATGCGCGCTACCCTTCGCGCGCGCGCTCTGCCATGACCGCGCCGGTGAGCGACCAACCCCCTTCCCCGCGCGCGCGGCTCAAGCCCGATGCGGACGACGCGCGCTATGTCCGACGGTTCGTGATCACGGTGCTGATGCTCGCGGTCGCGGGCGCGTTGTACAAGATGGGCGACCTGCTGATCCTCGCCTTTGGGTCCGTCCTGGGCGCGATCGCGATCCACGCGATCGCCGACCTGTACGCGCGCACCGGGCTGCCGCGCCGGGCCGCGCTGGGCATCGCGATCGTCACCGTGCTGGCGCTGTTCGCGTTCCTGTTCTGGCTGTTCGGAGTCCAGTTCGCGGCCCAGCTCAACGCGCTGGTGACGCAGTTGCCGACCTTGCTCCAACAGCTGTTCGCCTGGGCCAGCCAGTCGCCGGTCGGGGCCAAGCTGGTCAACGCGATCAACGCGGCGTTCGCGGGATCGCGGGTGGCGCGCGATCTGTCGGGGCTAGTGCTGGGCGGCGGCGAGTTGATCCTGAACTTCCTGTTGCTGCTGGTCGGCGCGCTGTTCTTCGCCGCCGATCCGGGCGTTTACGAGCGCGGCTTCCTGTTGCTGATCCCGCGCGACAAACGCCCCGCGTTCGAGGACGCGCTGTTCGACACCGCCGCGACATTGAAGCTGTGGCTGCGCGCGCAGCTGATCCAGATGACCACGATGGGCGTGCTGATCGGCGTCGCTCTGTGGATCGCGGGCGTGCCGAGCGCGGCCGCGCTGGGGCTGCTCGCGGGGCTGAGCGAGTTCATCCCCTATGTCGGGCCCACCGCCGCGATGCTGCCCGCGCTGGGGCTGGCGGGGACGGTGGGGACCGGGCCGATCATCGGCACCTTGGTGGCCTATGCGGTGGTGCGGCTGGTGCAGACCAACTTCATCACGCCGTATGTCACCAACCGCGTGATCTCGATCCCGCCCGCCGTGACCCTGTTCGCGATCCTGTCGATCGGGGTGGTGTTCGGGGTGTTCGGCCTGTTCTTCTCCGCGGCGCTGCTGGTGGTGGTGTTCACCCTGGTGCGCAGCCTGTACCTGCGCGAGGTGCTGGGCGAGGACGTGCCGCGCGCCGAGCACGAGCCGCTGATCCCGCGCGCGGCCCCGGGTTCTTAATCCCGAATTAACCTTTTGCGTTCAGATGTCGCATGGTTAAACATTTCCGCCGCGACCCGCGTCTGGGGTGACGTCGAGCGGGTTCGCCAACGGGGGACGACGATGCGCGTTTTGTTGATCGAGGACGAGCCCACGACCGCCAAGGCGATCGAGCTGATGCTCACGACCGAGGGGTTCAATATCTACACCACCGACCTCGGCGAGGAAGGTCTCGATCTTGGCAAGCTGTATGATTACGACATCATCCTGCTCGACCTCAACCTGCCCGACATGCACGGGTACGACGTGCTCAAGAAGCTGCGCGTCGCGCGGGTGTCGACGCCGGTGCTGATCCTGTCGGGCGTCAACGAGATGGACAGCAAGGTCCGCTCGTTCGGCTTCGGCGCGGACGATTACGTCACCAAGCCGTTCCACCGCGAGGAGCTGGTCGCGCGTATCCACGCGGTCGTCCGCCGGTCCAAGGGCCATTCGCAATCGGTGATCCGCACCGGCAAGCTGGCGGTCAACCTCGACGCCAAGACGGTGGAGGTCGACGGCGCGCGCGTTCACCTGACCGGCAAGGAATATGCGATGCTGGAGCTGCTGTCGCTCCGCAAGGGCACGACGCTCACCAAGGAAATGTTCCTCAACCACCTGTACGGCGGGATGGACGAACCCGAGCTGAAGATCATCGACGTGTTCATCTGCAAGCTCCGCAAGAAGCTGTCGATGGCGTGCGAGGGCGAGAACTATATCGAGACGGTCTGGGGCCGCGGCTATGTGCTGCGCGAGCCGGAGGAAGTAGTTGCTACTCAGGTCGCGTAGCGGCAAAGGCGCGGCCACGTCCGCGCCGATGCGCGAAGCGCATTGCGCCGCTACCGGACGGCGGGTCGCTTCAGCGAACCCGTTCGACGTGTCGGCGCGGCTTAGCCGCGACGCCCCTTCTACTCCAACAATCTCACCCTGACCGGCGCACGAGCCTGCTCCCTCGCGCTCGCACCCCAGTCCGGCACCGCAACCCGAACCGCGCCCCCGCTCTCCTCCACCACCGGAACCGCCACCGCCCCAACCCGCACCTTCCCCGTTTCCCAATCGCACTTCTTCAACGCGCCCTTGCGCTTTTCCAGCCTGTCCAGGATCGTCATGATCGCCGCGTCCGTCTCTTCGGCGGTGGACATACGCTCGTTGTGCGCCCGGCGCTTCTCGCCCAGCACCACGCGTTTCATGTGCAGGCCCATCGAGATGATCACCTGATCGAACGTCATCACGGTCAGCGGCGAGGGTGGCTCGACGCCCAGCTCGGCCCAGCCCTTCGCCATCTCGTCGGGCGCGAGCGAGTACATGGCCGACTTTATCAGCGCGAACTCCAGTCGCTCATGCCCCTGCGCGAGCGCGGCGTCCATCCGGTCGGCGAACTGATCGGACCGGAGGCGTCGGGCATGGATGGCCGGAGCGCCGACTCCCACCGCCTCGCTGGCGAGCCGGATGTTGCAGGTGGCGGCAAGCGTTTGCAGGAACAGGGCCTCGCCTTGCTCCGTGAGTTCTCCGGGATGCGAGCGCCGCACCTGCAATTCCCCGCTGTTACCTTTCCGCACCGTGTATTCGCCGCCGATCGTCTTCGGGCCACCGTTCGTGGGCGGCAGCGGTCCCGACCGCCCCAGCGTCGCGCGCGAAGCTGAGCGCCGCCGCCCATTCGGTCCCGAAGGCCGGATGAGCGCGGCGGCGGCGCTGCCAGGTCTGCGTGGCGATGCCGACCCGATCGGCGGAAAGCTTGACGTTGCCGGTACGGCGCAGCTCGGCGAGGAACTGGCGGCATTGCAGGCGCTGGGCGGCGGTCATGTCGCGCACGGGTCGAACTCCGGGCGAGGCGTTCCCGCCTTGTTCTGCTAAATTGTCCAACATTGCCAGCGCGAACGACCGTCAGCGCGCCGGCCCTTCGCGTTGCAGCAAACTGCCCCGATACAATAACGCAGCACCGATCGAGCAGGCGACCGACACCGCCAGCGATCCCGCCCAAAGCGTGAGGTCCTCCCCCTGCCGCCATGCCCCCGCCAGCGCGGAAGCGGCGATCAGCGGCCACGCCGCCAGCGACGGCCAGAACAACCGAACCGTCCACGCTTCGAACGCGCCGAGCGACGAACCCCACCAGCCGAACGGGAGCAGGATGACCCAGTAGAGCGGATCCGCCCGCGCGTCTGCCTGGGAGCCGGGGATGCGCAGACCTATAAAAGCCATCGTCGCGACGAGAGCCGACACCGCGTTAAGCCCTGCCGCAATGTTGGAGCGACGATCCTTTCGCAGGCGCTGCCAATAGGCTTGATCGGTTCGTTTCATCCGCGGTACGCAGTCCATCATCTCGCTTCGCGACGCGAGCGGTGCAGGCTATAGCAAACTAATCGGGCACGCGCATGGTCGAGGACACAAGGCGAGGTGCATCGATGAAGAGCGTGTCCCACTTGGCCCGATTACGTTTCCGCCGGGTCGCATCAGCGATCGCCCTTCTCGGCCTGCTGCTGCCGGGGTGCGATCGCGGCACGGGGCGGTCGCAGGCGACCCTGACCGTATCGTGCATGAAGCTGAGTCCGACATCGGACAAAGCGGTCATGCGGGTGACGCCAGTTGACGTACGAGGCGTGGATGAGGACGATGGCAAGCTGTGTCACGCGGCCCGACATATCTATACTGAAACGCATACCGACAAGGAGTTGCACTTCTATATTCGATTTATCGCGATAGCGGATATAAAACGCGAGGGGCAACGTTGCTTGGGCAAGACCTGGGCCGATGTTTCGAAAGCTGTGCCGACAACCATCCTGACCGCGATGCGGAACGAGCCATCGTGCGTCTGGACTAAAGGACCGTTATCCCCGATCCTACATACTCCCTCGCATTCGATCACTGGCGATATTTTTCCGGAACATCAGGCGTTCGCCTTCGCTGACGGCACTGATGGCGTAAAGGTGAGAGATTATTTCTCGATGTACTTCGGGCCACGCTTGGTCGGCTACCTTCTCGGTCCTGGTTTGGAAACGACCCTCGTCTGCGCCTCGGAGGGGCGCTCCCCGACGGCCGAAGTCATTCGTGATTGTTTGAGATTGAAAAATGATCGTCGACAGTTCGGTTGGTATACGGGGGCAGAATGAATACCGAACATCTTGTCCGGATACGCGATCGGCTTTGGGGCAATAACGTGAGGCTGGAAGCAACCTACATGCTTCCGGAAAACGAGAGCTATCGCCGAAGACTATTTGCCGCGTTGGACGTCATCTATGCTAATGCCGCCGGTCGGCTTCTACTTACCGGCCGCAACCTACCGGTCGTGATCAAGTTTCCGCATATGTCCGGTCGGACTATGTATGATGAAGACGGACAATTGATTACCCTAACCACTTCTACCTTCCTCGATGCGCAACCAGGCGGCTTTGAAAATACGCTGGTCCACGAACTATGTCATTTCGCGCTGCACGGGATGGGGGGTTCGCAGCCGAAGTCCGAAACGGCTATCTGGGACCTGCGTACGTGGCTCGAACAGGAAGCCAAGCGACGACATTGGACGGACGATCAGCTGCTCGATATTTCCGAACCTTTGCGCCGCATCGACACGTTCGAGTCGAGAACCGAAACGGTCGCCGGCCTGTTTATGCGTTGCATCTTCGGCTCGACTCCAAGCAGCGGCTATTACGCACCGCAATTGCCTCATGCCCCCTGGACGTTTCACTATGACGGGCATGTCCGGCCGGTATCACCCAAGACGCTTGCTGACCTAAGGCATGTGCTCAATGCCGGCATCAGGGGTGGGTACGTCGTCAGCGGTATCCCGAACGCAAAAGCCGAGGTAGCGACATTTAACGCCGTCGTCGACCGCGCCGTCGCGCGGCATCTACTATCGGCGACCGAGGCGGCGCAGCAGCGCCACAAATGGACATACCGGCTCGAGAACGGCAGCTACCCGGAATAACGGGCGAAACTCACCGCTACTTCCGCGTCCACACCTTCCGTCCCCCCACCCACGTCTCCTCCACCACCGTCGCCCGCAGCTCCCCCGGCGTCGCCAGCAGCGGGTCGCGGTCGACGATCACGAAGTCGGCGCGCTGGCCGGGTTGCAACGACCCGAACCGCGTCTCCGCGAACCCCGCATAGGCACCCGCGCCGGTGAACGCCCACCACGCCTGCTCGCGCGACACCCGCTCCTCCGGTCGCCAACCGCCGTACGGCTCGCCATCCGCGCCCTGGCGCGTGAACGCGGCGGCCCAGCCCGCGAACGGATCGGGGCGCTCGACCGGAAAGTCGGACCCGAACGCCAGCGGCACGCCGTTCCGCAGCATCGTCGCCCAGGCATAGGCCCCCGCTAGTCTGGCGGTGCCCAGCCGCGCTTCCGCCATCACCCGGTCGCTGGTCTCGTGCGTCGGCTGCATCGACGCGACGACGCCGTTATTCGCGAAGCGCGGCAGGTCGGCGGGGTCGACGATCTGCGCGTGCTCCACCCGCCAGCGCCGGTCGCCCTTGTAGGTCAGCGCCAGCTCCTCGACCGCGCCCAGCACCTGCGCGTTGGCGCGGTCGCCGATCGCGTGGACCGCGACCTGCCACCCGTCCATCGCCGCGCGGCTCATCTTGTTGCGGATCGCGTCGTCGGACATAAACCCCGCGCCGCTCTGCCCCGGCGCGTCGGCATAGGGTTGTTTCAGCCACGCCCCGCGCGAGCCGAGCGCGCCGTCCGCGAACAGCTTGACCCCGCCCATCCGAAGGTGGTCGTCGTACAGCCACGGCGTCGGCCCGATCGCGCCGACCTGCACCGCCGTCTCGACGCCCAGCCCATAGCTCATCACCCGCACCAGCAGCCCGCCGCGATCGCCCAGCCGCCGGAACGCGAGCCAGTCGTCGATCGAGCTGCCCATGTCCGCGATCGCGGTGACGCCGTAACCGAGCAGGATGTCCTGCGCCTTGAGCAGCGCGCGGTCGCGGTCCTTGGGCGCGGGTTGCGGCACCGCGCGCTCGATCAGCGCGCGCGCGGCATCGACGAACACGCCCGCGGGCTGCGCGCCGAGTTTCTCGATGCGACCCCCGGGTGGCGAGACGCTGCGCGCGGTCACGCCCGCCGCGCGCATCGCGGCGCTGTTGGCCCAGCCCGCATGGCTGTCCGCGCGGGCGAGATACACCGGCCGGTCGCTCACCGCCGCGTCGAGATCGGCGCTGGTCGGGAAGCGGCCGAGGTGCCACCGCTCCTGGTTCCACCCGCCGCCGACGATCCATTTGCGGTCCGGGTTGGCGGCGGCATAGGCGGCGATCCGCGCCTTGGCCTCGTCGAGCGAATTGGTGTCGGACAAGTCGAGCTCGAGCGCGCGGAACCCCAGCTCCATCACATGCCCGTGCGCGTCGATGAAGCCGGGTAACATAACCCGCCCGTGCTCATCCGCGCGCCAGTCGAGATGGTCGGGCCGCTTGTCGCGCGCGGCCAGCAAGCGCACCACCTTGCCGTCGGGGGTCAGGACCAGGCCGGTGAAGCGGGTGACGTGCCCCGCCTTGTCCACCGTCATCCCGTTGACGTTGTCGACCAGCGCGTCGGCGTAGGCGGGGGTGCCAAAGGCGGCGGTGGCGAGGAGCGCGAGGGTGGCGAGCGGCTTGATCATGCCCCGCTCGATAAGCCCGGTTTCCCCCATCCGCCAGACGGGCTATCCCGCCGCATGGCCTCGCTCGCGAAAACGCTCGACCCCCTTCCCGTCACCATCGGCGACGTCCACGCCGCGCACGCCCGCATCCGCGACGCGATCGTCCGCACCCCCACGCTGATCAGCCGGACGCTGTCGCAACTGACCGGCGCGACGGTGTATCTGAAGTTCGAGAACCTCCAGTTCACCGCCGCCTACAAGGAGCGCGGCGCGCTCAACACGCTGCTCCAGCTGTCCCCGGAAGCGCGCGCGCAAGGCGTGATCGCCGCCTCGGCGGGCAATCACGCGCAGGGCCTCGCCTATCACGCGCACCGGCTCGGCGTCCCCGCCACGATCGTGATGCCGACGAACACCCCGATCGTGAAAATCACCCAGACCGAAAGCCATCAAGCCACCGTGGTGCTGGAGGGAGATACTTTCGACGGGGCGATGGCGCACGCGCGGATGCTGGAGGCGGAGCGCGGCTACACGTTCGTCCACGCATTCGACGACTCGCGCGTGATCGCGGGCCAGGGCACGGTCGCGGTGGAGATGCTGGAAGACGTGCCGGCGATCGACACGTTCCTGACTCCAATCGGCGGCGGCGGCCTGATCAGCGGCATGGCCGTGGTCGCGCGCGCCGCCTCCCACGATATCGAGGTGATCGGGGTCGAGGCCGAGCTGTTCCCCTCCATGTACAACCGCCTCCACGGCACGCATTTCCCTTGCGAGGGCGACACGCTGGCCGAGGGGATCGCGGTCAAGGAGCCGGGCGTCATCACCTCGCGCATGGTCGCCGGGCTGGTCGACGAGGTGCTGCTGGTCGGCGAGCGGAGCTTGGAGGAAGCGGTATCATTGCTGCTCCAAATCGAAAAGACCGTCGTGGAAGGCGCGGGCGCAGCGGGGCTGGCGGCGCTGCTCGCCTATCCCGAACGCTTCGCGGGGCGAACGGTCGGCGTGGTGCTGTGCGGCGGCAATATCGACACTCGGCTGCTCGCCAACGTGCTGCTGCGCGATCTCGCGCGCTCGGGGCGACTGGCGCGGCTGCGCATCCAGCTGCGCGATCAACCGGGCGCGCTGTTCAACGTCGCGCGCATCTTCCACGAACAGCGCATCAACATCATCGAAGTGTATCACCAGCGCGTGTTCACCAGCCTGCCCGCGAAGGGGCTGATCACCGACATCGAATGCGAGGCGCGCGACCGGGCGGCGCTAGACCGGCTGGTCGAGGCATTGCGCGCGGCCGGTTATGAGGTTCATCCGGTCGAACTTGGTTGATTGGTGGTTAAGCCGCTTCCCCTGCGCCGGGCGCGTCTGCATAGGAGCGGGGTGAGCATTAAGAGGACCTGTGCCAGGTGACCGCGCCGTTCCGGTTCCCGCGCTTCTACGTCACCAACCCGACGCCATGCCCGTATCTGCCGGGCAAGCAGGAGCGCAAGGTGTTCACCGAACTCAACGGCCCGCACGCGGGCGAACTCAACGACGCGCTCGGCCGGATCGGTTTTCGCCGCAGCCAGGGGGTAGCGTATCGCCCTAGCTGCGCGGGCTGTTCCGCCTGCGTGTCCGTGCGCGTGGTCGCGCCCGAGTTTCAACCCAACGCCAGCCAGCGCAAGCTGCTGCGCCGCCACGAGGATCTGGACGTCTCCGCCTGCCGTCCCTGGGCGACCGACGAGCAATATCGACTGCTCCGCCGCTACCTCGACGCGCGCCATCCGGTCGGGGGCATGTCGGGGATGGACGAGGACGATTACGCCGACATGGTCGAGCAATCGCCGGTCAACTCGCTGATCATCGAATACCGCGCACCCGCCCCGCGCGGCGGGCGCGGCAAGCTGATCGGCGCATGCATCACCGACCGGCAGGCGGACGGCTTGTCGATGATCTATAGCTTCTTCGCCGCCGACGAGGCGGACCGGCCCGCGCTGGGCAATTTCATCATCATGGACCACATCACGCGCGCCCGGCGCGCGGGGCTGCCCTATGTCTATCTCGGCTACTGGGTGAAGGGGTCGGCGCGGATGGAGTACAAGACGCGCTATCGCCCACTGGAGGTGTTGGGACCGACCGGCTGGTCGCGGATGCGCGAGGAGCCTGCGGCGCGGCCTGTGTCAGCGAAGGTGCAGCGGGCGATCGAGGACGAACTGGCGTGAGCAAAGCCGCATGATTCTAGCGAACGCTGGGGGCGATTAGGGCAGTCACGCCTCCCGACGCACCACCACATCGACGTCCAGCGCCTCCGTCCCCTCCCCCAATCGCGAACCCGACACTGCCGCCGCGCCCGCCGCGTCGCGCGCGACCGCGACGCGAACATGCCGCTCTTCGGGCGATCGCGCGACGCACGGGTCGACGCCGATCCAGCCGATCCGCTCCACATACGCCTCCGCCCAACCGCAGGGGCTCGGCTGGTGATCATCGCCGTCCAGCGCATAGCCCGACACATAGCGCGCAGGCGCGCCGAGAATACGCGCGCCCGTGACGAACAGATGAGCCTTGTCGCGCGGGGTCAGCCGGTCGCGCGCGAACGCCTGGGCCGCGGTAACGCTAGGCTCGGGCCGGGTCTGCGCCACCTCCAAGCGATCCGCCAATGCCTCGTTGAGCCGATCTAACTGATCGAGCAAATCATTGCCGCCGACTTTGCGGACCCAATCGGTGATCGCCTCATCGGGGGTGGTCAGCGCGGTCGAGCGGAGGAACAAGGGCGGCGGCAGCGGCTCGGCGGTGCCGTGCAGCACGCCGTCCGAGTGGCTGGTCAGCACCTCGCCAGTGACGGAAATCTCGATCGATGTCACCGGCCCGTCGACGTACAAAGTGGTCGTGGCGTTACCGAAACCATCGTGGTGCCCGAGCATCTTGGCGTCGCAATCGACATCGATCCGCCACGCCGCGACCGCCCGGTCGTGCGTCGACGGCGGCGTGAGCCGGAGCAGCTGCACCAACCGCGTCTGCGGTGCGGAGAAGCGGTAGGTCGTGCGGTGATCGACGGTCAGGCGCATCAGCCGAACCTGAACTGCCGCCCGATGGCGGCGTGGAGCAGGTCGTTCTCGCGCTGGATCGCACCCTCGAACCCGCGCGTCTCAGCCTTGACCGCCTCCATCAGCGACAGCGTTTCCATGTCGCCCGCCGGAAGTTCGCGACTGTCGAAGAGCAGCCAGACGCGGTTGATCGCGGTCCATGCCTCACGGCTGAGCGCGGTGCGGACCGCGCGCGCGTTGAGGCGGGCCAGCTCCAGGCACGAAACGATCGACCCCGGGTGCGTCGCGTCGACGGTTAGGAAGCAAGCCACCTTGGCCGGGGTCAGCGCATCGTGCGCGGCGTTGAACGCGTCCTCGGTATCCGACACCGCCAGCGCCGACCGCCACGCCGCCTCCCCCGCCGGGCGCGAGGACAAGGCATCGAGCCGCACCGTCGCCTCCACCAGCCGCGCGGTGAAATCGGCGCGCTCGAGGTACCGTCCAAGCCAATAGAGCGATGACGCAGTGCGCGACAGCATCAGTCCTCCCCCATCCGCTGTTCAATCCCGCGCATCGTCTGCGTCATCGCCCCCGCGCCCATCGTTTGATGCGGCGCGTCGTCCATCAGCACGAAACTGTCCTTGGTCCCGCCGCCCTGGCTGGAGTTCACCACCAGCGATCCCTCGCGCAATGCCACCCGGGTCAGCCCGCCGGGCACCACCTCCACCCCCTTCGCGCCGGTCAGCACGAACGGGCGGAAGTCGACGTGGCGCGGGCTGAGCCCGGCGTCGGCGAGCGTCGGCACGGTGGACAGCGCCAGCGTCGGCTGCGCGATATAGCGGTGCGGCTCCGCGACCAGCGCGGCCCGAAACGTCTCGATCGCCGCGCGCGTCGCGATCGGCCCGACCAGCATGCCATAGCCGCCCGACCCGTCGACCAGCTTGACCACTAGCTCGTCCAGATGGTCGAGCGTGTACCGGAGCGCCTGTGGCTCGCGGCATCGCCACGTCTCGACATTGGGCAACATCGCCTCCCCGCCCGGATAAAACCGGACAATCTCGGGCATATAGCTGTAGATCGCCTTGTCATCGGCGATGCCGTTGCCGGGGGCGTTGAGGATCGCGACGTTGCCCGCCGCATAGGCTGCGATCAGCCCCGGGACGCCGAGCATCGAATCGGGGCGGAAGACGAGCGGGTCTAGGTAATCGTCGTCGACCCGGCGACAGATCACATCGACGCGCACCGGCCCAGCGATCGTGCGCATGAACACGGTGTCGTCGTCGACGATCAGGTCGGCGGGGAGCACGCCGTCGGCAAAGATGCGACGCTCGCCATGAATGTCCTGCAGGAACGCATTGAGCGCCTCCACCCGCTGCACCAGCCCGGCGGACAGCAGCGCCCATTCGCTGGCCAGGAACACACGCGGCACGATGTCGAAGGGGATGATCCGCTCCGACGCCTCGCTGTGGCCATAGACCGCGAAGGTGATGCCGAGCTGGCGAAACGTCGCCTCCGCCGCGAGCTGCCTACGTCCGAGTTCGAGGGGCGGGGTGCCATCGAGCCAGCGATGCAATGCGCCGAGTTCGGCGCGGCGCTCCCCACCGGGCTGGCCCATGATCTCGTCGAACGGCATCGTCACTATCGTGCTGTGGTCATCCTGCAGCGAAGCGGTGGCCATGCTGGCGCGGCTCGCTGCGCTGCACGAGCGGAATACGCCGTCAGCGGCCGAGCGCTGCCAGCATCCCCGGCGTCAATACCTGCGGCAGCTCGGTCGGCTCGGACGCGCCGGGCGCGTAGTAGAGGTATAGCGGCACGCCCGCGCGCCCGTGCGCGTCGAGGAAGCGACCGAGCGCGGGGTCGCCGTCGGTCCAGTCGCCCACCAGCACCGCCACCTTCCGCTTCGCGAACGCGGCCCGTGTCGCGTCGGTGTCGATCGCCGCCTTTTCGTTGACCTTGCAAGTGAAGCACCAGTCGGCGGTGAAATAGGCGAACACCGGGCGCTTATCCGCGAGAAGTGCCGCCAGCCGCGCCTCGCTGAACGGCTGCGCGTCGCCCTTCGCGGCGGTCGCGACGGCGGGAGCCTTCGCGTGCAGCTCCAGCGCCGCAACGATCGCCACCGCCGCGAGCAGCGCCGCGCTGACCCAGCCGAACGCCAGCCCTCGCGCCTGTCGTCGCCCCGCCACCCACAGCACCATCGCGGCAGCGAGCACCGCGACCAGCGCCGCCGCGATCGCGTCCACCCCCGCCTCGTGTCCCAGCACCCAGGCGAGCGCGATCGCGGTCAGGAACATCGGCACCGACAGGACCCGGCGTGTCGTCTCCATCCACGCCCCCGGCCGGGGCAGCCGCTTACGGAGCGCGGGCACGAAGCCGACGGCCAGGAAGGGCAACGCCAGCCCCAATCCCAGTCCCGCGAACACCGCCAACGCCGCGAACCACGGCAGCACCAGCGCCGCGCCGATCGCCGCGCCCATGAACGGCCCCGTGCACGGCGTCGCGATCACCGCCGCCAGCGCGCCGGTCGCGAACGCGCCGCCGCTCCCCGCCAGCTTGCCCAGCGGCGGCGTCGGGAGCTCGAACAGTCCGGTCAGATTGAATGCGATGCCCATCGTGAGCAGCAAGAGCACCATCACCGCACGCGGGCTTTGCAGCTGGAACGCCCAGCCGACGCTCGTCCCGCCCGCGCGCAACGCCAGGATCGCCGCGCCCAGCCCCACCACCACCAGCACCACGCCCGCCGTGTAGGCCAGCGCCTCGCGCCGAGCGTGTGCCGCGCTCGCCCCGGAGCGCGCGAGGCTCATCGCCTTAAGGCTCAGGATCGGGAACACGCAGGGCATGACGTTGAGTACGATCCCGCCCAGCACCGCCAGCGCGAACGCGGTCAGCGCCGCTCGCAAGCCGGTATTCCCGCCGCTCGATGCCCCCGTCTCGACCACTCCGGGTCGTGCCGTGACCGCGAAACCGCGCCCATCGCCGGTCGCCAGCACGCCGGAGATCGTACCCTTTAGCGGATCAGTGGCGGCCTTGGTGACGACGGTCAGCATGTCGCCGTCGCGGGTCGTCGATTGCGGGGCGGCATAATCCACCGCGCCCGCCGCGTCCGCGAAGAAGTAGAAATCGCGTCCCGTCGCGCTCGCGGGGAACGGAATGGCCAAGGCAAAGCCGCTCGGGCCACCCTTGAGCTGATAGGTCGCGGTCGCGCCGAGCGGCTTAGGGATCGCGCGCCGCCACACGTCGAACTCGGCCCGCAGCGTCGGCGCGCCGTCGCCGATGGTGAGGTCCAGCGCCAGATCCGCGCGCTCGGGCACGCACACGGTCGCCGTGCAGACAAGATAGTCGGTGTGCAGCCGGACCGGCACGCGCCTCCCCGTCGCCAGACCCGCCGGCACGCGCAGGCTCACCAACGGCGCATAGGGCCGCTGATAAACATAGTTCATCAGCCCGCCGGTCAGCAGCATTCCCGGCACGGGATAGGCCGGCGCGCTCGCGCTCGCGCCGGGCGGCAACGTCCACTTGAGCGTCGCGGGAAAGCCCGCATCGCCGGGATTCCGCCAATACCCATGCCAGCCCGGCGCGGGCCGCGTGTCGAGCGCCAGCGTCACCGTCCCGCCCGCACGCGGATGGTCGCTTTCGGCGACGAGCCGCATCGCCAGATGCGGCCCCGGGTCGGTCGGCGACTGCGCGCGGGCGGGGCCGGCCAGCCCCGTCAGCATCATCAGGGCGTAACAAATCGCGCGCAGCCAGCTTGCCTGTCCCGTCATGCCCCGCCCATAGCGGCGTGGCTCACGCTTTGCACGAAAGCTGTCCATGTCACTGCTCGCCGCCATCGCCCTCGCCGCCGCGTTACCTTCGGCTACGCTTCCGCCTCCCGTTCAGGAGAGCGCGCCCGTCGCGACGGCCGCTCCACCCAAGTTGATCGTGGTCATCTCCGTCGACCAGTTCTCCGCCGACCTGTTCGCCGAGTACCGCAACCATTTCGACGGCGGCTTCGCGCGATTGCTGAACGGCGCGGTGTTCCCCTCCGCCTACCAAAGCCATGCCGCGACTGAGACCTGCCCCGGCCATTCCACCATCCTCACCGGCATGCGCCCCGCGCGCACCGGCGTCATCGCCAACAAATGGGTCGACCAGTCGATCGCGCGCGCCGACAAGGTCGTGTATTGCGCCGAGGACGAGCGCGTTCCAGGCAGCAGCTCGTCCAGCTACACCGCCTCCGACCGGCACCTGCGCGTACCGACGCTGGGCGAGATGATGAAGGCGGTGACGCCCGCCACCCGCGTCGTCTCCGTATCGGGCAAGGACCGCGCCGCGATCATGATGGGTGGCCACCGCGTCGACGAACTGTGGTGGTGGAAGAGCGACCGCTTCGTCAGCTACGACGGCCGCGCGGCTCCGGCGGCGGTGACGGCGGCCAACGCCGATGCGGCCAAGCGCCTCGCCATCGCGCAACCCGCGATGCCGCTTTCACCCTATTGCGCCACCAAGGTCCGCGCGGTGACGACACCCGGCGATGGCCCGGTTGTCGGCACCGGCCAGTTCGCGCGCCCAAGCGGGGAGGACGGCGCGGCCGCGTTCGGGGCGTCGCCCGAGCTCGACGACGCGACGATCACGCTGGCGGGGAACCTGGCACGGGGTATGAAGCTGGGGCACGGCGGCGCGACCGACCTGCTGATCATCGGCGCGTCCGCGACCGATTATGTCGGGCACGCCTATGGCACGCAGGGGCCGGAGATGTGCCTGCAGCTTGGTCGGCTCGACCACGATCTTGCCACGCTGTTCACGCTGCTCGACCGGGAGAAGGCGGACTATCTCGTCGTGCTGACCGCGGATCATGGCGGGCGCGATGTGCCCGAGCGCGACGACGCGCACGCGATCCCGGAAGAGGCGCGCGAGGATGCGGGGCTGGCCGCGAAGGCGATGGGTGCGGCGATCGGGCGCGACCTGTCGCTGCCCGGCGCGGTGCTGCGCGGGGCGGAGGACCGAGGCGACGTGTGGACAGACGCGGCACTGACCCCGGCGCAGGCACGAGTCGCGCAGGCGGAGGCGATCAAGCGGTATCGCGCGCATCCCCAGGTAGCGGGCGTATGGACCCGCGCGGAGCTCGCCGCGGCGCCGATGCCGTCCGGCCCGCCGGAGACGTGGAGCATCCTCGACCGCGCGCGCGCGTCGTTCGACGCCGAGCGGTCGGGCGACTTCGTTTTCCTGCTCAAACCGCGCGTGATGGCCGCGCCGACCGCGTCGAAGGGCTATGTGGCGACGCATGGAAGCCCGTGGGACATGGACCGGCGCGTGCCGTTGCTGTTCTGGCGCAAGGGCATGACGCCGTTCGAACAGCCGCTGTCGGTCGAGACGGTCGACATCGCCCCGACGCTGGCGGGCGCGCTCAAGCTGCCGGTTTCGGGGCTGGACGGGCGGTGCCTGGACCTCGACGCGGGGCCGGGAAGCACCTGCCCACGCTGAGGTGGTGGGCTACCGCTCGTACGCCTTGGGCAACGCCCCCTCGCCCGGCGTGCGATACCGGTCGCGCAGCTCCGTCTGTCGCGAGCGCATCGGCTGCGCGCGACCGTCGATGTAGATCGCGACCGGCGCGGAGGAGAGCTCCAGCGGGTCGCCGTCCCACACAACCACGTCCGCGCGCCGTCCGGGGCGGAGCGAGCCGATCTCGCCATCCATCCCCAGCGCGCGCGCGGGCAGCGAGGTGATCGTCGCGAACGCCTGACCCCAGTTCAGCCCGGTCGCGCCCGGCACCCGCGTGATCGCGACCAGATTGCCCGCATATTGCTTGAGCACATGCTCGCCCGGCGCGGTGTTCGCGCCGACGGTGGAGATCGCCACCGGCACCCCCGCCGCCGTCATCCGCCCGACGTTCGACTCGGTCGCCGCGAGCGACTCGAACTTCGCGGGCAGGTCGGCGAGCGCGGCCGCGATCACCGGCACGCGCGCGGCCGCGATCTCGCGCGCGACCATCCACCCCTCGCTCGCACCGACCAGCACCAGCCGGAGCTTCGGATAAGTCTTGGGCAACGCCAGCACCGCGCGAATATCGCTCGCCCGCTCGACATGGACGAGCAACGGCATTCGCCCGTCGAGCACCGGCAACAGCGCCGCCGCATCCGCGCGCTTGAGCAGCGAACCCCGGTCGCGGCCACCGAACGTCGCGGGCGCACGGCGGAAATCCTCCGCCCCCGCCAGCGCGTCGTGGAGCGCGGCATAAGCGGCCGGGCGACTACCGCCAGCCTCGCGGCCGCCTTCCTCGCCGAGTTCGACGTACTGGAACGCCCGCGCGCGCGTGATCGGGTCGGCGTTTGCGCCGAGGTCGAGCACCGCCCCCTGCCCCGCGAAGATCGACCCCGCGGTGGCAGGCGACACCAGCGCGCGAGTGATGCCGCCCGCCCGCTCGTTACCGATCGCCGCCGCGTCCGGGTTGATCGCGGGCGCGATGTCGATCGCGGCGTTGAAGGGCGAGCCCTTGGCGCTGACATCGTTGCTTTCCTCGACGCCTTCCGCGTCGACCAGCCCCAGATTGGTGAAGCCCGCGACGATCCCCGCCGCGACCCACTTGCCGTGCGCGTCCACCACCGTCGCGCCCGCCGGCACCGCGACGCCGGTCCCCGCCGCCACGACCCGTCCATTACGGAACACCACAGTGGCGTCCGGGATCGGCTGAGACCCGTCACCGATCGCTACGGTGCCGCCGACGATCGCAACGGTCTGCGCCGAAGCGGGCGTGGCGATCACCGCCGCGAAACCAAGCAGCGCCGCCTTCACTTCACGTCTCCCGATCCGGGCTGGCCAAGCTCAAAGTCGGACACCGGCCGCCGCTTCGGATCGGCGGAGTCGTACAACAGAGCGCCGTCGATCCACACCTTGTCGGGCCGCGTATAGACGCTTAACGGGTTGCCGTTCCACAGCACCACGTCCGCCATCTTGCCCGGCTTCAGGCTGCCGGTCCGGTCGGCGATGCCCAGCGCGCGGGCGGGGTTGAACGACAGCCACTCCCACGCGACCGCTTCGGGAATGTCGATGCCCGCGTGCCGCCCGGACGACAGCGCCTTGGCAGCCTCCTGGTTCAGCCGCTGGATGCCGTTCTCGTCGTCGGAATGGATCATCGCGCACGCCCCCGCATGCTGCAACAGCGCGAGGTTCTCGCCGATGCCGTCATAGCTTTCCATCTTGAAGCCGTACCAGTCCGCCCATACTGCCGCGCAGACGTCGTTGGCTTTCAGCAGGTCGGCGATCTTGTACGCCTCGACCGCGTGGTGGAACGCGGCGACGTGGTAGCCGAACTCCTTGGCCATATCCATGACGTTGGCCATCTCGTCCGCGCGATAGCAATGGTTCTGCACCCGGATCTCGCCCGCCAGCACACCGCGCAACGTGTCCATCTGGATGTTGCGGTCGGGCGGAGTGCCGCCATCCTTCTCGTATTTGTCCCATTTGCGCTTGTATTCGACTGCCTTCGCCCAGGTGGCGCGATCGACCGCGATGTTGCCCATCCGCGTCGACGGCTCGCGGTTGCGCGCGCCATAGACGCGCTTGGGGTTCTCGCCGCATGCCATCTTGAGGCCATAGGGCGCGCCGGGGAACTTCATCGCCTGCGTCGTGCGCGCGTACACGTTCTTGAGCACCACCGATCGCCCGCCGAACAAATTGGCGGAGCCGGGCAGGATCTCCAGCGTCGTCACCCCGCCGTTCGTCAGCGCCCGGCCGAAGCCCGGGTCCTGCGGCCACACGCTATGCTCGGCCCACACCTCGGCGGTGACGGGGTCGGTCGCCTCGTTCCCGTCCGAATGCGCGCGCACCGCGGGCGAGGGATAGTCGCCGAGATGGCTATGGATGTCGATGATGCCGGGCGTCACCCACTTGCCCGCGCCGTCGATCACGGTTGTGCCCGCCGGCGCGGACAAGTCCCGCCCGACCGCGACCACCTTGCCGTCCGCGAACAGCACCGCGCCGCCATCGACGCGCCCGCCCTCGCCGTCGAACACGGTCACGTTGCGGATCAGCGTCGGCACGCCAGGATAGGGCTTGTAGGTCGAGGGGTACGGGTCGTGGTTATAGCCCTTGCCGATACCCGGCCCGGCGGAGGCGCTCTTGGGCCGCTCGCCCTGCCCCGCGCACGCGGTCAGCGCCACGGAACCCAGCAACGCCCCTATCACTCGGCTCCACGCACCCGTCATCACCCGTGTCCCCCCACCCTATACCCCTGCGTAGGGGAGAAAGGCGGCCGCGATCAAGCGTGAGGTGGCCGGCGACAAAGCCAGGCGCTCCACCGGCCAGGCGCTCAAGCTCAATCGCCGGTGACTTCGCCGTCGTCGTCCGGAAGTTTAGCTTTCACGCGGCTCCGGCGCGCATCCCGCAGCACGTCCTCGATCTCGAACAGCAGCGCGCGACCTTGGTCGGTCTTGCCGTTCGTGTCCTCCTGATCATCGGCGAACAGCGACTTCGCGCGAGCGGCGAGGTCGATCAGCGCCGCATAGCGTTCTTCGCCAAGCTTCTTGCGAACCAGACTGAAACCTTCGGTGAGCTTGTGGAACTCGCTCTGGACGTTCCGGTGAGGAAAGGTCCCGGTGCGGTCTTTGAATGTAGGCGCACCCAGCACCATCGAACCTAGCTGATCGTAGATTTCGCTCAGCGATGCTGGAATATACGGCTTGGAATTGAAATATGAATGCGGATTCATCGTTTCGTCTCCGGGCGGGAAATGACGTATGTATGGTGAACGCCGATTTGGCGCGGGCGGATGATAACGACCCGGCTCGGACGAAAATCGCTGTTGAAGAAGCCGCGTATTTGGGCCGTTCTCAACGTTTTTTGCGTGAGCGTCATGTCGAAAGCGACATCGTGCACTCGCGCATCGGGAAGCCGGTAAGTTAAATCAGTGGCCGAACTGTCGTTTTCCCTTCGGTTGACTCGAACTGGGCCGGCACCAGCCGCTTCGATACCGACCTGATTGTAGCGTTCGCGAAGATCTAGCCGGACTCGTCGGTCAATGTAATTACCCACTGCCTCGCGGTCGGATAGCCTCGGGGTGAGCCGGCCAGCCTTGAGGAGCGCCATTCCCTGATCATACGCGTCATCCGTCTGTTGCTGGACGAAGCGCAATGTTTCGACCTGGAGTGGTCCGTAGTCGCCCTTCACGCGCGCAATCACTGCGGCTCGATGGAACCGCAGGTCGTGAACCTTTGAGGTCAAACCCTGGATCGTCGGCGTGGGAGTTCCGAATGCGTCTGTGGGCACGATCTCGTCGTAGTGCCAGGTCGGGTCGATCGCCCTTATCTCCGCGGTAAGCCGTCGGGACTGGTCCTGCAGCACCTCCCGCGTGAACTCGTTCGCCGGGCCGGTCAGGTCCAGCACGTTGTCGGCTACCGCGAACACCGCGCCACCCGGAGAACCGCGCAACCTTGGAAACGTCTGCTCGAGCGTCATCGGGTCCTCGAACGCGCGGATGTTGCTGCCGCGCGCCGGTTCGGGCTCTCCTCCGGAAGAAACCAGCGATGCGTTCTGGCCCTCGGCCCGTATCGCGCGTCGAAAAGGTTCGCTCGCCTTGGCTCCGGTACTAGCCGGACCGGAGGTGAACCGGCCGTTCTCCGGGTCGTGGTACGGATTGAACTTGAGTTCCAGGCCGTCCGCCGTGCGTACGCGCGGCCATCGCCCCGTCCTCAACCAGCCGGCGAATGCTCGCCGCCGCTGCTCGCCCGAAAGCTCCATCGTGACGCCCCATTCACATGTGGCGAGAACATATCAGCAACACTTTCCAACAAGGCAAGCAGGCGCACTTCAAGCGCGGCTCTCGGGCAATTCCGATCGAGCCGGACGGAGCCAGGTGCTGTCGCGGAAGTGGTTGGAATTGGTCGGCGGCGTTCTCCGGCGGGTTGAGGGTAGCTGGTCAGGCGGCGAGGTCAATCGGTTGAAGAGCTGGCTCGGCAAGCTGTTGATTTCCGCTGAGAGTTGACCCGGAGAGTGCCGAGTTTCCACTGAGAAGTGACCCATGTTCTGACCTTTCCCTCTGGCTGTTGGTCGG
>JAABUQ010000760.1_pt1 | contig 74629 bp, 73 predicted proteins | sample 5560001 | NCBI WGS metagenome assembly JAABUQ01 (sample SAMN10711888, study PRJNA513371) | rock metagenome | isolation source: Antarctica rocks | place: Antarctica: Victoria Land, Finger Mt nord | collected 2015-12-18 | reverse complement strand
ATAGGGGGGGGAAGGGCGTGAAGTGGAGAGGAGTGTGGCTGGTGGGTGGTGGGGTTGGGTGCGTGGAGGAGTTGCGGTTGTATGGGTCATGGCTTGGGTGCGTTGGGGGGCATGGGGGATGGTAGACAGGAGTTGTAGGGAAGGAGGGGGTATTTTGGGTAGCAGAAAGAGGGGGGGTTTTATAAGGGGAGGATGGAGGAGATGAATAGTGGGAGCGAAGGGGGATGGGATTTATGGTTAGTACTCACGGAGGGGCAGGGGGGGTGCTGGGAGATTGGTCGTGTCGGCGTGGGCGGAGAAGGGGATTGTAAGCTGTGGAGTTTTGCTCGACTTCTGTTCGTGACGAGTAGCGAGTGATGGGGTTTATGATCGGTTCAGGATGGGCTCGATGACGCTAAGTGACTTGAAAGCTGTGCCGGCTGTGTAGAGCACGCGGATGAGGTTTGGAGATGTTTTGGTTGTTAGATGTGGTGGGTTTGGTTGAAGTAGTCGTGGAGACGAGAGCTTAGAGTTGGTGGGGTATTTCAATACGTTCAACAGCCTGGCCAAGGACAAGGCAGAAGAACTGGCTGAGGTAGTGCCGCCGCCACTGTTAGGATTGGAGCAGAGGGAGGAGATGTTCGACTGGATCTCGGATCATTCTGCAGCTGTCGCTGGGATTAGCCGAGCGTCGATTGCTGGCGTTAGTCATGACTCAGAAGCTTGCAAAGAGGAAGGAAGCTGCATGGTGTGCTTCTCGGTGGCTGTGACAGTCCAATTGGGCAGCTGTTCGATTTGGAGAAATTGGCTGAACATGGTAAAAACGTTGGTCGATGGTCTTTCGTCGAGCAAGGTTTGCAATGTTCTTGGTGGTATTGCTAAGTTCGTTCCATTTTTGGAATGTTGCTGACTTGGTATTTTGCCTAATATCGTAGCGATATCCTAGCTACGAGCTTGGTCATTGTTTGGGATTGCGGCTTAGATGCTCATGTTGAAAACGGCACTATGTTTTGTTCAAATGGGGTATCAAATCGTTAAGGCACAATATGCTAAGAGTCTGACTGTACGGTTTGCTGTTCCGCTGGCCATCAGTACAACAATCCAGCAATCATGTATGGACTAGACGACTACTTACCACCAACCAGTCCATGCCTTCATTTATACCCTTCCCGTCTATTGCTGAACAAGCCATGATACTCCAATTCCTATCCCGCAGTTCCCCCAATCGTAAAGCTTCTGATATGTCCCCTGCTCCTTTCGCACCCGGCTGATCTTGTTTATTTGCAAATACCAGTAACGCCGCATCTTTCAGCTCCTCTTCGCCAAGCATGGTCGCTAGTTCGTCTGCGGCCGTATTAAGCCTGTCAATATCCGTTGAATCAATCACGAATATGACCGCTGCGGTGTTGGCGTAGTAGCATCGCCAGTACGGTCTTATCGAAGTCTGACCACCCAGATCCTGAGCCAAGTCAGCCGAAAGTTTGCGCCATCGGATCGCCAAAAGCGTACCCAGACATTGAAATTAAGGTTCTTGTAGGTCACAGACTCGACGTTGAAGCCTATAGTAGGTATGGTGGTCACTACTTCGCCGATCTAGGTAATCGTTTCAGATGAATCCCATTGCCTTTGGCTTGTTTTCGCGCACCTTCAACCTGTACAGCAGAGTTGTTTTCCCAGCGTTGTCCTGCTCATGATCTCAGCTGGAACGGTTTACTGGGAGCTCTTTACTGGGAGCTCGAGAAGCGTACAAGGCCTAATATTAGTATCCTTATCTCTTTCTTGGTCCACAAAAACCCTGACAGGATTTTCGATAGAGAGCCCCCCATATTGCTCGCACCAGGTCAATCCTCAGGCGGCAGGTATTGCGCCTAAGGCGTACAGCGGATAGATGTTTATAGAGAGCGCTCAACGCAATGCCTCAAGATCTCAAATGATACCACACTCTATCCCTGTTGTTCTGATAATGCTATTGCGTAGAAGTTCCGGAAGCACCATGTCGAACAGTTTATCGGTGCTCTTGAGGATCTTGGACTGATAATAATCGATCGATAAGATATCGGCTGAGCGGGAGATCGACAAACTTGCATAGACGCGCGTCTACGTAGATGCTACCATGCATATCTATAGATTCCAAACTAAAAAACCGAACCTTTAGGGACTAACAACCTCTACACAATGAGAATCGGTCTTTGTTGTTACTGAGGAGGTTGTTGCAATCATGGTGGGGAAGAAATCGGGGAGGGCACTCCTCAAGGAGGAAGGCAAGTCAACCCTGAGCCCCTTCCCCCTAATTCGTAAACTCGCAAATCACTTCAGTCAACGACGAACCCAAGTGTGGGCGTCAACATGGACGCTGACCCAGGCACTGATCATAATACTTGCAACCGTCTTGAACGCACTGATTTGCGTTTTGAGTACTGTGATAAACATGGCTTTCACTATGTTCGCCCTGGCAAAGGAACTCGATTCGATGTTGGCAGGGACGATGCCACATGTTACAGTACGGATTCTGACAGCCAGACAGGCCTTCAACGAACAGACAACAACATGGAGCTTACCAGCTGGCCGCAGGTCAACATGATCAACCAGAAGAATTACTACACGTAGGTTTCCTCTCAAGTTTCTCCCTCCATCTCGAGCTTTCTCCTTTGTACAGTACGCCATGACTGCTACGCGCCGCTTCGGAGTCTCGCGCCAGTTCTGCAATCCTGGCTGTGGAATTCACTAAATGGAGATCTTTCCCAGTGAATTCCTGAAGCGAGATGACCAAATCCTGCCGCTACGTCTTCAGCAGGAAGAGCGTCGCAATCGTATGGCAACGAAGGCCAAGGATCGCGACAGAGAGCTCGCCCAATCAGGGTCTGCGGAGGTGCCAAACGCTGATATGGACCTGGATGTTGATGATGATGTCGGCATGGACGAACCCAATGGCTGTGGTCAGGAGGCGTTGGGATCGAAGGTCATCGTGATGCATCCTGGCAGCCAGAACTTACGTATTGGTTTCGCAAACGACCCTCTGCCAAAGACAGTTCCTATGGTCATTGCACGCCGTTGGCCGATGAGTGAGTCAGAAGAAGGGGATGGAGAACCCAAACCCAAACGACTCAAGACTGGCGAAGGATCCATCTTGAAGCCAGAGAAGTTGTTCGGTGAAGTGGTAAGGGGTTTCCGGAACCCAGTGTCCAGCTTCGCTTACATTTCTCCAGTTCGCAACTCAGTACGCCAAGATGTCCGCTGATTTGAAAATTCACATGCGTCTACACAAGCGCAAAGTGCTACCAAACTCAAAAGAGCTGGTTGTGAACTTCAACAAGCGTAATGAGCCAGAAACCATCTCTGAGCACAACGATCCTCTCCGTATCGATTGGACCGATGTCAAAGATGAACCCGGCTACATTACCGGTCAGGAGGCCTTGCGGATACCTGATGATTCGACTCCGCGCTATAAGCTATTCTGGCCATTGCAACACGGATGGTACAACGAGAAAGAGTACGACCAGAAGAGGGTAGTGTTCGATGACGTTTCTGTCATCCTCGAGGAAGCAGTCAAAAAACAACTGAATCTACACCGCAAGCGCGACTGGGCACAATATGGCTGTGTCTACGTGATACCAGATCTGTACGAGAAACGCTACGTAGTGCAAACCCTCGACATGCTCATGAGGGATTTCGGCTTCGGTAAAGTGTGCTTCATCCAGGAGAGTCTCGCGGCAACCTTCGGTTCTGGTGTCACTCAAGCTTGTGTGGTCGACATTGGCGCTCAAAAGACTTCGATCTGTTGTGTCGAAGAGGGTATGTGCATCGAGAATTCACGGGTCAATCTCAAGTATGGCGGAGCCGACGTTACCGAGACTTTCGTCAGGATGATGTTACACGACTACTTCCCATACCAGGAGATCAATCTCAAACGACGTTACGATTTTCTTCTAGCAGAGGAGCTCAAATGCGGAGTATGCACTATGGACGAAGACCGAGTTGTAGTTGATGGGCACGACTTCCACCTACGAGCACCTGGACAAGAGACCCGCAAATATCAGTTCAAAGTGTACGACGAGCCTTTGCTGGCTGTGCAGGGTTTCTTCAACCCCACACTTTTCGATCATTCCTCCAAGTTGGAAGGGCGTCGCAAGATCATTGAGCCTTCGACCGATCTCTACGATGGTTCGCCCAATGACCCTGTGTCCTCGGCGCAGTCCGCTATCGTAGCAGATTTGAGCCCACCTGCACCCGTGCCATCCCAGGCAAACGGCGGTATGTTCATTTTTGGCTCCACACCGAATCGACAACCCTTTGGCATATCCAAACGCACAAACGACGCCACCGACCGCTCGTCTCCAGCGCCGGACTCTCCAGCTGGCGACGATGACTCTACCCCAGCGCCCGCAGCAGAGGACAATACCACTGGCACTCAGAACATCCTTGCAACTTCCGTGAGAGATGATGTTCTCCCTATCATTGCTCTCGATAAAGCCATCTACATGTCTATCGAGCACGGCAGCCGTGGAGATGAGCGCAAAATGAGAGACTTCACCGGCGGTATCATGTTGATCGGAGGCTGCTCGTTGATCAAAGGGCTCGACTCATACCTGGAGAATAGGCTGAGTCAATTGAAGCCTGGCTTGAAGAATTGGCAGGTGGCTGGGAAGCCGAAGGATCTCAACAATCAATTCGTGATGTGGAAAGGTGGGAGCGTCTTCGGAAGGATGAGGTCAACGAACGACAGCTGGATTGGGCGGCTGGAGTACGATCGGCTTGGTGCGAGGCTGCTGGCCTACAAGTGTATGTGGGCTTGGTAGACGAGGGTCTACGGATACCCAGAAGGCCACATATCAGCCATCATTCTTCTTCTAGCTAGCACGCCGTCAGAGGTAGTAACCCGGGCGTTGTTTTCTGCGTGCCTATCAACGGCACCCAGCCCTAGCCCAACCCCAATTCGTGATTACTATGTACCTTTAGGCGCATCTTCTCTGCCCCCATACCGCAATGGCAGCTTTGAAGTTCGTGAGATCGGTACGATTCCATACTGATGTTACAAGTTCTCCCCTATGCTGACCGAAAGTCAGGTTTGGGAGTCCTTCAGAGCCAACTCTGGGCTCGAGCCCAGGTATTCTCCCCTCGTAGCTATTCCTCCATATTAAGTCACTGAGACACAACCGGGTGCCTAAGGCTCTTAGACAACGTGAGTACGATATGCTCTCTCAATTCATACTGGTATCTTCCCATTCGTCTTTTCTCTCGTATGTTCGTAAGTATTCGTCGGGTCTTGATGCACGTCTTCCTATGAACTGGTTCAAGTCTCTTAACGAGACATCACCTCTTTGTATGACGTATAATGGGATACTGCTTCACGTACCATGAGCGACTCTGTATACACCTCAGCAGCAAGGCTGTGATGGCCTTCAAACCTCTGACTTGTGTTATATCTTGTTTCTTCCACTCATACATCACAGCTCCGAGTCACCGCTGCCCGTCCTGGGACCGTCAATTTCGAGCTCGACATAGAGAAGGAACACACAGTCAGTCTACGCCGCCTGATGACATCTCCAGCCCTCGAACGCCCATAATGGCTTGCCATGGTCGTGTTGGGCGTCCTTGTTGCAACCTAACCCTTGTGTCTAGAATCGACTAGGCATTCTTCATGGAGGCACAATCGCTAGCATGGGTATGTGACACCTACATCTTCATGACTACTGCATTGCCACGACTGATTCTCTCTTCGCAGTTGACCTCGGCGGCTCTCTAGCGGTGGCGTCAAAGGGCCTGTACGCTACGGGCGTATCGACGGACTTGAGCGGTATGGCATTTTAGCCAAACACCGTGTTGTGGAGCTGATTCGTTACTGCATAGTAACGTACCTGAATCCTGGCGGCAGGATAGGAGATCTACTGCGGGCGGTGCGTTCGCTCTCATCAGAAGCTCGATTATCTTGGAGCAAACGCTTCTGGCTGACGCAGTGACAGCAGGAGGTCACTTGCGATAAGTGTATGGACTGATTAGCATGAATCGCTTTGTCTAGAGCTGAGTGCAAACGATAATAGTCGGGAAGACGCTCGCATATACGACCATCCGCTTCACGAATCAGAATGATGAGTTGGTGGCTAGGGGGAGTCATACGAAGTAAGGTTCGACAGTCCTTTCGATAGAGCCTGTGTGCTGATGAGCAGGTACGTTGCGCTGTCGTGGAAAGACGAGAATAACATCACGGACGAGCTATCACCCAACAAGGGTAGATCGTAGATTCCTGGAGCATTCAATTTGCGAGAATAGATCCCATGTGCTGGCAGGATCCCAATACCAGCGGCTGTTCAAACGAAGAATTGTCTGCTTTGCACACTCGAAAAGACGAGTTGCCGATGAGGCGATGGCCCAGTGATAGCCCATTGCTCATAGCGGCAGAATGTCAACGAACGTTAGTGAGAAAGCAAGAAGAGAAGGGATTTTGGGTCGATGGGATAGACGTATAATATCTACTGTCTATAGAGGCAAGTTGCGTGCCGTTAGATGTATGAAGACGTCTGCACACTGTGCGAGACCGACTCCAGTGCGTCAACTCCTGGGACGCCGTGCTCTGCCCTGGGATCTCCCAACCGCTAATCGCTATAATCCGAGACAACCATCTGCTTTCGCCGTCCTGAAGGCCTCTTGACGACCAGATCCTCATCACTACCGATTTCGCGCTCGTCCGCATCCCCCACTCCTTTTCCATTCCCTTCCTCAACATCCGGTCTGCTGCTTAGTGTGACAGCTTCGATCTTTCGCCCGATGCCATCCTGCGACGAGTCTCCATGTTCTCGTGTCTGCGAAGAGGCAGGATGCGGCGACGACAGCGGCGTATCAGTCGCTTCATCCTCGCTGCTGATCGAAAGCGCACGCTTGGCTGGGGGTGATGAAGACCCAGCATTACCCAACGACATAACATCATCGTCTGAATCGTCCAGCCTTTTTGGTGAAGGCTTCCTACGCTTTCCCTTTCCAGCATCAAGGGTGTCCCCCTTCCTCTTCGCCTCCTTCTTCGCAACGCCCTGCACGCCTTCGGCCTTCTTCTCCACCCTCCCTGCCCTCAACGCCTCCATCACCCGCCCAGCTTGCCCCTTTCGCATTTCCTCCTCTCTCCGGAAGAACTCCGCGTCGGCTTCGTCATCATCGTCGCTGTCTCCGACGAATTCATTGCTTTTGATCTTCCTCCTCTTCTCGCGATCGGTTTCAAGACGTGCCTTGCGTCTTGCCTCTCTCGTCGCATCGCTTAGGCCTCCGTCCTCATCCTCTGATCCGGCTGCAGGCCTTCTTCTCCGCTTCTTGGACTTCATTTCCTTCAAAGCGTCCTTCTTCCTGGTCTTGTCATCCACCGACCCACCAGCGGGGAAAAGGAACTCCTCCTCCCCATCATCTATGATCCCATCACCGTCCGAATCGTCATCGTACTCTGCTTTCCTTTGCCTGGCGGCTGTATTGGCTTTGCGTCTCAGCATGTCCTCTGCATTCATAGTGTCTCCGTCGTCACCATACTGCATTACAGGATCCCTGCGGTGCCGGTCAATGCAATCATGTGTCTCGTGCAGCTCTCGAGCGGAGAGTGTCGAGGGGATAATCCAGGTAGCGCCTAGCTCGTCGTCGATGCCCAGGCGCTCGAAACCGGAAAGCGTCATCAGGAGGCGGAGCTTGTTGTCTTTGAAAATGGCTGTTGCGCGATCGGGGATGTCGGGCTTGACGACTACGGTGTCCATTGTCAGTAATTGTCCTCTTAGTTCCCACGACTCAGGGTTGCTTACTGATGGACGGAGCTTTCGACGGCTCATCCTGGCTTCCCTCGGGATCTTCATCAGCTCCAGCCTCCAATCTCCTCGCCGCGGCCTCAGCCTCCCAGCTCTGTCGCTCGCTCGCGGCGTCCGTCAGCACCTTCGCCACCCAGTCCACATGCTCAATCTTATGATCATACAACACCGCAACCGCAACCCCAAGCTGTTCCTCCCTACTCAACGCGCCTTTGACCTCCAACGTCGCCGGTGCTCTCGGCCTCGACGCTATCGTCTGCTCCTCATAGCCATACTCGAGATAAAACACCGTCGCTCGAATCTTACTAAACAGCAACTCCACCGCCAATTCCGGCCTCAGCTGCATCTTCTTCACCAGCCTCTTAATCAGCTGCCTAACCAGCTCCTCCCACTCCCGAAACACAGGTCCCGCACTATCCAGCCCGTCCGGCCCCTTGATCATGCGATGGAAAAGCGCAACGATATCAAGCCGAAACAGCATGACGCTCAACTCCTGCTTGAACGCCACCCTGTAGAAGAACCTATGCACCCGCTTCAACTGCTCCGCGCTCAGCTCGCTGTAGTACTTCGTGAAAGCCACAAACGTGTCCACGCACGCCTGCGTCATGAACTTGGCCGCAAAGCGCGTGAAGTCGAATTTCCGCTCCCGGGAAACCCGCTGCGCTTCCGCTATCTCTTCCATCTCGGACGCGTTGTCTGCGTCAGCGTCCACGGATGGCGCGCGCGCTGCCTTCTTGGAATTGCGCGCCTTCCGCCGCGAGCGCACCTGCAGGTCGACATTCTCGCGGGAGTAGCGCTCCAGCATGCGCAGGAAGACGTGGGCGAGCTCGGTGCAGGCGTCGAGGTAGCCGAAGCCTTGGTCTTTGTAGTCGCGGAGAATGGCGATGATGCGGTCGTGGGTGGTTTCCTCGTAGAAGATACGATTCTGGATGTTTTCTGCGATCTCCTGGTCTTCTTCCACGGGCGACTCGGCCATGTCCTGCACGATGAGGAGGATCTGCGTGAAGCAGCGCGTGCCGGCGTGGATGTCCCGCCAGGATTTCATGTCCAGCCGGTCTTGCATGAAGCGGTTGAGGAGGATGAAGGTTTCTTGGTTGAGGACGCTGGCGATGAGTGCGAAGCTGTCGGCTTCGAAGTCGGTGGTGAGTTTGGCGGGGGGTTTGTTCTTTTTGGAGGCTTCGGCTTTCTTGCGCCGGCGGACGCGCTCGGCTTCGAGGAACCAGGAGATGAGATAGAAGAACTGTTGCGAGTGGGTTTCAAGGACACGATCGGCTTCACGCTCGATGGCTTTGCGGATGTGGTTGAAGAGGGGGTTGAAGCTGGAGTCGAGGAATTCTTCGACGAAGGAGCGGAGATGCCGGGTTGCTGCTTCGTTCAGGGGCACGGGGAGGTCGAAGCGATCTGAGGTTGGGTCGGTGTCTTTCGAGCGCTGCTTGGGTTTGTTCCATTTTTTCGATTGGTCCATCTTCGAGAAGGTCTTCTCTCTGCTGTTGAGTACGTCTTGACCGGAAACGGTAGACACACCACGGGCATTGTCTCGTGGGACCCATATCATGGTGCCGAAGCGATTATGTCGTGTTGGTGCGTTCTTGGCATAGCTTCTGTGCATGTATGCTTCTTGCTTCAGCAGGGATTTAAGCTCGTCTGTGTTCGAGGCGTCTCGTTGTTCCCTATCCATGAAAAGCTTCTCCACATCGACACCCTTGAGAAGGTGGAACAGTACTTCCAGTATGACAGTATCCTGAGTATTGAAGTCCTCGCCAATGTTCGACGCAATTGTTAGGATCAGCGCAAGGACCTCCTGCTTGTGGACCGTTTCTATCGTGGCGGATCGCGAGACTTCGTTCTCATCACCCTCGACTGGTAGGTTTGGCGGTGCTGAGATCATTGCTACGTTCCGAAAGAAATAGAGAAGGAGCTTGATGATGCCTTCATCCCTCGAGCCTCGTTCGCCAGCCGGCAGGGCCAAGGAGGGCAGCCCGATGCGGACCGCTGTCCGGAGGATTGCTGCATCGTGCTGTATAATCGCACGCTTGTATCTTGTCTGCGCCAGCTGAAGATATGGCACGTGCCGATGGTGATTGACAGTCATCTGCGTCTCATCCTTCTCAATTGGCCATGTCAATGGTACGAGCAACTCCACTACCCAGTTCTAAATCAGCCCCGTCTCTCCTTCTCATCCATGATCATACGTACAGCATGCTAGAGCAATCTTTCCAGCCAATCGATCCTCCGTGGCGTCTTCCGGCCAAGCTGCCAGTATCTGCAGCAGGTCCCCATTGACGAGATTTGCTTCTGCAAGACATCGTGCAACGTCCAGACGATTCGCTTTCTCATCGTATAGCTTGAGCCACTTCTTGATGTCTTTCAAGCACGCTAAGGCGTCGTCGCCAAGGATATAATGGCCGTCCTCATCGGCGCCGGTTCCACCAAGCTATCCATTCATGTCAGCTCACAGGATATAGAGAAGGTTTGTGTGGGTGTACCGCTGAGACTAAACTGTAGACGTAGGCTCGGACTTCGGGATCGACAGTGCTGTATGATTTGGGGTTCAAAGCGGTGTCGCCAGCGCCTTCTGTGTCCATTGCGACCTCAGCGCAGGTAAGGATTTGAGCTGAGTACTGATCATGAAGACTTATAATATACTTGAATCAGAACGCGGTGCTTCACGCGACTCTTATCTTATCGCATTGCGCTAAGATATATTTAGCGTTATCAAAAGAATCTTGTTTGCTTGGCATTGAACCGTGCTTCTGTATGGTACCTGACATTCTTCTTTTCTCACCACCTCCTACCAAATTCCTATCGTGGGTCCGAAAACTGGGGCATGAGATCGATCTGTCGCAATGTACGTAAGGAGATCAAAGCGTAGGCCCTGTACTTAAAATACCCCGTAGGGACCTGGGACAAGGCTGGGATTAGGCCTCGGCATGTACGTCATACGGAGTACTACTATATTACTGCTCTTGAGGTTGAGTTGATGTATATTTGTGCGTTGCGTATCCCCAGCTCAACAATGCTCATCTCTCTTGCACTGAGAAGACGGGCGACTGGCTCGATTCGGATACTGTATTCACAACAAGCTTTCAGCACCGCCCCTGCAATGGCGGCAGAAGTCAAGAGACTAGGGGTCGTGGGAGCTGGGCAGATGGTCCGTCTTCGAACAAATACCTCGTAGTAGTGAAGCACTATGCTGATTTAAGGAGATCAGGGCCTAGGTATCGCGCTCGTCGCGGCGCAGAAAGCTCAAGTACCAGTCACTCTTGTCGATAGCTCCCAAGCATCCCTCGACAAAGGTTTGCAGTTCGCAGGTCAGCGCACCGATCCTGCCCCATCAGACGCATACAGACACGGAGACTGAGAGCATGCGCCACAGATAAGCTCCTAGCGAAAGATGTCGCAAAAGACCGTCTTTCTCAATCCGAAGCTTCCGAAACCCATTCCCGCCTAACCCCTACCACCAATATGGAGGACCTAGCCTCTGCAGACTTCATAATAGAAGCAGTACCCGAGATTCTAGACCTCAAGACCTCGATCTTCTCCCGACTAGCCACAATCGCGCCCTCTCACGCGATCCTTGCCACGAATACCTCTTCGATTTCAATAACCAAGATCGCCGCCTCAACCACGCCCAAGGATAGCCCCACAGATCTCACCGCTGCATCACGGGTCGTGAGCACCCACTTCATGAACCCGGTTCCGGTGCAGAAAGGTGTCGAAATCATAAGCGGTCTTCAAACGTCCCAATCCACAGTCGACACAGCCATCGAGTTCGTAAAGAGGATGGGCAAGATCCCATCCCAATCCGCAGATTCGCCTGGCTTCCTCGCAAATCGAATACTGATGCCTTATATCAACGAAGCCGTCATCTGTCTTGAGACTGGTGTAGGCGGAAAGGAGGATATCGACAATATAATGAAGAACGGTACGAATGTGCCCATGGGGCCATTGCAGTTGGCGGACTTCATTGGGCTGGATACATGTCTGGCGATCATGAAGGTTTTGCATACGGAGACTGGGGACTCGAAGTACAGACCCAGCGTTCTGTTGTCCAAGATGGTAGATGCTGGCTGGGTGGGGAAGAAATGTGGGAAGGGGTTCTATGAGTATTGAGTAGGTTTGTGGTTGTTGGTATGTAGCATAGTCTCACATATCATTCATCAATCGAGTCAAGCATGTTCTACTGGTTATACCTGCGGATGTTCCTATTCTTGCGGACTCCTTTTCTGTGAAAATCATGACTCAAATCTTCCCCTAGACTCGAACATGACCCTGAGGCCCTGCCTGTCGAGCCTTGGACAAACAAGCTCAATAGCTGTCAGCTTTATTGCTAGGTGGTCAGCTTCAAGCCGGCTGTGCATGACCATCCCATCGTTTCTGATGTGATTACGGTAAGAGCGTGACTCGACGACAGAGCTCGGATATGTCTTCCGCAGTCTCAGCTGATCATAAGCCATGACAGAAGATTGTTCATCCTGCATTCCTGGAGCATCAACAACCACTGGCACAGCAAGTCGCCAGGGTAAGGCTTTCCCCCGTCTGTATCATGTCGTTCGAACTGCGCGTAGGCAACCTTCACAGATACCTGCGTTGGACACGTTTCACCGACGATGAAGACAAACATAACTCAAGATTCACAAGCAACGCTCATCGCGAAGACTTCCTATTGCATATCAAGGGTTTGAAGTTACCGAAAAGTTGTTGTTTTCGGAGTTTGCAGAAGTGGAAATCTATAATATCGCATGGTGCATTGATGCTTGATACATGAGACGTGATGGCCACTATTCCTTCCCTGCTGTGTACGGTCTAATGCCACGGAACGCGACTGATGGACATTCTCACGCAACCTTCCGTCACGAATTCGCGATGATTCAGCACTGTTCCGCTTCTATAAGAGTGTCTTTGCAAGGCTTGATGGGCAAGAGGTCTCTGATCCCACGCACTGGGCACCATGGGATGCGGATTCGCTTGGTAATTCCTTCTCCTCTTTTGCTTGCCTGCCCTCGCTTGCCTCCATGGTTGTGATCCGAGTATGTCATTTCAGCTCTTCGAAGTTTTGCCGCTTTAGCGGAGGGCATTCACTGGTCCTTCCGTTCGGTCTATAGACATTTTGGTCCACACGAATCTTCAAGAGTGCCCCCGCGGATGGTTCCTGCTAAGCCAGCACGGGGGGATAACAAATTGGATCTGAGCTCCGGCTCGTACGATGCCGATGGTCGATTGGATATGCTCGGTAGTGGGCTTGCTGAGTTTAGGTGGGGAACCCACGGTTAGTGGAGCCAATGCAAAACCAGCGAGACACACCAATGCAAGGCGGGAGCGGGGGGACGATGGGGCTGCATTGTTCGTCAGTCCCCCACAACATGTCGCCCCGACCGTATTGCGCAGAGTGCAGAGTGCAGAGTGCAAGACAGAGGTCAAAGTACATATGGGTCGTTGGGGCTTAGTGGAACTGACAGCTCAAATTCGGCCGATCACTCCAAGCCGACTCTGATCCTGGATTCTGCAACCGTCCGCTGACATTCTTTGGTATATACAGAATTCGCACAAAGACGGCCCTCAGAGTTGCAATGGCCGTTAACTTGTTTCCAGGTTGCGTCTGATCAGATCGTCCAGATGGCGGGCTTCTTCAATTTGCAAAGGAACTTACCTGACTCTGCTTTTGTCAGCATTCGAGTGTGGATAGTTTTGATTGTCACTGCGTGCTGGTCATACTCGTACATTCGACGAAGAATCAAATATCAGGTACGCGAGAGATCGTACACTTTCGTCGAGATCAGTCCTGACCCATTGAGCTCGAGCCAGTAGTCTGAGACAGATTTTGGCGAGCAGTATGGCTGCTTACCAGTTACCGCGAAACTTCCGTACAAATGGCCTCTCGCGCTTGATATTGTACGGCGAGGTTTCGAAGCACACTGGGATAAGCGCCTCCTTGGATTGTTTTCTGATCTTTATGATGGATTGGGACCCAACATCGAACAGACACTCCTCGGAAACAACGGTTTCGTCACCATGGATCCTGAGAACATCGAGGTGATGCTTTCTTCGCGCTTCGAAGACTTCAGCTTTGGTCCAAGGAGAGCTGCCTTCTATGCTCTTCTCGGAGAAGGTATCTTCAACCAGGAGGGACCCCCTTGGAAACATTCTCGAGAACTCTTACGACGTCAATTTGTCCGGATGCAGTATCAAAACCTCGGCGCGTTTCGCGAGCACGTAGATAATATGATTAGTGTCCTCGATAAATCTGAAGGCGTTGTCGATCTTCAGCCTATCTTCTTCCGCTACACTCTAGACATTACAACAGCCCTGATCTTTGGCCAATCTGTGCACAGCCTAGTTAAGGAAGGACAAGATTCGTTCTCGGAGAGCTTTAGCGAAGCAGCCAACATCACGGCTTATCGTGGACGTCTTGGTGACCTGTACTGGATGTACACCCCCCCCAGGTTCTCCAGAGCATGTAAAGCGATCAAAAGCTACGTCGATGACTATGTTACAAACGCCAGAGGTACCCTTGGCAAAGCACCCGAATTATCAGAAGAGAGTGTTTCCCAACAGTACGCATTTATCAATGACCTCTACGATGAATTAAAGGATCCTATACTTGTCCGTGACCAGCTTGTAAGTGTTCTCCTTGCAGGTCGAGACTCAACAGCCTGTCTAATGTCTTGGACTTTCCGTCTGCTTGTCCGGTATCCGGCTGTCCTGGTGAAACTCCGCAAAGAAATCGAAGATGTGCTTGGTGACGAACAAAGTGTAACGAGAACCCACGTGAGGAACTTGCATTATCTTGTTTGTGTGCTAAAAGAAACTCTCCGGCTCTATCCACCAGTTCCAGCAAACCTCCGCTTCGCCACAAAGACTACCGTCTTTCCTCGTGGCGGAGATCCTGATGGCCGAGCCCCGGTTCTCATTCGCCAGGGAACCGGCATCACGTATTTGCCATATCTTATGCACCGACGAGCAGATCTGTATGGAGTAGATGCCACTCTCTTCCACCCCGAGCGATGGAAGGATTCAAAGCTCGCTGGAATCAAATGGGGATTTCTGCCTTTCAATGACGGACCACGAGTTTGTCTTGGTAGTAAGTACTCTCGAACCCGCGGGCCCACCTTCTCGCCCAATTTGATGCTGATACTTTTCTCTCAGAAGACCTTGCGATGATGGAAGCCTCCTACGGGATAGCGCGCATAATTCAGGCTTTCCCAGAGATCAGGCTACCCCCAGATTATTTGTGGGAGGAACCAGGAACAGAGAAACACGCACTTACACTTGTGCTGGCGAGCGCAGATGGCTGCAAAGTGATGTTAGCCTGAAGATTATTGCGATGATATCTCTCGGCCCAATCACATAGCATGAAGAGCGAAAGTATTTTCGCGATCTTGTCATCAGTTGAGACTTCAATCATTGAGATATACATAGAACTTTTCATTGAGAGAATAACGATGGACAGTACGACCAGTAAAGAGACGAAGCCAAAAAGGCAGACCGCTTCAACAATCTACATGATTTTCGAAACACAAGAGCAGGGCCGGAAAGGAAAGAAGAGGACAAATCCAGCAATTGAAGCAGGATGCTATGTTAGCGCACCTGCTGCGAGTAGCTTGGCAGTGAAGCGATGCATAGATGCTTCGTAGTAGAGCTCTGAGATCTTTGATCTCCTTACGTACGTTGCTGACGTATCGATCTCTTGCCTCAGTTCTCAGACCATGGTAGAAATTTGGTTAGGAGGTGGTAAGGGAACAAAGATCTACTGAAGACAAGTCTGCGATCTGGATGCCTCCTTGCGCCAGTTGCTTAGAGCGTTGGGTATTCACTCGTTCTGTTGGGATTAGACGTTGTCTTGGACTCTGAGGTATGTCGATCGAAAGACTCATGAGAGCCACTGGTCGCAGTCGGCGAAAGGGCTTGAACATCAAATAGCTCGATCTTGACGTTGAACAGTAGTTTCTCCCCTGGGTGACCGCTGCCACCTATTACCTCTAAACCCTCCACCATTCTCTCTCGAGTCTTTGCCGCATCTTGGCCTTTGCCGAGAGCCGTGTAGCATTTCAGCAAGAATGACAACGCAACGAGATGATCTGGGTGGTTTGGACGTGACTCCTGACGTGCTTTTACCACGCTAACAAGCAGCGTTTCCGCTTCCTGATACCGCTTTTGGCAGAGCAGCACGTGACCCATGTATGTCTTCCCATAGAGAGTACCGATATGGGTTGGGCCGAGATTCCGCTCTGCAACTAGAATGCCTGCTGAGAAGAGAGACTCGGCTTCGCTGCGATGTCTCCTGGCATTCTCCACTCGGGCGAGGTTGGCGATTGCCCACAGGGTGAGTGGATGGTCTTTGCCTAGCCTTTTCTTCCGGAGCTCAACCACATCGAGGATGATCCTATGTGCGCGTGGGAGGTCTTCACCAGCAGTGGCGCTATCTATTGATCGTTCAAGGTAGGACATCGCCAAGTCGTCCATCGCACTCAAAGTATCCTGGTGTGATGGACCGAGTTGCTGCTTAAGTCCATTGACCGTCGCTGAATGTACCTCGATGGCTTCATCATATTCACAATTCTTGGTAAGTATGCGACCAATGTTGCCCTTGGCCCTGAGAGTATCAGGGTCATGTAGACCTTTGACCTTGGCAAAGCCTTTGAACGCACGCTCGTGAAGCTTGCCTGCCTCGGAGAAACGTCCTTGCTGCCATCGAGTAACCCCCAACGCATCAGCCACTTCGAGTGTCTGGAGATCATCTTCTCCCCACATGGCAATGCAGGCTTCCAGAACTTGGTCTTGCAATGCTGCAGCATCTTTGAGCTTATCAAGCTGGCGGTATATAATGGCCAGAAACAAGGAGACGCGTATAGTCATTGGATCTTGCATACCCCGTATTTTGCTCAAGAGTTCATAGACTATGGTTAGTAGATTCTCTGCGTCCTGCCATAAACCGCATTGAGCGTACACAAAGCCGACTTTCGCAAGTTGAAGAATCTGCGATCTGTTCGGTTGTGGACGAAGAACAGGCCAAGGCCTCCGACGACGCTTCTGATTGCTCGCAATCCGGGTTTGAATTGTTTGTTCACATCTACGCACGTGGTCTACATGTGGCATAAGATTGCGTCGGAAGTCTTCGTCAGCTTCTGTGTTGGCTAGTGGTGGCAACAAGATAGATTGAGCCAGCGTTGTTGCCGCCGCCTGACACCAAACAGCCTGCTCCGCAATGCTCTCTGGACGCTCTCGCATCCAGATGTGGACCAATGGATGCATTGAGTGACTGTCGTTGGCAGATTTATGCGTGATCAATGACATCTGTGAGAGCACGAGTAATGCCGTTCGCAGTCGATACTTAACAAAGTGGTCCGAATCTGCGAGTCGAAGTACTTGAGGCAAAACGGGTTGGAACCCAAGTTGAACGAGAAACGAGTAGAATGTAAGCCCCATGGAACCTAGAGTTTGTGACCACGTCTTCGCTCGCAGTTTTCCATGCAAAGGCCTTTCGTCTTCTGCTTGTTTCGCCTCTTGCTTCTGTTCGGCCTTAGGGTTGTTGGCAGCTTGCAAGAGGATTCCAACACCAATGTTCTCATGGTGAAAGAAGGAGAACAGTTTTAGGAGATCGAGTGCGTCTTCTGAGGCGGGTGTCTCACTTGCCATGAATCCTTGATACATGATCTCGTAGGTGGAATAAATAATGGCATAGGCATCGTTATAGACTTGAACATTGGAACCTCTCCTGCTATTGATAATTCGGACTCGATCCCAATGCTCATCGAAAGAGGTCAAATAGTCATGCATCGTGCAGACGCCGGTGACAATCGCTTTCCCAGCATGTACTAGAGCCAAGGGCAGGCACCCAAGCTTTTTCGTAATCTCTGTAGCCAAGTGGTGAATAGCAGGACTATAGGGAGTAGGTTCGTCGGCTGCTCTCAGTAGCAGATCTTTCGCTTCGTCTTCTTTAAGCTCTGTGAAGCGAAGGTAACGCCGTCCGGGCATCCCGAGGGTTCTGAGCGCGGGATCCCGTGTGGTCACTATAATGGATCCCATCTCGCCCACGGGGAGATATTGCTCAATCGGCTTCTCCAGGCTGTCTGCGTTGTCGATTATCAAGAGCCACGGACTATGCGCATTGGCTAACCAGCTCTTGGCTGCAAGTGCGGTAGCTGGCTCGATTTTGGCTGCTCTCGCAATCCTTGTGAAGGATTGTGTGGCGAACTCGTCTGAGCTGGCGTCGATCCAGAAGATTCCCCAGAAGCTGGATTCAACTTAGCCGGCCGGGATTGACGCTGACTGCTTCATTACCTTACCAATGCCGTTTTTCCTGTGCAAATTTGCGGCAGACTTCGGTCTTGCCAGAACCACCAAGGCCAAAGATCACAAAGCGTTTCTGAACACGAGGCTGGTCCCATGGCATGGGCGAAAGCAGCGAGTCTTCAATCTTGTCCAATTCGGACCTTCTGCCAGTGAAGATGCTGCAGGCGGACTGAGGTACTTCGAAATAGAGATTGGGAGATGCCAGAGGGACCAGTTTTTGAGTTAGCTCTAATGTCCTGTGAAGCTGATACTCGTCAGTTGGTATCGCCTGGGTGCAGGGGAACACTCACCGTGGCTTCCAAAGATGACCCAGTGCTCGTCTGTAGCGAGGCAATCTGGTACTCGAGATTGACACGGAAATCTTGAATATCTTCGGATAATTGAGTGAACGAGCGGTCTGACGTAGACTGAATTCTTGTTGTAAAGACGCTGCCTATATTAATGCACCTGCAGTCGCATAGTTGCGAGACATTCTTACATATCTACAGAGGTCAAAAGAGTTTGTAATGATTGGTGATAGTCCCTTAGCTGCTGTCTCAGCATGCCGAATTCTGCTTCTTTTGATTGCTTTCTCAAGAACTTGCGGAGCCCGTCAAGCTTCGACAAAACCTTTCGGCTTTCCTTACCCACAATGAGCTTGAGAAGCGCGAAAAGCTTTACGAGCGTAGCCTGACAGCTTTGCACATTTTTGCCAACTTCTTCCCAAAGACTCTGTATCCCATCTTGTTTCTTTGAAATTGTTTCTGTAGCACGTGCCAAATCGTCCTCGAAGATGCTTTTGATCGATTGGATGACAGATATGATGGCTTCGACTTGGCGAGAAAGAGCTTCGATCTCATCGTTGACCTCATCCGCCCCCACCTTGATATCATATATGTACTTTCCAACGCGCAAGCAGACGTCCAGCAGGCTCACGGTTCCAACTACTATCGAGAATGGATCCGCCATCCGTCACGCCTTGACGTCGGAGAGTAAATATGGCCTTTAGCTGTGAAGCAAGGGGAGACGAAAAGAATGAGGAAATTGCCCCTGGCCTACATTTCAACGATGGTATGCAGGAAATAGAGGCAACGAGGCAACGAGGCAACAAAAGCTTGAAGATCAGCATCAAAACTCCATTCAAATCAAGGGCTTTGGACGGTACTTCGTCCATATTTGAAACGCCTAAATGCTGTACGACCCAATGCAGCGCTGCCGCGGATACTCCATTGGTGCCAAGACCTGAGCACGACATATGGTGCGGTTCAATGCGAAAAAGAACGTTTCGAATCCAAAATAGCAGACGAGGATCATGAAGGAGAAATATCAGAGGATTTGCTCGGGATCGGAAGTCATGGCTGAGATCTCGTACCATGACAAGAACCCATCTGACTTGGTTTCGCGATCTTGCAGAGATGATTCCATGACCGGCTTCCTGCAGGACGTTCCGGTGAGGCTGATGAGTTCGACGACAGGGGCTCCAACACAAGCAAAACCTGGACAGCAAGGGTTTTGGTCGTTTGCGTAAGTTGCTCGCTGTCAGGCGCTTTTGGACAGAAATGTGTTGGCTATGGCGCTGGCTGTGTGATCGGGTGAGAGCAAATGTTTGTTTGATCAAACAATTGTGTCCTGGACGACCTGGCGTCGTACAAAAGGTAGCTCAAGGAAAAAATCTAGAAAACAGATTAGAGAGCCAACACTTTCCAAGTTCCAGTCTGAGGCATCTTCAGCTCTAACGCCTGCAAAATCACCATGAGGCCTCGGGCCCGAAGGCAAGACCCCTGGGTCGATACTATTGACGGACCATTACCGCCTCGACGCCCTCGTAAAAGGGCTGGCCAACTTGTGTGGCCAAGAGACAGAAAAGGAATGTCGATATGGAGCTGGGGCAGACTAAAAGACGTTGTTACCGGCAAAGGTCCTGACATCTGGGCCACTCGCCGCGGTAGCCTGGGTCCGCATCGCCCGATCTGGTCTGGCTGGCACGATGCACCATGGGCGGACAACCTTGGTTACCTTTATAGAAACGAACATCCTGCTCCTCCTTGGCCTGGGGCGTACCGACCAGATGATGTAAAGTACGATTTTAAGACACGTTCGTATCGCCATCCGGATCATCGGACATGGACCGATGCAAAACGCAGCGATGACAGGAACGAAGTGATGTATCACCGCAACATGTTAGGCACCGAGTTTGTTCATGATCCGTGGGGCGATCCGGCGTTCAATCCTGGGGGATGGAATCCATTCGCTCATAACGAAGGCCCTCTCATGGGCTGGGCTGGAGATGAAGTCCCCCATGTGCGGTGACGCCCGTTTATTGGTTCAAGAGCAGCTTTCATGGAGGGCTTCCCATCCATCATCAGCGCTTCTTAGTCCCTTCTTCGCCCTTTTGGTTGGAAAGCGGGCATCTCGGTCCAAAAGCCGTGCACACTTGGCGCACGGCCTAGACTTAATGTCGGCGTAGGAAGCCAGCATTCCCTACGGTCAAATCAGTACTTGGGCTGGGAGAGCAAGGGATAACATTACAAGCGCATAATCAATGGATTCTGAACGTAGTTGGAGGCGGACCATCCGGAGGACCGTTTCATGTATATTAGTCCTTTCTTTACAGGTGACTTCGAAGGCGGAGTGCTCGAAGTTGATCGCAAGTGCGAAGTGAATGTGGGCCGGGAGAGGAAGGTAGATCTGCTGTCCGTTAGCTTGTCAACTACGCTTTGCTCATAGACTTGTCAACCTCAATGGTCGCTGGGTCGCTACTCCGCTGGTTGATCTCGACACCCGGGTGCTTCGCCCTAAATCTTTCCACAGCTGCGAGCACCTCTCCAGGTGTTGGAAACACGGCTGTTTCGCCATCTTGCAAACCCTCCTCTTGCTTTGCCATAGCACCTCCAGTACCCATATTACGTACTTCGAGCCACTCAGGATGCTCGGTGACTATCCAAGGCGTAATCTCCTCCGGATCCGCAACCCTGCTCTCTTTTGCCCTCCTTAGTGTTTCCTGTGGCCCCGGCTCTTGCATGAACTTCGCGAATGATTTAATCGCTTTTGCAGTCTCCACAGCGTTCCGCGAGTAGCTCGCATATAGTTCTTCGGGCAAAGCGTGTTGCGCAAGCAAAGGGTCGACAAGCTGGGGCATGGTTTCGCGGAGCTGTCGTAGCTGTACTCGTCTGATCAGTATCGACGACAGCTGAGTGAGGTTTGCGAGTGGAATACCTGGATGTGCATGTTCTGTAGTTGATCTAACGAAGAGACGATCTTACTCTCATTCCAGACCATGTCTGGAATTGGCTCGCTAGGACCATTCGACGAGGATACGGCAGCCATTGTTCCCGCACTCCAAATGCTCCGAATTGATATAGGCGCTTAGACAGCGAACTCTCTTGTGTGGTTGATGTACTTTAGATGGCGGGAGGACATTTGCGGGCTGTGGGAACAAAGCCGAGACTTTGCGGGGAAAGTTCATTGTTGGAATTCAAAGCATATTCACACCCTATTTGTTATGACTATGGATGGATTGCGAATCACATCTCTCTTTCCGAGGACTAGAATCATCGCCTCGAATGTGTGAAGAGCTGCATAACATTGTTCCCTCGGTACCCCTTGCCATTTTGCGGGTCGGGAGTTGAAGCAAGGACCAGATCGCGCACAACGCCAGTTTCTGGGAGTATCTATGTAGAATCAGGCGTCCGCTCGTGCAGCTTTACTCAACGTGAAAGTAGAAAGCACCATGGCCCTCTCCATAGACTGTCTCTCTGCATACTTTTGCTTCCCCCTGTCTGGACAACACGATAATCGATTGTGGATGTTGGCCTATCGAAAACCACGGCCCCGGGGTCGAGGATACAGGTCATCGCTGTACAGTGGTCGATAATTGTTGCCTCTTCCATTGTCCCTTCCATTGTCCCTACCCCTGCCTCCCTCTCGTCGACCGTCTTGCCAGTCGTCTCGACGAACGTCAGTGTCGACATCCATCTGATCCGATTTTGACTCAAAGCCGTAGCTGCCATCTTGAAATTCAGGATCTGCTCGCCTCCTGTTCCGGTCATATTGCTCCCGCTGGCTGTCGTACGAAGGTTCATTGCGACTTAGGTCAACCTCAGGGGTGGCTGGTGGTTTACTTGCTGGGGCAACTGGTGTACTTGTAGCTGCGCCATGCTTCATGTAGATATGGAGTATGCGTCCATCAGCCTGCGAAAGAAAGTCAGATCCAACCATGTCGTCGCAACATCGCAGCTTTACCTTCTTGTTGTTGAAGGTTGAGATGACATTGTCTGCGCTACCTTTGTCCGCAAATACCATTTCCGCAATGACAGTTGGAGTAGAAGTCATTATCTTGCAGCTCTGCATCTCGCCCACGGTCGGAACCATTGCCGACTCGATATCGGCAGCGGTTGTGCCCGGAGCAAAGTTGCTACCCATCACAACGTATGGACCGGCCAGGCCACGAATGCTGAACCCTTCACTAGCGCCATTGATACTGACATTCTGCAAAGCTTCTTGCAGACGCTTGTTCCGTCGATCGTTGCGGGGTGTACGACCCATAGGGTTTGAAAGCGCTGGGCTTCGCGCGGGTGGATTTCGTGGGCTATGGGCCTGCTGCAGATCGTGACGTCCATTGGGATTGCCTGTTATTTTGGGTCTCGGGGTAGATGATGCGGACCGCTGTGGATATTGATCAGACGTGACATGAGGAGGATCTTTGTCCTAAGATCCGTCGTACCTTGGTAATTCCAACCCTACTCGCTAGGCTTGGGCCAGTGCCTGGTTTACGCACACCATTGCTGGGTGTGCTCGCCCTACGATTCTTGCCGAATATTTGCTGAGCGAGCGCCTCATTCTTTCTGCGCTGGCGATCTGTTGCTCTTAGCATGACAGCTCAGAAAGGGTAGGATAACATACCAGCCTGAATAACGTCATCGAACGAAACAATCTCTGGCCCAGCTGCCATAGTAATTGATGGTCGGCGTGGTAGGAGCACTGGGGAACATTTATCCCATGGCCAACAATATCATAGGATAGTCCACTAACATGGACCTCATGCGTTGATAAGGTAGGTAGGTAGGTAGGCTGAGGTAGGCATGAGTGTACCGTATCAATCAGGTCATCTCACTAGCGTCGTAATATAATTCAGCCCTACCACAATCAACGAGTAGCTGCTCCGTTTCAATATCGCGATGGACCACAGACCTTCATGCGCCTTGACTCGGAGCAGCCTCTTGCCTGCTCTGGAAAATTTGGCCAAGGTCCTTCCTTTGCAACCTCGTAACGGTGGATGTCTAAACGAAACGGTCTTACAAGATTACATGCGCTGACAAGGAACGGTCCATCAATTCTCGGCATTCTTTCGAGAAACACGTTGACGGAGTGACGGGGACTGATTGACCAAGGGAGAACCACCTCAAAGAAGGGACATCATGATATGTTTGACGCATTGGGGGCAATACCTCGCATAAGTGTGCGAGATTCATGACTTCCTTTCGGAGAAAGGGTCTGTCGCAGGGTTGGACCAATGGAGGCAGTCACGGTAGAGGAGGCTGCCTTGCGCATTACAGATCGAAGTCTCCTTCCTGTTCCGTTAGCTCGTTTTATTCTACGGCTTCGTGTGACTGCTCTGCTGCCGCGCAATGTTGCAGTAATTCTTCTTCAGATGATCCGACCGTCTCGTTTCTTTACTCCCTAGGTCTCGCTTACTTTAGACAATATGTCTACTCTTCGTCACAGACTTAGCAATTTCATTGGCTTCAGCGAAGACTCCACAGCTGATAGCGATGCGAGCACAAGAGCTATCAGAAGTCTCTCGGAATCTGACAGTGACAGCGGCTCTGGGCGAAATCGCAAAGATTCTACGTTCTCTCGAGAATCTGATCATACAAGTATAGCAACGAGCATTGAGGAAAATGCAGCGTCCCAAAAGCCAGCCTCTCCAGGCAGGCTAAAGAAAGCAGCCTCCACCACCTTTCAAGCCCTATCCAGCTCGCTCAGATCCAGGACTCAGCTATTCTACTCCAACGTTGAAGCTGCACGGCCAGTTACCCCTCGGAATCTCGAGGATGAGATACCTGAAGGACTCCGCGAAGGCACAACGTTGTGGTCTTCGACGAGGAAGAGGATGGGTCGAAGCCCACGAGCTACGCTGGATAATGCATTCAATAGTCCTCGGAAAGCCGAGTCGCGGAATCCAGACACTAGCCCAGGCTCCCCACAAAGCACCCATCGCCGTTCATCCTTGTGGTCGTCAATCAAGGGGCGAGCCAATCGCAGCGCTTCTATTGGCAAAGAGGTTGCACAGGCCGAGGAACATCCGACTACATCTCCACGATCACCGATAGACGATTCCGCCCCTTTCCTTGTTGTAGACATTCCCGACGGTACTCTTAGGGTCTCTCAGCTTCTCCTAAGGTCCAAGTCTCGGAGCGGTACAGGCTCACCTTTCTCAATAGTGAGAGATTCAATGAATTTTTATAAAGCTAAAGACGAATCAACAGAAACGGCATCTGGTAAGTGTTGCCTTGGCCCTTCGTTCTTGATCGTGCGACCGAATAACGTATGACAGCGCCAGAGTCGCCTTCAGGAAGCGTGACAAACGATCCGGCCGGCCGGCCTCGTGTACGCTTTTTAGAGCTTACTCCACCTCGCACAGAGGCGAAGACTGTTCAGCGGGGTCATGGGCCCAATCAGCCAGCAATCATGTCTCGGTTATCTATTTCGCGTACCACCAGCCTGAAAATCGGACTCAACGATCTGGGGGTGGTCAACCTCGAGTCTCCTGACAGCGGATTGACGCATCATCCTACACAAGTATCAAACAGCCCGGTCGGTAATGAAGGACGGCTTTTTGGTGAAGGTACTTTGATGGATTCCCCAGATCCGCCCAGCATGGGACCCCGGAATGTCTGGAATCAGGCAAGAGCTGATCGTGAAAGCCGTTACTCTGCTCTGGAAACTGTGGAAACTGACGTGGATTCGGAGTCCGATTCAGACTTGGATCTTAGAAGGTTTCCAGCGAGGGATCCGGCATTGACGTTAAACCAATCAGGTACGGTAAAGGCCGACTTTTCGCCAGATAGACCAAGCTCGACCAAAGGGGACTTACAGTATGCCGTCGAGGCTATCGAGAGGTTGCCAGGCAGAGTTTTCGACGACTCAAGTTCCTCCGAGGCAGAGGTCATTGCCCCTCGAAGGTCGCTTGAGGAGCCTGAGCCTGCACCATTAGCTGAAAGTTGGGAATACGCAATCGCAGCAGCGGATCGACGTTACGAAGCGGAACATGAGACCAAAGATTTGGCATCCGCTTCGCAGGCTGCAGCCGCCGCAGCCTCGCCTCAGAAGCCGAATTTCCACGGTGATCTGCTCTACGCTGTCGAAGCTATTGAGCGAAAGTCAGGTATAGCATACGACCATTCAGCTTCGTCAAGCTCAGTTCACACCCCTGAGAAGCCTGGACCGAAGCCAGGATTGTTCGCTACTAGCCCCAACCTGGCCAACGGAACCCTCCAACATTGGTGCGGTTTGGGCCTACCACCACCAGGATTAATGGAGCACTTCGGTAATACGTCCACTGACAGCGTGTCTACCACCGAGAGCTGCGCGGTGACCACCCATGACCCTCTATGCTACGTACCTCCGCCCTATCCGAGTCATCATATGCGATCGAGTCCCGTTGGAAGCCTGAAGAAGCATAGAGCCGGCGAGGAGGACATCTGCGATTTCCAGAATGAAACGAGCAAAGCTGGCATGGACCCACATGCCGCTGTCCTTGATCAGTCGCCATGGTCAGATCTGCTGTTCGATAGTGCTATACACATGAAGCTTACAGCGCAGCCTCTGCCGCCAGCTAAACCTCGACCGTCCTCCGCGGTCGATGCTGAGCTGAAGCTTACCAAAGAGCCGCTGACACCGGACAAATTACGAGTGCTCGCACCAGCAGAGATACCCCTGCCAGAAACCCCGTTCCCAGCATCAGGTACCTTCGATCTTCCACTCCGGTTGAAGAAGGATCGTTCTCCACTCAAAGAAGCGGAAGCCTCTAGAAAAGATCTAGAAATTGTAGACGAAGTCAAACGCTTGGAACCTCCATCCAACGCGGCGCAACTCCCAGTCTTCGATGAACCCTCCACTCCCCCAAAACAGAAGAAGAAAAGGTCGCCCAGACGTAAGAAATCGAGGAAATCGCTCAAGAAGCTATCACCTTCGAGACAGGAAGCCCGCATCCCCGCCGAGACGTCCGGGAACTCGGAGAAGCAGTACTCATACTCGCAGATCGTCAAGGGTGATCGTCAGGTCGATACGCTTAAAACAAACATCAAAGATCTCGAAGGCGGCATCATCACTCATAAAGACTCGCATTCCCCAGCCGCACCTCAAGATACTGGCCTCCCAAGGATTGAGATGGAGCGGTGGGACGATGAAGCTAAAGCTGCGGTGGCGAAGCATCTGACGAATGTGGTTTACGACCTTGAGCGGCTGGCTGATAAGGAGAACGCGGGTGCGCAGGATGAGGATGTGGAGGTTGCTTAAATACGGTACGTGCAGTGGGTGTGTGGATTACGATATTATAGACTACTGGCATCCTCTTTCCTGGACATTGTATTGTGGACGTTGGGACACAGTGTTATTGAGGGCATAAAGTTTTGGGTGCTGCATTGATATCAGGGCATCCTTCGTTAGAAGGGTAGCTCTATTTTCAAGTTTTATCGGTCATTCATTAGTGTGGATGGCAGGCCGAAAAGGTATTGCTGCCGTGATGGCTTTACTTTAGTAGAGATAGCATAGCATAGCATAGCATGAATCCATCGCAGACATCTCTACCTCGGATACTCTCCCCTGATATATCGCCCTTCCAGCACCCATCTACATCCATCAACACCTCCTCCACGGCGCCACTCCCCCATCACAGACCCCACACCAAACAACGAATACCCTTCCATCAACCAAACAAATACCCCCTAAATCATCGACATCAACCAATTCCCCTTAACCCTCCTACCTCCCATATTTCCCTATCATTCCATAATTACACACTCTGAGCACACCCCCCAATTCTAGCTCTTGCTATCAAGTCAACAGTAACAGACGGACTGGAGCGGAAATCTCTTTCCTTCTGTCCCCACCCCCACCCCCGCCGATATTCGGATCTTTAAATAGGAAAGTAAATTACTGCAAATGGAAATAATTAGGCTCATTCGCTGCGGTGTTGTTAGGTGTTTTGGGGCTGGATAAGGGGAGGTGGGTTGGTTGGTGAGTAGTTGGAAGTACGTACGGGGGCGGTTGTGGCAATGGCACGAAGGAGAATCCTATAGGGGGGAGTGGACGGGGTACAAACCAGGGTGGGCGTGAGGGATGGAGTGTCAAAAAGGGGCAAGTGTTTTGGAGAGGGAGGATGAGGGGATAGGAAGTGGGTTTAAGAGAAGGTAGGACCGTTTTCAGCGGGATGTGGAATTTGAAAGGTGGCGAGTTTTTAAGAGACAGGAATGAGGGAAGGTAGGTGTCGGTTTCGGTGTGAGAGTGAGGCAAAGAGATATTTCTGCGGAGTGGAGAGGGGGGTGCAAGGAGGAAGGAAGGAAATGGGGGGGTCGGATTGAGTTTGAAGGAGGTAGGATTTTTGGGAGCGGGATGTGAGATTAGAAAGGGGATGGGGGATGATGGAAGAAGGGGGAGGTGTGTAAGAGAGGGAGGGACGAGGGAGGAGACGAGGGAAGAATGTGGTGAGTGGGGAGAAGGGGTTTGAAGAGGGGTTATAAGGAGGAATGTGGGAGTAGAAGCAATGGATTGAGGTAGAAGGGGATGGGATAGGTGTAAAGGGGAATTGAATAGATGCAAAGAGAAGATCGAAGAAGAAGGCGTTACTGCATCCGTGAGGATATTAGCAAATGAGAGTAAGATAGATGGAAAGATAACAGGCTAAAGAATCATCAGCCCAATCAAACTCTACTATCACGTACGTATTTCGACCTGGAGATAGATGGATAGTATGAATATGACCCCGGTATATGTACACGACTCGCACGAACACACGCATGCAATCCCAGCCAAAGCACACTGCCTCGGTGCCCACGAAGCCAAGCTCAGCAGAGAAATTCAAAGTAGAAATTAGGAAGTCTGTGTCGCTCTGCAAGCTCGACTTAGCTCGCCTCACCCCTTTGCGGACAGAAAGACACGTACTCGAACGAATCAGCTGTAAGCCACGCAGGCGCTGCCCTCGAGTCCTCTGTCTCTGTCTCTCTCTCACCCTCTTCCCCACAAGCGCGCAATCCTGCATGCCCACTGAGGGCGGGGGGCTCTTCTAGAAATTGAATTAAAGAAAGATTTGATGGAAGCCCAATTGCCACGAATACCAGATATGCTGATCAGATAGCCGTCTTCGATTATGCCAAAGCCGCCGCCCCGTTGTTCGCCATGCCCTCGTTGTATACTAGCGCCGATCCGGAGACGTAGGAAAGAAAGGGGACTTTTGGTAAGACACGGTCTAAGTGAAGAGATATGCATGCTTGATATGAGAGCGTGCTCGCAGAGGGTGTGGTCCTGGCGGATGCACGCGGTAGATGGCGGCGACCTTGCTCGCAGAAAGCACCCTGTGAAAGAAGGATTGTGACGAGAGGGGCTCATGATGTTGTTCCATCAACTTCCTCCTTCTCTTTCCCAAGAGGCGACTTCGATCGTTGGCGCTCCGCTGGCTGGAGCTTCGTGGTTGGAGGCGAGGTAGCAGGAGAAGCGGAATCGGCTGGTTCTCCGGAATCAAGGCTTGCAAGAGCACTAGCCTGGCATTAATATCTTCTTTAAACCGTTCTGAAGGTTCGGACTTACCTGAAAGCATTCTTCGAAGTTTCCTTATCTTCTTTGTCTTTCTTCTCCTTCTGAGCTGGCGGTGTGCCTGTCCGGCTTGATGCATTCGAATCCTCACCAGGTTTCGCAAATAGCGGCTTTCGGGTGTTGGATCCTCTAGCACTCGCGAACATTGAGCTTGGTCCAAAGGTAAGCGCCTGTTGCGAGGTCGCTTGACGTGAAATGTTGCGACTCTGCAATCTTCGGATGTCGTCGACGCCAACGCGCCCGTAGTCTGGCGGAGGCATCGCTCCCCCACCGGAAAAGTTGCGAGCATCACCGCGACCGATAGGTGGACGACCTCCGCCACCGCCTCCTCTCCGCGATGCGGCATCACGCATTCGTTCTTGCTCTTTCTCATGTTCTGCAGCAACAGCCTAAACGTGTTAGTACTGTGAATAAAGGCCAAGCGTTATGTGCTCACCTGTGCTCGAACCGCTTCAAGGGTGGTGGGGCCTTTGGTGGCTCCGTCCTTCGTCTGCCAGCCTGCTCTTCGCAAATCAATGATATCCTGAATAGGTCAGCAAATATCACGACGACCAAGAAATGTAACGCTTACCAACAGCATGAACCTCAATCGACTGGGTAGGCCCTCAGTGTTGACCATGCCGTTAATCCGCTGGAAGTACGCATCCATCAATTGTCCGCCGCGCTCGTTGCTTTGAAGATTTTGACCGATAGTCTTGAGCAAGCTCGTGAGCGATTCAATTTCGGCTTCGTCTGGCATGCCCTCGTAATCCACGAGTTTGTGCACGCACTGGTGCATGATACGCTCCGTGAGCATGCCCAACTTGTACAGTTCACCAATGAATCTCACAAGACCCAGACCACGACGCTTAGCAGCGGCTGCGATGTAGTACTCGTCTGAAAGCATAACTGCTTCCTCCGACTCGCCTTCAGACTTCTTTGGCACATCCGTCTTCCAGCCTCGCTCGAATTCGGTCTGGCAGCGGTTGAGGAGGTACTTCCGGAAAAGCGCGCCTCCAACGACGACTTGACCATCCTTGCTGAGGATACCCTCGTCCTTGATCTCGGGACTCATGGACTCAAGCATACGCTTGCAAAATTCGGCATACATTTGAGCCCAGTGGGCTTCGTCTGTGGCCTTTTCGAAGGTAAGTTGGATGACCTGCCTCAACGTACGTCCATCGCTTTCATCTTTTGACTGGCCTGCAATCTGAAGAATTTGCTCAGAGATCTTCATGAAGTTGTTAGGCGTCATCTTGTTGAGATTTGATTTGACTTTGCGTTGAACCACATCAGGAGCCATATGGCCGTCCCCACCGGGAGCTGGGCCAGCCATCCCAGTCGCACCTTGACCCACCGATCGAGGCTTCCATCCAGTGGCAGAAACTTCAATAGGCTTGAGATTCATGCCTGAAGTTATTGGCATGGCCTTTGCATCTCTCTCGGACTCGCGAGGTTTGCCGCTCTTGCTGCCGCGCGTCGACCCACCACGCTGGCTGGGATTGCCTCGTGGCGAGTGTGGATGAGCTCCCATGCCCGCGGCCGAAGGATTTCGCTCCATGGACTTTGTCGTAGCCATGGGGAATCCACCCGTACGATTGCCAATCAATGGAGCTATCGGATTCTGCATCGTTCGTTGGCCAGGTGGGGCTTGTAGCGCATTTGTGGACGCCTTGAATCGGTCTTGCGAACTCGTACCAGGAGGTAAGGTTCTCCCATTCACAGGATTCTGGAAACCTCCCATCCGTGGCTGGTTGTTTGAAGGCTGGCGGGCTACCATATTCCCCATTGTAGGGTTAGTGCCGCGAGAAGACGCAGATCGAGCCGAAGAAGGTTCAGCGGTCTCACCCATGATCTGCTTGATGTTGGCCTCCCAGTCATCTGATGGTTTCTCCACGAAGACGCCCCTGAATTGCATCAGGAAATTCCTATCGTAGTTGAACTTGCCCGCTGGTGCGTTGGTGTTCAACGATGGGTTTGGCGAAGCGAAGCCGGAAGGGTAAGACACGTCATTGATGTTCAAGAGGCGCCGTGCGGACAAGAGCGATGTGAGCTGTGCACTTCGTTGGGGTGACTCCACTTCCTTCGTGGTCTCGAGCTTGAGTGCAGCAGGTTTTGGCTTGACCCCGGTTGTGCGGCCCGGATGAGGCATCGGAGCTTCAGACGCAGGTGTGGCAGCACCACTATCATCGGGAGTTTCTGCTACAGGAGCATCCTCGCTGTTTGGCGTGCCAGGGTTTTCCTTCTTCAGAGCGGCGAACAAGTCTGTCCGCTCTTTCTGAGACTCTCCGCTTTCGCCAGTCTCGAGTTTCTTGACCCTGGCTTCCTCGGCCTCTTCAGCTTCGCGCTCTGCTCTCTTCATGTCCTCGTCAGCCATCTGTGCGGCTTCTGCTTCCTTGCGTTTTTCCTCTTCTTTCTTGGCCTGCTTCTCCTTCTGATAGCGCTCTTCACGCTCCTCTTCCTCTTTCTCCTTGGCCAACATTTCAGCCTCGAGACGATCCATTTCTTCTTCCTGCTCCTTTTCTTTCTTAGCCTTCTCCTCGGCCACCTCTTTAGCTTTAGCTGCCGCTCTCTCCGCCTCCTCTGCTTTGGCCTTGGCCTTCTTCTCCGCGTTTTCGGCTTCCATCTGCTCTCTAGCAGCTTCTTGCTCTCTGGCCTCGGCATCTTCCTTCTCCTTTAGAGCCTGAGCTTCGGCAGCTTTCTTCTGCTCGGCGACCTTGGCCGCCTCCTCTTCCTGCTTCCTCTTTTCATCAGCTTTGTCCGCTTCCATCTTCTTGGCAATGGCGTCCTTCATCTCATTGCGTTTCTCCTCATCGGTCTTGACCAACTTGCTTTCAGTGCGGTGATGTTGGACTTCAGGCTGACTACCGGAACGCGGAGGAGGCGGTGTTGGTGTGGAGGAAACGTTGGCCGGAGAGCTCTTGCTTGCAGGTGAACTTACTTGTTTGGCGAAATCTATGACAGTTCCGGTAGTGGGATCCTTAATCACGAGGCCACCCTTGCGTTGCGGCTTCTGGAAACTCGGAGGCTTAGAAGCTGGAATGTTTGTTGAGTGGTTAGATGCCGGAGTCTGGTTCGCGCTGGGAGTGGTGCTTAGAGGAGCCTGTGGTCTCCCTGTTGTCGAGCCGGGCCGATCGGAGGCGGACATCGCCGATGGGTTGCGCGACATGTTCTGAGGCTGTGGCGCACTCCCATACTGTCCAGGAAAATATTGCTGCTGCCCAGCCTGCTGTTGTTGTTGTTGAGGTCGGGGTGAACCTGGGGGCAAGTGCACCCCCTGAGCCATGTTCAATTGTTGGTAATATGCAGCTAATTGCGGATCGTAGAAGCCCTGCTGCACGCCATACGGCCCCTGATTTCTAACTGTCAGATACTGCTCAAATTTTCCAGTTACTGGAGAGAAGTCTGGAGTGGGCAAGTTTCGTGGCCCTCCAGGTAAAGAAATCTGAGCCGTACGGAGCTCAGGTGTATGGTGATTGATATGCAGGGGCAAAGAAGATTGAGGATTTACTTGGGGAACCATGTTCTGTGGATAGCCTCCATAATACTGCGCATACATCGGCGACCCCATCGGTATCTGACCCTGCTGGTGGTGGACAGGCTGCGCATTCGGCAGAGCGGGGCTGCGAGATGCCATATGTGGTGAGGGCGGAAATGGCGGCACCCCGAGTGCGCGACCTTGTTGCTGATAGCCCTGATTCATGTTTTGGTTGCCCCGAGGTTGGTTAGGATTAGGTCGGAAGTTGTTCGAATTTGGACCTGGGGAGTATGACATCTGCGGACCATAAGCTGCTGCACCGTAGCCACCTCGTCCACGGCCGCCTTGAGGTGGATATCCGCCTCTGCCTTGGGTAGGCGGCATTGCTTGGTTGCTGAAGTCACTGTGTGTAGATTGCGATGACTCGCGGCGCAGGTGACTAGTTTGAGGACCCGTGGGGGGCATGCCTTGAGGCATACCAGGTCGTAATTGACGCTAAGCCTAAGTTAGAAAACAGGCATTGCATCTGGAATGATGAGTACTCACAGCCGGATCTTCACCATTCATGCTACCAAAGTTGACATTGTTACCTTGACCTTGGAATGCGGATGGCGGTCTACCTCCACTGGCAGGCGGCTGAGGTATTGGTGAAGGCGAAGACATGGGCGATGTGATACGTGGATTAGGAGCGTTGACCGCCAGAGACTGTGTGGACTGGCTCAGTTGTGGGGTAGCTTTCGCCATCGCTGGTGAGCCATCGGGATTGAAGGTACCGAACTGGATTCCATTGCTTCCAGACGGTTTTCCAACAGGGCCTCCGTTGGACATGTAGCCTGAAGCTCCCGCAGCGCTTATTGTAACAGAGGATTTCCGGCTGTGATCGCCAAGTCCAGGAGTAGAACTCATCCCTGCAGTTGCTCCATTGATAGCTGGTGAGTCCACCGTCGGGACTGCCGGTACGATGGGATTTCGCCCATTTACCGGGGAGACGGCATCCGGCTTGCCATGCTGAGCTTGTGCGACGCCGCCCGCGGCCCCTTGAGGATTGGCGATGGCGGGAGCTGGCGAAAAGGGCTTCTTGCTTACGCTGACGTAGCTTTGTGGTTGCGGCGGTTGGACTTGCTGAGAGATGGATGTCATCTGAAAAGCGGGTTGTTTTCGTGGTAAGATTTTCGGTTGTGTGTGGGTCGACGCAAGCTCGATGCGATCACGAGTTATTAAAGTCCAGATCGCAGATCCAGGACGTGTTCGAAGATAGAAATTAGAAGATCGCGGAGTGGAGAAGGCTGACTGTGACTCTAATTGGGTGACAGCAACCGGCTATGTGTCGTTGTTAACAAGGGAATTCCGTGGCGTGGTGAAAGGGCCACCAAGGGGTTTCAAGGAGTGTCTCTACCCAGCAAAGTGAGTGTCGGGATTTGAAGAGAGACTCTGGGTGTTAGTATCCGCGATGATCCCTTGGGTCACGCAGTATTGATTTGAGTGATGGGTTTCGTGTTAACACGGGGTGGTGAAGAAGATTCCTTCAGCGAGAGAAAGAGTAAATTCTCTCGCGAACTAGGCTAACCGCTTACGGCCTAGTGGGCAACGGCTGCAAATTGACGCATCTCCAACAACATTGACATTGATTGCGACGACGACTACTACGTATCATCGCGCCCTACATTGTGCTTTGCTTCGCTACCTGTCAGCAATCCTTTTCTGGAGCAATCCATCACGAAAAGGGATGGTTGACTCACCGACCTCTTCCCGAACAAACGCAGGATGCAGTCATCGTCCATTGCGAGTCAGGTGTGTTTGCGCAGTGAGCAGAAGTACTCCTTCGTCAGCCTCGCCTGCGAAGAACCGAAAGCGCACACTGGTAGTTTACAGTTGCCTGCCACCGCCGGTTTACGTTGTTTCCAGGGCTTGCGAGCGCTGATAGTGCTTTGATAGGATGAGGCACATCGGTCCACTCCATCGCCCTTCCGCGGCGTACCCATCATCGAAAGGTGCAAACCAATTGATGGCTGGCTTTCCCGTGGCTCAGCAGGCAAACACGGAGGCTTTTCCCAAACGTGTGAGAATCGCTTTCCATCTTCGTTGCGCACCAATCCGTCCTACTGATAATCCCCTACTTTCCCTCCTCCCAAGATCTTGCCTCGTCACTCATACCAATTGCCCGCTCTTCCAGGTTATAGCGCCATGACGGATCAGTCTCGGAAGAGAAGCGGCTTTGGATGAACTTCTGTGCGCTCTTACGAATACTTCTACCTTAGGGCTATCTAGGTAGTGCATTTGAGGGCGGTAGTTGCCTTAGTTCGCTGCGAGTGTGACGAATGTGCAGTCGAGGTGCATGAACTATCTTTGCCGCCACGTTTCCCCGGCTGGCGCTGCCGTTCGGTGCGCCATCTCACTGGATCATTGACTTGACTCGCGGTCATCTTCGGCTTTTGATCGCGGATCACAGTTGTTTCTACATCCGCACGACGGTCAGAGATAGCGAACTCCGAGTCAAGACCGTATAGTATGTACATGCCCTGCAGGCAATCGCAACAGTGCTACCGATTTAGACTCTAGTACAATGGTCTCGTCATTGCACCCATATATGTCTCCCTTCATATGAGACCAGCAAGAAGCGTTTCACATCACCGCTGCCAGATGTCGAGCTACTGTAGAGCAACAGAGCGTAAAACCTCATCCTCACTAGCCGGAGTGGCCTCACGATTATATGTCTTGACGGGATGATCTATGGGTCTCCATAATCCATCAGGCCGACTTCCATGGCCTTGATCTGCAACGCCAGCATCATTGAGAAGTATCGGCAAAGAGCCAGGTTGCCTCCAAAGAACCAGAAACCTGGATGGCCCGTACGTCTGGAATGCATAAGTCAGTCCCTTCACCCATAAAGTCTATAGCAGTTCTTACCTCCACATTGTTCTGAGTTCGCCCTCTTCATCGAAGCCCCAGACATCCTACAGTCAGTTAGTAGGGCACTCAATGACTAGACCGGGTGTCATATACTTTTACCCTGTCCGCCAGCTCAGTGCCGAATATCTTCCCAGCTGTGCCACGCATGTTTTCGTAGCCCGTCGCGAAGACTACCTCATCAGCAGGGAGCTCTGTCCCGTCAGCAAACAGAAGGCCGTGAGGCTTGACTTCTTCGATCTCTTGACCCTGCTTGACCTTGATCTTGCCATCGATGATAAGCTGCGAGGCGCCTACATCAATATAATACCCCCCGCCGCGCTGGAAGTACTTCATGAAGAAGCCTGCAAAATCAGCGATACATTCTTCCGGGATTGTCAAGTGCGCCAGCTTACCTGAGTCGTCAGGCCCATGATCGAGCTTGAACCCAGCCTTCTCCAAACCTTCTAGCAAATCCTTGTCCCGTCTTGCTATCTCCTTCGTGGCATCAACGTGCATGCGCTTGAGCATCTTATTCGGTATGGACATGAACATCAAATCCGCATCTTCTGTACTCGGTCCACCCTCCTCATAAAGCCCCTTCAGTAGAACGTCAAGCCCCTCCTTGGAAGACATGATGTATGTTGAAGACCGTTGTACGATGGTAATGTCATAACCACGTTCATAGAAGTCTTGCGAAATGTCATGGCCTGAGTTGCAGCACCCGACAACAATGGCGTGCCTTTTCTCTCCTGGCGCTAATTTTTTAGCACCCTTGAACTTACTGGAGTGGCAGATCGTGTCTCCAGCGAATGAGTCCATCCCTTTAATCTCAGGAAATTTCATCTCTCCGCTATGACCGGTCGCCTGAATGACATGCCGCGGATGGAAGGTGCGTTTTTCGACTTCACCAGATGCAGTCTTTCGCTCAAGCTCGACAGTCCATTGACGCTTCTCCTCGTCCCAAGAAGCACTGGTGATGGAGGTTGAAGTCCAAACGTTCAGCTCCAGTAGCTTAGCATAGGACTCAAACCATTCGGCCAGCTTATCTTTCGGAGTGAAAACAGGCCAATGAGCTGGAAATGGGATATAAGGCAGGTGATCGTACCAGACTGGGTCGTGAAGTACAAGCTGATGGTATCTGGTCCGCTCTTAGCAGATGCATGGTGTTATAACCCAAGCTGAAGGGTGACACACCTGTTTCGCCAATTGTCTCCAATACGCGGGTTGCGGTCAATTATCAGAGTAGGGACCTGAAGCTGATGGAGTCGAGCGGCTGATGTCAGGCCACCTTGCCCGGCACCTTCGCGCAAATCAGTACTATGTACCATGACCAATGAAGACTGGCGGATCACCTATGATGAGTACTGTGGGTTCTTTGTCACCCTCGAAGTTTTCCATTGCTGCCCTTCGTTCCGCCCAGTTTTTCCGCCCGGGCTGTCCGCCATGATCGACGCCATTAGGTCTATTAGCATTGGTGGTTTCTTCGTAACCTTTCAGTTCGTGCATTGCTGTGAAGAGCGTGAATGCCTTCCATTTGTCGCCATCTTGAGAATCCTTCAGCAGCCTGACCAAACCGCGTCCCCGCCCTACGTCTGTCTCGAGGGTCAAGAAGGAGGCTACTCCGTTGATCTTGCCATTATAATCCACGGCCGAGATACTGGGCTGGCGGGTAGCATTGCTCTTGTCGATGTCAACGGATTTGATGCGGCTACCATGGGGAGCTGATTTGAGAAAGTCAATGATCTTTTGAGGCCCGGTGAAAGTATGATAATCCCACGAAAGAGCTAATTGGTCGCGCCAACATGCTTCCGGAAGGAACAAACGCTGTAAGGAGCTGTAATCCTGAGCATTAAGTGCTTTGGTCAAAGACGAGACCCATTCAGCCGCAACAGCGTCGACATCCTCGGACTTGGCAGGATTCGATACCTGAGGATAAACAACAGCTTGAAGCTGGCAGGACCCAGGCTCAGCACGATCATACGAAGGAATTGAATCAACGGCTGCAGCGGCCATAGTGGTATATCAGTGAGCTACGTGTTTTAGAATACATTTGAGGGAGTTCAGATTGTATCACAAAGTCAATGTACGTGAGAGATATGCTATCCTACGATAAGATATGTAGAAGGCGGCGAGCGGCGTAAACGGACAAACGGCGATATGCTACATGATGTCTCTTCATGCGGAGGGAGGGAGTACATCTAGCACCTATGCACAACCCCGCAATATGAAGATGGATGGATGCAAGACTTTGATAGGGCCGCCCCGCATTGAAGTCTTTCCTGGCGCCGATCAAAGATCATAGCTTTGAAACAGAGATCGAGATTGAAGACGACTTCAAGACCGTCGCTGATGTTGGCGCACTAACCTCTGAACCTTACGATAGAACGGCAGAATAAGACGGACATACCACCGAGAAATTAAGAAATGAGGGGTTACTATGGCCTGTCGTCCGGTAGCCCATAAATGTTGGACGGCCGATAGGAGGACCTCCAGCATCGTTGCCAGCATGATTGATTATACTGGTAAGCACTGCTGCTCTCTTAGCTTCAAGAATCTTCCCCAGCTCGAAACCCGAGGTCGTATTCTTGACGAATAGCGTTGAGCTCTCCGTTGCGATTATGGTGCCCCTGACGGACTCTTCTGGCAAGAGCACATCCGATTGAAGACCGAGATGCTCTTTTGCCCAGACTTGAAGCAGGCGACATGGGATCGAAAATCCGTGGGACTTCCATACTGGCCAGTATCGTCGCTACTCTGCCGCATGGTATGATTTCATTGACTGGCTGCGCGGTTTAGTACTCGTGTAGCCTGCGAGCTCGATGACTCGGAGTGACACACGCCAAGCTCATGTGTAAGACGTAGAATAACCCCTTTATTTGAGCTCTCAAGCTGGTGGTGTTCCAAATTGGCCCGGAAATACTTCGGCTCGCTCGGCATTAAGGTATTCCCCGGCAAGCTAGCAGGGATCGCGTTACCACGCGAAAGCGTTAACGCGTTGCGCGCCGGGCCCTTGGCTCGCATACTTCTTCATCTTCTCGTTGGGTCTTGGATACATAGCTGGGTACTCCTGGGACAGGAAAGTATTCGTTTAAGGCACAGAGCGTCCCAATCCTGTGGTAGGCATCCTACAATGTCAAGAGCTGCACGCCTCGCTGAGCTTCGGGCTCTGCGCTCCTCGAAGAAGAGTCGCTTGTCCACCTACGAGGTAGAAGAGGATCAAAGTTTGTACGAGGAAGTTGATGAGGAGGGCTATAAAAAAGTCGTCAGGGATCGGTTGGATCGCGATGACTTTGTTGTTGACGACAATGGTGAAGGATACGCCGACGATGGACGTGAAGAGTGGATGGGGGAGAGGAGGGACGACAGTGCCAGCGGAAGCGAGGAAGAGGTCCCATTGAGGGGCAAGGCTGGTACATATGTAGTCGTATCCTTTCAACTCAATGGACTAACGTTTACTGAAGCAAAGAGGAAGCGTGAAGAAGACAGGGAGAAGACCGAAAAAACCAACCACAGCATCAACAGATATTTTAGCAATGGGCCCATTGCGTCGGCACCGAAGCCAAAGGTATCTACATCTGGCAGTTCAGCTGTATTCAAGACTGACTTCGGGCATAGCCTATCGCCACTGTCGAAGACGCTGCATTTATGGCAGACCTGCTGGGCGAAGTCGATACCAATATCCCATCCCGAGTACCTACCAAGACGATGAAAACAGCATCTCGGCGGAAGACAAGAGTATTATCACCCCCTGTTTCCCAGGAGAAGAAAATCCAATTGCCAGAGGCAGATGGCGTCAGCGCTTCCACACACCTCTTGAACACACCACCGCTGGAAACGGCCTACGACGAGGGTGATGCGTTACTGCACGTTATGGATGACTACGACATCCCAATGAGCGATCCTTTACCGTCTTCCCCGATTAGCAAGGCCGTAGAGCGCAAAGGGCAGCACTCCGTGAAGCAAGAAGATGATGAGGAGGACGACATGATGGAAATCGCACAAGTTGTAGGAGACCACAACGTGAAGACCGCCTGTGTGAACATGTCCGGTTCTCGTCCTGCCCCAAAGATCGTCAAGAATCCTCCCTATCCATCACCTGAGAGTTCATCGCCCACAAGACCACCGGCTGATGCCGTGGATCCCTCATCATGGCATAGTGTAACATCGAAGCTGAACGTCCTCAGCAGCCAGGGCAGCGAGACCAGCAGCTACGGTAAGATCGATGTCCAGAACGTTACGGAGGATGATGGCACTCTACGTATGTTCTGGACCGACTATACCGAAGTCAATGGGAGTCTATGCCTCTTCGGCAAGGCGAAAGACAAACGCACAGGAGCATATGTGAGCACTTTCTTGAAAGTCGATAATATTCTGAGGAAGCTTTACTTCTTGCCTCGGACTTGTCGTCAGCGTTAGTGAATGAAACTCCATCATGTAGCTGTCTAACTAAACATCTTGTAGGCCATGGCCGTGATACTTCGACCGAGATCGAGATGGGAGATGTGTACCAAGAAGTCGACGAAGTTATGACCAAGCTGCGAGTAGGCATGCATAAAATCAAGCCATGCTCTCGAAGATATGCCTTTGAGCTTTCAGAAATTCCAAAGGAAGCCGATTATCTGAAGTTGATGTATCCTTACGATAGTAAGTGCTCCATAATAACAAGACCTCCAAGCACAGCGGCTAATTTCGTCTCCTAGAGCCAGCTCTACCCAACAATATGACGGGAGACACCTTCTCCCACGTATTTGGATCCACGACTGCTTTGTTCGAGCAATTTGTGCTATGGAAACACATCATGGGACCCTGCTGGCTCACCATCAAGGCTGAAGAGTTTGGGCAGCTGAGCAACGCCTCGTGGTGCAAGATAGAGCTGCAAGTTACGAACCCCAAGTCCATTACAGTCATCCCAGAATCAGACAAGATCGATACGCCGCCGATGACATTCATGAGTCTTGCCTTGCGGACGACTTTAAATATAAAGGAGAATAAGCAAGAAATTCTCGTGGCGAGCGCTCGGATCTATGAGAATATCTCCTTGAGCGATACTACACCCACAGACAAGCTGCCGTGCAAGTCGTTCACGATCATGCGACCCGCCGGGACTTCTTTCCCTACAGGCTTCGAGGCGACGAGCAAGAAGCAGCGTAGTAGCATCATACTTGCCAAAAGCGAACCACTACTATTATCGCAGTTCCTCGCTCTTATCGAAAGGACTGATCCAGACGTACTAGTTGGCCACCAGCTCCAGGACGTCGATTATCCTGTCCTCCTCAGTCGGATGAGGGAAAGGAAAACTCCCGGCTGGCATCGAATTGGGAGGATGCGGCGAAGCGAGTGGCCGAAAACCATGGGTAAAGGCGGGTCTAGCTTCTTTGCGGAGAGACAATTAGTGTCTGGCCGTCTGCTTTGTGATGTGGCTAACGACATGGGAAAGGTATATATGCAATGGACTCGGAGTTCGAGACTTTGCTGACGTGCCAATAGTCGCTTATGACTAAGTGCCAGGCCTGGAGCCTGACTGAGATGTGCTCTCTATACCTTGGAGAGGGCAACGCACGGCAGGATATGGACAATGAAGCTGCACTCAAGACTTGGGCAATGACTAGGGATGGCTTATTAAGCTACGTCAATCACTGCGAAGCCGACACTTACTTTATCACTGCCATTGCTCTGAAGGTACAAATGCTACCCCTGACCAAGGTTTTGACCAATCTAGCAGGTAATTCGTGGGCTCGAACGCTGAGCGGTACGAGAGCTGAGCGAAACGAGTATATTTTGCTGCACGAATTTTACCGCAATAAGTATATATGCCCTGATAAGATCTACGGTAAAGGCAAGCCCAAAGTCGAGGAAGACAATCCTGATGGCGAGGAGGGTGTTGACGTGAAGAAGAAAGACAAATACAAGGGAGGCTTAGTTTTTGAGCCCGAAAAGGGGCTATACGATAAGTTCATCTTGGTCATGGACTTCAACAGTCTCTATCCCAGTATCATACAGGAATACAACATATGTTTCACCACAGTCGACAGATCGGAAAAGGTGAGTTCCACGGTATGTTGACTCTTGGGATGGCGAAGTTGACAGTTTCTGTCTAGTCTGGAGATGAGGAGAAGGTTCCTGAGGTACCAACGGACCAAAACCAAGGCATCCTACCAAAGCTCATCGCTACACTTGTCAGCCGACGAAGGGAGGTGAAGAAGCTCATGAAGGACAAGAATGCTACCGCCGACGAGCTGGCCACCTGGGATATCAAGCAACTTGCCCTCAAACTGACCGCAAATTCTATGTACGGATGTCTGGGATACACACAGTCAAGGTTCTACGCTCGACCTTTGGCTATGCTCACAACGTTCAAAGGCCGTGAAATTTTAAGGAGTACGAAAGACCTTGCAGAAAGCACACAGCTTCGCGTCATCTACGGAGACACTGATTCCGTTATGATCAATACGAACGCAGACAATATGGAGGAAGCATTGAAGGTTGGCAACGACTTCAAACGCTCGGTCAACGAAAGATACAAGCTCTTAGAGATCGACATCGACAATGTCTTCCGCAGACTGCTACTTCACGCCAAGAAGAAATATGCCGCTATCAACATGCTCGAAGTCGACGGCAAATATGTCGACAAGCTCGAAGTCAAAGGCCTTGACATGAAACGCCGAGAATACTGTGCTCTCTCCAAGGAAGCTTCCTCCCGCCTCCTAAATATGATTCTTTCCGGCGAAGAACCCGAAGTTGTGGTTGGGAAGATCCATGACTACCTGCGCGAGCTCTCCGAAATGATGCGCGAAGAGAAGGTCGCAACCCAGAAATATATCATTTTCACCGTAAGCCTTCTCCCTCTCTTCGCGTCCCCTTTCTCAAATCCCCATCGCTAACCACCCACCCCAAGAAACTCGGCAAAAACCCCAAAGACTACCCCAACCCCGACTCCATGCCTCAAGTCCAAGTGGCCCTGCGCTCTCTCGCCCAAGGCAAGACCGTCCGCATCAACGACGTAATCTCCTACATCATGACCTCCCCCTCCTCCTCCTCCATCCCCGCCTCCGAACCCTTCGCCAAACGCGCCTTCGCCCCCCCCGACGTCCTCTCCCCCACCTCGACCCTAAAACCTGACATCGACTGGTACCTCTACAAGCAAATCTTCCCCCCCATCGAGCGCCTCTGCGCCCCCATCCCCGGCACCGACGCCGTCCGCCTCGCCGAATGCCTCGGCCTCGACACCAAAAGATACAGCATCGCCTCCTCCTCCACCTCCGCCACCCAAACCGCCGACATCAACCCCCTCGAGAGCCAGATCCCGGACCCCATCCGCTTCAAGGACTGCACGCCCCTCACGCTGCAATGCCGCCACTGCCACCACGCCTTCCCCTTCGCCGGCCTCCCCTCCTCCCTCGCCGTCGTCAGCCCCCAAGGGATCCGCTGCCCGCAGCCCGCCTGCGGCCGCGTCTTCCCGACCCTGACCGTCGTCTCGCAGCTCGAGCACGCGATCCGCAAGCAGACGGCAAGGTACTACGACGGGTACCTCATGTGCGACGACCCCTCGTGCGGCAACCGCACGCGCATGATGTCCGTGTATGGGCACCGCTGCTTGGGCCCGCGCGGGAGAGCGGAAGGCTGTCTTGGGCGCATGAGGTACGAGTATTCGGAGAGGGCGATGTATAACCAGCTGCTGTATTTCCGCAGGCTGTGGGATGTGGATGTGGAGAGGATTTTGAAGGGGGCGAGGGAGGAGCGGGGGAAGGTGGAGGGAGGGGGGAAGGTGGAGGGTGAGGAGGTAGGGGAGAAGGCGAGGGCGGTGGTGGAGTGGAATCGGGAGAGGTGGGGGACTTGTAGGGGGGTGGTGGAGGGGTATTTGGGGAAGTGTGGGAGGGTGACGGTGCAGATGGGGGGGTTGTTTGGTTTTATGCGGTGACGAGGTGGTGAGGTGGTGAGAGTGGAAAGGAGAGAGAAAGTGCGGAAGGAGAAAATGTTGGAGTGGCGCTGTCGATAGGTTGGCATCGGGTTTAGGATAGGGAATGCAATTTAATCATTCCTTAGATCAATAAGTGTCTTGCTCGTTGGATGGATAGCGGTCACGCCTCTGTAGGGCTTGGATGGGAGGGCTGAAATGATGTGCTTTCAAGGCACAAGCTTACTGCTGGAATCGCACCCTGCAACGGCTTGAATGTAGAAGGCTGGTTGTGATGGTGAAGATGCTTCGTTTCTGCATGTCGCTAACAAGTGCTAGCTACAAAGCAAGGCATGACCTTTCTGCCACTTGAGCACCAACAGCACCATCCACTCTCGCCACTACCCATTCCTCGGACATCCCAGGGTATCGAGATCTAGTTCATCTGTCCGACAAGCTGGTTGATACCCTCCTCACGGTTCCCCAAGTCGCCGCCCTCGACAAAATGCTTGAACTTCCTCGTCCTAAACCCGCCTGTTGGGTTGCTCAGCTTGAATGGCCACAGGAAGTTGCTCGCCTGCTTGAAGTTCGGGCCGACGGTGATGATCTCATGGATCAAATCCTCCATGCACACGATGCCATATTTCCCCAAGTTGTCCTCGATGATTTGGTTGTCGGTGAGGGGGATGCGCTGCTTGTTGACCTTGCCGTAGCCGCGCTTGTAGATGAGGGAGCGGACGGTCTTGAGGTTCGGGTAGCCGTAGGCGATGTAGGGCTCGACGATCTTGAGCATTTCTGAGGTGGCTTTGGTGAGGCGGACGAAGATACCGTTGTTGATTTGGAGGAGGCGCAGGAGTTGGAGGATCTTGCGGGGTTTGGGCGCGATTTTGTTGATACTGCGAGGATGCGTGAGCGGGGAGAGGTGGAGGATTTGGAGTGAGGGTGGGGAAGGCTTACCCCTTGATGCGGACGACGAAGACGAGCTGAGGCTCGGCGGGGACGTAGAAGGAGCCATCTTGCTTGCTTAGGCGGGCAAGACGGATCTTCTCACGCTCGGCGTCGCGGTATTCTCTGACGTAGCTCTCGGCGCGCTTGAAGATGACGCCGCGCTTCTCTTTGTTGGCCTATAGTATGAAGTTAGCCTGCTGTTGAAGAGGCGGTTCGTGGCTGGTGGTGACTCTAGTGGACGATTCAGACCCGAAAGATGGTTAAATGAAAGCGACAGCATCGACCCGAAGGTCTAGTCGCGTGATTGGTAGGTGTCATCACCATGCCCATGGAGTTGTTCAAGCACCACAGTGCAAGCATTCGAGACACTGACCTTTTTCTTCTTCTCAACCTCTGCGGCACGTTCCTCGCGCTGCTTTTCCTGGCTCTTACGCTTCTTCAACAGCGTCTCCGGGACAAGGATTTGGTCCTCAGTTGGTACGGACCTGCATCACCGAAGAACAGACAAGGTCAGCATAATCTGTCCGCAAAAAATAAGAATTACGTCGAGTGAAGAATTGCAGCTAAGCGGCATTCTGGGACTGGGACAGGTAGACTCGACGAATGTATTTGATCGGTGGATCTGAAGGGTTCGCTACTGGGCTTCTTTGCTTAGGTAAAGAAGCTGTTCACGAACCGCTCAGGTGGTCCAGCCAACAAGACCTCAAGCAGAGCTCGAGAGAAGTACTCGCACATGTTCGAGTCTTCGATACGCAGCCGCAAGTGCAAGGACAAGCTGCTGGTTCGAAGGTCGAGTGCGGCGATAGATTTAGAGGAGAAGGCAGTAGCTTTCAACCTCAAGACCCCGTTGCTTGCTCAAGTTCCTAGTCAGACATGACTGGTTCCATATAACGCAGGCAATGGGACTGATCGAGCTGGCAGGGCCGTGCTCCAGCTGGTGTAGATCAGCTTCCAATGTGGACAGGCTATGGCTGAATCGCGCGTGCAGGTGTATTCGACGAGAGGATAGCGGGGATAGCATACGTCTTGACCGAGGCTTGGTGCTTGCTGGGAGGCATCTTGACAGAGTTATCGCTGTCGAGATATGGTCGAAGGATTGATGGTCGTCAAGAGCGTTGAAGTCGGTCGTTCCTCGAAAATATGTGTGCATGCTAAACTCCTCGCTTAAAATCGGCCAATCAAATACTGTACTTGGCACGGAGTCCGGCCCGACACTGATGGGCTTGGCGTTCAATGTCCAGACTTGCCGAGCATCGCTCAGATTTGTTGCACCAGTTTACCACGCAAGTAGCGTACGAAGTGTATCATGAATTGAGCAGACTGCCCCTCATCCAGATGTCTTCCCGCCGCGGTGTCGGGCTCTCCGCCTTCCAGAACCGCTCCTCCCTCTCCAGTCAATACGCCACCCATGGCGCCTCACTCCGCAATAAGCACGTCGACTCCCTGCAAACCCAGCTCTCTGTCTTCCAGTCTCTGCTCCACAACTTCGCTCTTCAACATGGCGACACCATTAAATCCAACCCTACCTTTCGCGCCGAGTTTGCGCGGATGTGCAGTGCCATCGGCGTCGATCCATTAGCCGGCAGTAATGTGAAAGGCAAGAATGGGAAGGGAGGGAAGGGGAGCTGGTGGGCGCAGATGTTGGATGGGGATGTCAATGACTTCTACTTCGAGCTTGCGGTGAGAGTGGTGGAGGTTTGTAGAGGGAGTAGAGGTGAGAATGGGGGCCTGATTGGCGTGGAGGAGTGTAGGGAGAGGGTGGGAAAGGGGAGAGGAATTGGAGGGGGAATAGATGTTAGTGAGTACGTTGAACCTCTTTCTGCCGTTGATCAAGAAGAAAACACGCAGAGGAAAGCTTACGAGGTTAGCGATGACATCATACGCGCAGTGAAGTCGCTCAAGCCGTTGGGCTCGGGCTTCTCCGTTGTGACCGTCGGCAGTAAGCAGATGATACGATCGATACCCAAGGAGCTGAACACAGACCAATCCACAGTCTTGGAAGCGATTCAGATCCTTGGCTATGTGACGTGCTCCATGTTGGAAGACAACCTTGGCTGGGAGTATGCGAGAGCTGAAACTGTCATCCAGGACCTTCTCGCAGACTCACTGGTCTGGGTGGACGGCCAAGCACCGGAGAAGGAATACTGGTCACCAGTAACAATGAACGATCCAGAGGATTGAGACTTGCAAACAAGCTTGGCATTCTCCGCTACTCTTATCCACCGCCTGCCCATGCCTAATTGCGGCATGGACAAACGCCAGCTTTTGATACATAAGACCTCGGCGGCCTTGAAGCTCGTAAATGCAGCAAAATGAAACCGGTCGGCAAAGAGAGACTCAAGCCTTACCGACGGCTTGAGAAAGAGCGCCACCAGTAAATTGCTGGCCACCACGCATTCGACCTCCAGCATGATCACCTCTCTGCCCTCCCCTGCCACCTCCTCTACCACGGCCGCCACGTCCACCTCTACCCCCTTGGCCACCTGGGCGCTCGAAAGCATTCGTCGTACCCTGAGTTCGTTGTTCTAATGTTCGCTCGTTAGACTCGATCAGCGCGCTAGCCTTGTCGCTGAGGGTCAGTGCAAGACCCTGCAATTTAGATAGCTCGACACCCTTTCGGAAGATGATGACACTATTGACCTGGTCTAAAGCAGCCGGTAGTTCTTCGTGCGATATCATCTTACTGACAATGGCGGCGACTTTCCGCTCTGGCAGCTCAAACATCGACCCCAGGGTAGTGACAGCGAGCGTATCATAGTACGAGGAATAGGTAAAGAGATACGTTCTCAGCCCCTCTTCCTGTATCTGCTCGGTTAACAACTTCTTAATCTCCTCGGGCTCAGCCATGAGCTCCCAAATTTTGATTGAATTGATCAAATCCGCAGCCTTCCTCCACTCTCCGGCGGCTAGGGCTTTGGAAGCTTGCATCACATGGTCGCGAATGTTTTCCGGAGGTCCAGTAAATATCTGGCGTTCATGAAATTCTAAGAGCCGCCGGTAAGTTTTGCTGATGATTCTCTTCCGGATGTCCGGGTGCGAGGTTGTCTGAGCGAGGAGTGGGATCTCTAAGAGCATAGAGCAAGTCAGGTAGACACATTCGAGAAGTTCTAGATTGATGTGCATATGGAATGGTAGTTGTCGCTGTCGCTCTAGTCGTTCCTGCTCTGGCGTAACTTGGGAGTACCGTTGGATCATCACGCCTTGAGCTAGCAGCTCTTTTTGTCTGCCACTGCCGCAAATTTCCTGGAGCGTGTTTTGCGACTCGTAGACAAGATTTGCGCGGAATGCGCACAGGCCGACTTGCACAAGCGTGCGGTTAAAGAGAATCTGGGTTGTTATGTTGAAATTGGCGATGGTCTCCTGCAGATGCGACATAAGAAGCATATCCCGAGCTCTGAAGTACTGATCATGGAGAGCAAAATAGTAGACCTGACACAGATAAGCTCTCGCTCGGATGATGTCAAGGCTGTGCTTGAAAAGATAGGTGCTTAGTGTTTGCACTAAAGCAGCTGTATCCAAAGACTTGCTTCGAGGGGTTATCTCGGAGTCCAGTTTCGTAGGAATCGGTTTCCACGCAGTCTCCTCTAGAATGGTAACAACTTGTGTAGGCTGATGGAATGAGATTAGTGAGATTCCTGCAATTGGAAAAATGATATCCTACTTTGAAGTATATATGCTCTAGCCGCCTCATAACAAGGCGGTTGAGGTTTTCCTGGGGAACTTCGAGTTTGGTATCTATCTTGAGGTCTTCTACGTAAAGTAGGCCACGAATGATATTGGTGTACAAAGCCTGCTCGTCGCTCAATCTCTCAATGTACTCGGCAGTGTGAGGATCGACGTGTTGTAATGAGCGGGTGAGTTCGTCATCGAGCCGTTCAGCGATTGACACGATACTGCCAGGTATACGAAGCTTCTCGCCAGCTGTCGGCTGTGGTGGTTTCTCGTCATCCTCCCACTCTTCGGCATTTTCCAGCACGATCATGTTGCGATTATCCTCTAGGACACTGAGCAATCTGGTATACTCTTGATCGGCCCTGGCCCAAGTCAGTATCAAGTATGGGCAGATCAGACATCTCGCTCTTACATTTTCCACTGCTCTTGAGACATGTAGTTCGACGAGGAGCCCGAGGTCAGATCGAAGCGCGTAGAGATCAGACTCAGTAAGACTCGGATCGTCTGGTATGGGGTAGTAGCCACCTCGAGCAGCTTTTCCATGATCCGTATCTGTTCTGCACGGTCCGTGTTCTTCTTTCCTCGTGACTCGACAAAAGATCGTAGATGTTTAAGGATGCTTTCGGGTGTGTATTGCAGAACCTTGCCTCCTCTCCCTATGGCTGTAAAACCTTCTTCATCACCCGGGCCGGTGCTGTCCACGTACACTGATTTGGTCTTCTTAGGTTTCTCAACGGGAGCCACTTCCTCTTCTTCTTCAGACATAACGTAACCTTCCTTGTCCTCTCGGTACTTCTCAATCTCAGTCGTGTACTCCTTGTTGTTTCTCCGCACCTTCTGCTTCATGGCATTGAGACCTTTGGCGTTTGTAGCATTCATTTTCTTTGTAGAGACCTTCTGCTTCGCAAGCGTCTCATTTGTAAAGTCCTCTAAATCTGCGATCGTCTTAACGTAGCTCTTCGGGGGCTTATTGTCGACTATGGCTTTTAGGACTTGGCGGTTGAGCTTGTCAAATTCTGCGTTCATAATCCAGGTCAACGGCTGCCCTTCCAGGCTCCACGATGCTGGTTCACTCACCATTCGATATCGTACTCCAGTCATTGATCTTAACCGCATTCTCGATAAGTCGCTCGACAGTCTCCAGCTCCTCCAAACGCTTATCCTTTGCGCTTTTGACGACCGTAACCTTGTCTTCATCTTCGCTCTCATCGCTAGAGACTTGGTCCTTCAGGAATTTCGAAGCACCGGCTTTACCGCCGTCGTCATCAGATGATGAAGAATCCTCGTCGTCGTCGGAATCCTCATCTGCTTCGTCAGACTCTGCTTGGGTCTTTTGCTCCGCCTCTTCCTCACTGAGTGAGTACTCTTCCTCGTCCGAGCTGCTCTCGCTAGAGCTGTTGCCTGAGGTGAAAAACTTTGACATGGTGAGTCGTGGTTGAATTACGCAGTGTTCAAGTTTGGGCACTAGGCGTCCTTATAGATCGGTCGTGAGTCGAATGGTATGAGTCACAAAGTAATCGAGATGCCCTGAAGTGGGCACCGATATTGGGGGCACTAAAACTTTAAGCGAGTGTTCGCTGCGCCAAGAGCCGCCAAGCAATGCTTGTTCGAGGAGCGAAAGGAAGAGTATTTCACAGTGCATTCAGTCTCCTACTTGACTAAGACATGGGAACTTTCAATCTCTGTGTCCAAAAGCATGGGTATAATATATCGCCCTATGCTAGCTATACAGAAGTACACGTCGTAACAGCGCAATCGCTTTCCCAGAATCAATGCCTCCGACTGCCTCCTACACTCTGGATACACCCAGGCGAACATGATGTGGAATTTTAACCACGACAAGCCTCAAGGTTTGGCCTTATCTGAGCCGTTGCCGGTCCGTCTGTTCTCGCATGGCATCGGCGACGCGGCAGAAGTGGTCCTCAGTTCTCTCAGCGGGTTGGCCATGATGAGTGCAGTTTCTGACCGGGATTGACATATGTGCAGTGCACATTATCTCTGTTCTTTCCACCTCATACTATCCACTATGAGCCGATGAGAGCGATAAACAGGTCGCGGAGGATCGCAATGCCGAGCTTACGGACATCATCGTTTGGCGTTCGACCACTAGTGCCGAAACGCTCACGGGATCCTTCGGTGTAGGTGCTCGGTTGTAGGTTATGGTGATAACGAGATCCATGCTAGTTGATCTCAGTGCCATTGAGGATTGTGGATAAAGCCCTCTTCCATTGTCCTGTCTTCAAGGTTTTGGATGAAGTTCCTATTCCTGCCACTAGCCGCGCGACTCCCCCTCCTCCGCGCGCTGGCAGCACTCGATTCGGGAAGGCCGTCTGCTGGTGGAGGGTAGTACGCAGGGCTTGGCTGCAATCTAATTGGGGCATTCGGGTCAAGGTGACTGGCGACTCTTTGAATAGCCTGGGGGATTCCACCCTGTTGTTGGTCCATTGTAGATGCACGTTGCCGTCCTGCCCTTGTCGTAGCTTGAGCATAGAGATTTTGCTGAGGTGTGTATTGCGCTGAAGCCATCTGTCCCGGAGCTTGATGCATCATGCTCATTTGATGTCCGTAGCCGCCTGACTGGGCAGGATAAGGCGGCGGAGGCCCTTGTTGATGAGGCGTATACATGTTGTTGTACACTGGCGGTCCTTGGGCCAGCGGGCTTTGTGTGTACTGGTTCATTTGCATGCTTGCATAAGCCGACTGTGCAGCACTTTGCGCCTGCACTTGGGCTTGCTGAGCTCGTTGTTTGCTGACCGCTTCTGCTTGCTGCTGTTGCTGTACTCCAGGTGCAGGCGACTTGCTTGCGCCCGACGACTTAAGATTCATCGGTGGTACAAAGGGTCCAGTATACTTGCTTTGTGTGATGAAAGGATGCAATTTCGCCTGCTGCGGTGACCAACGTTCAAGCGGATTGATGTTTAGAAGGCCCCGAACGAAATCAATGAAAGCGAGCCGGTTGTTCATTTCTATACGTAGTCAGTAAACCGTATGCGCAGTCATTTGTACCACTGCTTCACCTCTATCTATCTCAGCCTGCTTCATGTTCTTCCTTGGCATGGCATAACTCCTTATGATATCAGGCAGGGTCGTAGCTTGGAAATACTTCTTGCTTGGCTGCTCCTTAGAACTGTGCTCGCGGGAGTACTGCTCCATGGACTTCAATCGATAAGTTCGCCTGCCGTATTCGTCATGCGCCTTCTCGAAGAATTCTCCGGACTGCTTTCCCATCTCGAGCATCCAGGTGGGCGGTAGACCCAGCATCTCAGTGATTCTTGAAACCTGGTTGTACTCCGACGAACCCGGGAAAAGCGGCAGGCCGAGGAAAAGCTCTACCACGATGCAGCCAAGGGACCACATGTCGATGGCGGATGAATAACTACATGCTGTCAGCGAGTTCGGTGTTTAATAGACTTGACATACGGTAAACCAAGTAAGACCTCAGGTGAACGATAGAATCTCGACTGAATGTAAGTGTAGACGGTTTGTCTTTCATCACAAGCAGAGCCAAAGTCGATGATCTTGATTATAGGGCTTTCGAGACTGAAGGAAAGTCAGTTTTGGGGTTAACCTGGTGGAGCATCGTACGACGGACTTCTTGAGTAATATATTCTCTGGTTTCAGGTCACAATGTATGAGCCTGGCTTTGTTAAGTAGACTCAAGCCATTCAAAAGTTGTTGCGCGAACACCCTTACAAGCGTCGTGCTCAAGCCGCGGAATTGATTTTGCTTGATCAGCTCGTATAGGTTCACGCTGAGCAACTCGAAGACCAAGCACAAATGCTGCCGATGGATAAATGTGTCCTTGAGCCGCAGGAGATGATGATCATCGTTTTTGTCGAGCTTACCGTTGAGCTACATGGTATATCAGTGATTGTTGTATGTAGACTCAGAAAACATGATCGTACCAAGTCTAGTACGGATACTTCCATCATGCTCTGATTGAAGTAGGCAGTCCGGTTTTTTACAACCTTTACCGCCACAACTTCCTGAGTTTTGAGGTTTTGACACTTTACCACCTGGCCAAAGGTACCTTGGCCAAGAACATCGAGGATCAGGTAACGATTCCTAGGACGCATGATCAACAGGCGACTATCACTGGGTCCAAATTGACATACTTATGTCCATTGTCCTCATTCCCGAGTATGTCATTGACATACAAAATGTAGTCGCTGTCCTCATTGTCGAACCCGTCGTTCTTGAGGCCTTTGCTTGGTTTCGTAAGGACTCGTCGTGGGTTTCGTGAGGACTCGTACTTGAAGGCAGGGTTACATATACGATACGTTGACGGTAAATGAGTCGTCAAGGCTTGAAGGGGCTAAGATCGTTCAGTCAATTGCAAGAAACAAAGCGACCAATTAGGATCATCCTCACACTGATGAAACCACCCTCGGGGTCCGCGCGCCGAAAGGCAGGCTGAGGGTTGATCCTGGCCTCGAGTTCCTTGGTGGTGACCACTCTCTTAAAGCGCGGAACCGGACCCCGGGGAGCATCTACGCCCATACCGTACGGCTGACGGGGATGCCGTGGCGATTTAGCATCTCGGCCAAACACGGCATTTAATTGAGCTGTAGCAGATGAAGGGTAGTATTGGTCGGGGCTTAACTCGCCTACCTGGATTGGAGGTAGGTGAAGGGGTTGTTGTCTGGAAGATGCTACAGAGCGATGTTCAGTTAGGTGCGGTTTAGATACTTCACATGGAAAATGGGCTTTACCAGGAGAAGGGTAGTAACTCTGAGATGGAGTCGAATAGGCGTTCGATCTGGTAGGTGACTGCCGCGCAGAGGTGTTTTGCGAAGCGTAGGCGCCGAAATTGGTCTGGCTCTGTTGCTGTGGGGTTTGTGGGTAATGATTCGAAGGCGACAGTGCCTTCATGGGAGAATATCTGCGTCCTGCGGATGACTCGTCATGTGGCAGGTAGGGTGCTGAAGTACGATGTTGGTGGCTCGGTCTTGAGGGGTACTTTAGCCTGTTGTATGGGTCCGCGTCTTCCATAACCACATCTCCATCGCCTGAGTGTGTCCGCGTGCGAGGCGTACCAGTTGGAGATGTCGCCATTGACTGCGGATGGGAGGGAATAGATGGAGTCTGGTATGCTTCGTAGCCGTATCCTGAGGGCGGAGGTTGTTGTTGGCTCGAGCCGTTGTTCATCTCCCTCGATTGCTGCTGCGGGGTGACATGGGAATACCGACCCCGGTTATCCGAGTAAGCCTGCCATTGCTGGTCCATGACTGTTGTCTATCGAAGAGGAGCGCTGCAAAGACGGGGCGGCCCAGCGTAGGTAATGGTTCAACTGCGATGAACTGTTGTACAGCTCGGTCAGGTTTGGCGCCCAGATAGTACGACTCGGCGCCGCCTTGCCGCAACTCTAAGGTGCCTCGATCGAGGAAAAGCCACGACTGTTCCTGCGAAACACAGGTAGCTATGTGCAATGATTGAGGTTCCCGGTAGGTAGTGTGATCTTTGTTTTAGCGATGGTCAGGATAACAATGAATAGAGCGGGATCGTAAAGTAGGGCGCCTGGTTTCTGGAATAGCCAATCAGGCAGGTCAGCGTAGCTGCAAATAGCTATATGAAGAGTCTCTCTTGATAGGTCGGTAGGTGAGGGAAGTTGAGGTTGCTGCTTTCACAATGCCAGCGCAGCGAGACCCATTTGCCGAACCCCTCAGGTGGACGCCCACGCTTTGCTATCGACGACGCTCAACATGCTGGGCAGACATAACAAAGTTATGAGGGGCTGCCATCTGCGTCGCGAGGTACACAAGGGCTACTCAAAGACGTGACAATAGCAGCTGGTGGAGGATGAGTGTTGATGCTGTCACGGCAGCGTACAGTCAGAGAACAGAAGTAGAGGTAGGATGTATGCGCGGGTCTCCAATTGCTCACCCAATAGCGCAAGTTCTAGGGGACAGTTGGTACCCCTGCAATGTGTTCCCGGCTAAGGTCCGGATGTAGTCTCAGCGTGGAACCCTGCGTTTCCTGGGGCGGTTAAACTTCGCTGATGTAACCACTTTCAGTCTACAACACTCGAACAAACCATTGTCATTCTTTCACTAATTCGTCACTAGTCACCCTCGACTCACTCGAGTGCTCAACACGGCAGATCTACATTCTTTTGTCCTTGGCCTCTCCATCACTGTCTTGTCATCAAAGTACTACAGCATTCCAGCAATATGGATGCTGGCCATGAACCATTCATGACTTCCGGCGCCTGATGTTCTACAGTTGGTGAGGTGGACTCCCGATCGAATGCGCTACCGCAACATCGATGGCAGACCAAGATGAGGAGGCTTCGGTGGAGCCTCCGTCGATCCACAACGAGCTTGCTTTGCCCAAGATTACTCCAACCCAAAACGCACATCAGGTGAAATATGAGGGGCCGGATAGAGATGGTGATGCACGCGAAGCAGACGGACAAGTCTCTGGAGCTAGAGCGCTCGTCGATGGCGCAGATGAAGCTAGCCGATTACGAGCGTTGGCGACTGATGTAAGGGATCAGGACGATTTGGAGCGAGATGTAGGGCGCCAGGTATATCTATCCTCAAGTGCATTTTGCTACATGCTGCTGATGAAGCCGTCTCGTGCATTCTAGGCGGATCAGCTACTCATTGAACAAGCGGATGGGCGGGATCAGAAGCGATTGGAGAGGACTCGTGCAGAGAAGAGGTAACGCTTCAAGTCGCGAGTGTATTGATCAGCGACAGCATGCTTATTTGATGAAGCAAAGTCCAGAATCAATTGTTGAAGCTCCGCGAGAAACTCAATCGTCCGACCGGTTCCGCCACAACGGCTCGCACGCAAGGCGAAATATCCCAAGCGGAAGCGAAGGTTGGCGAGTTAGATAGTGACCTCGACCAGATTCACGAGCGTATGGAACAGCGACATGCCAACGGCCCAGAGGATGGAGAATCCCTGCTCGAGGAGTTAGGGAACCGCAGACTGCCGAATGAGAGCCAGCGAGACTTCCTCATCCGGACAGGCAAGATCACTCCATTCTCGAAAATGCCTGGGCGGTCCCTTGTACGCTCGGAATCAACACTTCAAGGAGTCTTACTCGACGCAGAAGAAGGCAAGGAAGAGGTAGAGATGATCGAAAGCGCAGACAAAGCAGCGGCTGGTCAGGAGGAGTTGTCCCATCGCAATTTGTTGCAACCCGGATTTGCAGATGATGACCGCAGCGAAACAGCCTCAGCAACTTCCGATACGGCGACCAGACCAAGAAAGCGTCGCCGCCTACAATCAAGATCCCAGCGAGCTACGTCCCAAGACCTACCAAGACGACCCTCCATGAATGTGAGGATCAAACATGAAGATGGCTCTTCGTCAGAGGGCGAGGAGGACGATGCATACGTACCCGATATGGATGATAAAGCTGCTCTGGGCGATTCGGAGCACGATAGTGAAGATGGGGTAGAAGACGATGATTCGCTACCCGACACAGAACCCCAGATATCTAAACGACGCGGGAAGAGAAAAGCACATATGCATGCTCATGCTACAAACAAGGAAGACATGACGCGATTGGATGACGGTAATGAGGCCCTTTACCAGCGTAGACTGGACGACTGGATCAACCGGCGAAGTACGGCCCGGAAAAAAGCCCGATCGAGAGCAGCAGTGAAGGCTGGCGAAGCAGGGACCCAGAGCACGAGAATCGATCCTGTGCCAGAAGACGACACTCAGGTAGACAGTCCTGCGGAAGACGAATGGCATTTGCCACATCCAGTGACCCCGGATACTGAACTCGATGGCGGTTATCGTATACCGGGAGATATCTATCCTTCCTTGTTCAACTATCAGAGAACAGGCGTGCAATGGCTCTGGGAGCTGCATGCGCAGCAGGTCGGTGGTATCGTTGGCGACGAAATGGGCTTAGGTAAGACAATACAGATCATTGCCTTCCTCGCGGGTTTACATTACAGCAAGAAGCTCACTCGGCCTGTGATTGTTGTTGCACCCGCTACGGTTATGAGACAATGGGTCAATGAGTTTCATATATGGTGGCCGGCCTTCAGAGTTTCAATACTGCACACCTCTGGTAGCGGCATGATCGATCTTGGTAGAGAGGCCGAAAGGGAAAACGAGCTTTTGTCCATGCTGCCTGGCTCCGGCCAACGAAAGCCTGTGTCCAAGGCCCAGAAGGGAGCGAAAAGGATAGTTGATCGGGTCGTTGCCGAGGGCCATGTCCTTGTCACGACTTACTCGGGTTTACAAAGCTATGCAGAGCTATTGATACCGGTTGAATGGGGGTACGCTGTGTTGGATGAAGGTCACAAAATCCGAAACCCTAACACAGCCATCACCATTTACTCCAAGGAACTTCGCACAGCACATCGGGTTATTCTTTCCGGAACGCCCATGCAAAACAACCTCGTGGAGCTGTGGTCCCTTTTCGATTTCGTCTTCCCTATGCGTTTGGGCACTTTGGTCAACTTCCGACAGCAATTTGAGATACCGATAAAACAGGGCGGGTATGCCAACGCCTCGAATCTGCAGGTACAGACAGCGATAAAGTGTGCTGAAACATTGAAGGATACAATATCTCCCTACCTCCTGCAACGCTTCAAGGTTGACGTTGCGTCCGACTTACCTAGCAAAAGCGAAAAGGTGCTGTTTTGCAAGCTCACTAAATTGCAACGAGAGGTCTATGAGAAATTCCTCGACTCGGATGCGCTGAAAGCAATCATGGACGGCAAGCGTCAGGTCCTGTACGGGATTGACATCCTGCGCAAGATTTGTAACCATCCAGATCTGCAGGAACACAAAACATTATCGAACAAACCTGGCTACGATTATGGCAATGCTGGAAAATCCGGGAAAATGCAGGTTGTCAAAGAACTATTGCAGCTTGCAAAGGAGCAAGGGCATAAAACACTGTTATTCGCCCTGCACCGGATCATGTTGGACATACTCGAATCCTTTGTCAACAGGATGTCAGGCATCAGGTTTGTAAGAATGGACGGTAACACGCCGATACAAACCCGGCAAGGCTTGGTCGATGACTTCAACAAGAATTCCGAGATCCATGTGTTCCTCCTCACGACCAAGGTTGGAGGGCTGGGAATCAATCTCACAGGTGCGAACCGTGTCATCATCTATGATCCAGACTGGAACCCTTCTACGGACATCCAGGCACGGGAAAGAGCATGGCGCTTGGGCCAGAAACGTGAAGTCATGATATATCGCTTGATGACAGCAGGGACCATCGAAGAGAAGATCTACCATCGCCAGCTGTTCAAAACGTTTTTGACCAACAAGATTTTGAGAGACCCTAAACAACGCCAGACATTTCAAATGAAAGATCTCCACGATCTCTTTACGCTCGGTGGCGCCGATGAGCTCATCACTGAGACCAACGGGCTGTTCCAAGGGACCGAGGTCAAATTCAGCCAGAAAAAGGCGCCATCGAAGCCTGCCCAAAGTTATCCAGGGGCAGCAGGCTCCCGGCCATCGGAGGGTGCCGATGCCGACAGTTCATCAGTCCCCAAGATGGCTGGTGTCTCGTCGATGGAGCGATACCGTGGGGAAGACAATGCTGAGGGCGGCCCTTCGGCTGGTGACGGCAAGAACTCCGAAGCCCGTGTCATGGAGGGAATCTTTGCACGCGCGGGCGTGCATTCTGCTCTTGAGCATGACCAGATCATCAACGGAAAGCGTCAGATCACGGCTGACCCCAGATTGATCGAAGCAGAGGCCAAAAAGGTGGCAGCTCAAGCGGCCAAGGAGCTGAGGAAAGCAGGCGAGCTCGCAAGGACAGTGCCCGTGGGGACCCCGACGTGGACGGGTCAATACGGCTCAGCGGGAAGACCCGATCAGCAGACAGTGCAGCGGGGTCTTGCTCGAGGCAGAGGAGGGCCTTCATCTTCCAGCATTCTGGCAGGTCTGCAGAACCGCCAAGCTACCAACGTGGCTCCGAACGGCTCCAGATCAAGTACGGCTGGAGCCAGCTCGGCAAGAAGCGCCCCCGGTCCTCGTGGCACGGACTTCATGAAGATGATTCGCGATTATCTCGTAACTCACGGAGGATCGGTGCACACACAGATGTTGATTGATCACTTCAACCGATTCTGCAGTTCGCCGCAAAAGACGATGGAGTTCAAAGAGATGCTGAAGGAGATTGCGGCCTTGGAGAAGGGGTCTCGAGGGCGAGGCAGCTGGGTGTTGAAAGACGAATATCGAGTACTTACGTGAAGAACGATCTCGCGACTAGAGATGAACCCGACTGATTGCGTATTTCAGGCTATGAATGCCAGGCATATTGGCGCTGGTGGTGGCATGATAGACTTAAGATACCCCCTATAGTTTGAACCAATGCAACATCTGCGCTGTCCAATATAAAAAAACCCCTTGACGACTCGATGATGCGAGTGTAAAAGCTGGTACTCATAGTCCAATGCCGCAGGCGTGAAATAGTCTGACCGTGACCATGCTGATCCAACATGGCGGAGAAACGATTTAGTAGTGGCGATGCCAAAAATAGACCCAAGGTTCCCTCGGTGTCGGTGGTGTCTTGGTCTGGTTTAGTCGTTGCTGCTGCGGAGAATTGCGGCAGCCGGAACACGAGCCCCTACTGGCGGTGGCCCAAACAATCAGATCATCACTTCTCAACTGGTGTTGCACTCTCCTTACCCACCTATAATCTTATACTGTCTCCTCTGGCTCAAGCGTCTCTTCTTATATTCATCCTCCTCTCTTATCCCGTCACTGTCCTACCAGTCACTCGTTTATTAATCCTTTCAATCGTGAGCGCGGAAGAACATAGACAGTAACTGTCATCGGATTTGCACGACGACTCTCGCTGAGCAAAGCCAACGACGAGGGAAACAGTCAGAAAAGGCTTTCAGGCTGCCAAGTGTCTGAGGGCTACCGCTGTTTCTAAAGATGCTACGGCGGGTGGGGCTTATTGGCGTTTTCCTGTCCTTGCTTCAGATAGCCACCTTCACAGCAGCATGGCCGTGGCCGCCTAACATTGACAATTTGGGGGGTGTGCTACTGAGGAGAGCAGATACAGCGTCTTGTAAGGTGGATCTATTCGATCTCGAAAAGATCAATCGCTGATGTATCTCGTTGCACTCTTAGCCGCCACATCGGATGGTAAAGTTAATACTACCACTCCTCCATCAGCACAAGCCTCGAAAACCCAAGCGCCTGCCTCGCAAACAGGAAAAAGCTCAACAATAACATCCGCGTCGGCAGGCGGGTCTGCAGCAGCTACGTCAGGGGGTGCGGCACAGACAAAGGCAAGCTCAGGCGCCACAAAGACAAAGGCCACCGCGTCCGAGACCACGAAGGCGCCAAAGTCCTCCGCTGTGGACGAACGTCTGCCCGCTGGAGGGGTCAATATGCTCACGCCAGCGATGACTGCAGCAAAGACTTACTACAAGGTTGGGCAGAATATTACTTTCGGCTGGAACTACACCTCTCTTTCGAATGAGCCCAAAGCGATTGACGTTTACGTTACTTGCACCGCCAACAGTGCTACCTATACCATAACGAACAACATGACTTTCCAATCCAGCGCGAAAGCCGTTTGGGACACCTTGCCAGAGCAGACTGGAGCCAACCCACTATTGACGGAGCAATACCATCTGGTCATCCATGATGCCGCCAAGGATGTTACAGACATAGCAGCCGCAGGAAATCTCGGAGCGTACCAGCAATTCTTGTTCGCAATGTATACTCCACAGGCATACCAGAACCTGACGGGTACGTGTGTTCCAGAAGATGTCCAATGAAGAAACCGACTAATTAGCCGCTAGACTGGAAGTGTGCAATCTGCAGTGGTGCCATCTCAGATATGGAACGGCAAACTTTGAAGTTCATGTTTGGCATGTGCGCCATCACGATACTCTCGTTTACCTGGTTCGTTGGCGGCATCGGCTTGCTTCGATAAGGCCGCAATGACTCCATGGAGCTCTTAGTATTCCGTCCTTTGCATATAGGTCCGAAACTGTCATGCATCTTTGCGAAGTGGTGGATCTGGAGTTGGTCTAGGGATTGCATCCAAACAATGGCTTGGACAATTGGTAGATCTGGATATGGCAAATAGCAGGTAATGATGAGATATGTAAGCAAAGAGTACCAAACCAGCGAACACTTTTCTCTTGTTCTCCTCACTTCTGTTTGATTGCTTCCTTCGGAAGCCTCTCTCTCGATTCTCTGTTATCGCGTTGATGTTCCGCCTTCTGCTCGTATCGAGAACGTCTTTTCCGCATGTTTGCCTCCCAACCTCGTTTTTCTCTATGGCATCAAATCCACCAACCAGCGGTCCTCTGCATTGGGCACCAACACCCATGCCTCTTCCCCCTTCTGTTCCGACCCTGTTTCCAGGAACAACACATCGCCACACGCCCAACCATCGTGCCTCTAGCAAAGCAGTCGCAAACCTGCGCCCTCATTCGCAGGGGCGCCTCGTACGACATATATAAGAGTGACAATGTACGCCCAGCTCCAAGTCCGCATCTCACCAGCATCACAACCTTTACCGTCCAACAGGCATTCCACTCCGCAGAGCCTCTTCAAGTCACAACCACAAACGGCCCTTTTCTACCAACGACGTATCACCACCCCCCAACCGCAACCATTCCCCCCTCCACCACCACCCCCGACCCCGTTCCCCCAACTCCACCAAACACCCCCCGCCCACCCACTCGTCCCAAACCCAACGGGCCCCGTTCCCAACCCCGCAAACACCACCCTACTTACCGCTCTCCCCCAATCCACCACATCCTCATCCACACACATCCTTACCACACCATCTCCCCCCCCCGCCTCACCACTCACCCACCCCACCCCCTCACCACCAAGCCGCACCAAAGCGCAATGCCAACCACCACCACCTCCCCCCTATCCTCAACCCAGCCTCCGAACTGGACCCCAACAATGACGGCCTTCACCCAACGCCTACTTCGTAACGGGGAGGATGTCGGGAGTGTGGTGATATTGCTGGAGACGGAGTTCCCGGCGCTGGTGGGGAAGGTGGGGAGGGGGTGGGTTGATGGTCTGAGAAAATAGGGTGGATAAGGAGGGGGGGAGGGGAAGAGGGGGGAGAGAGAGAGTTGGGGGAGGGGAGGAGGGGAGGGAGGAGAGGTGAGGAGGAGGAGGAGGAGGAGGAGGAGAGGAGGGGAGGAGGAAGAGATAAAGAGGGGGGAGGAGGAGGAGGAGGAAGAGGAGGAGGAGGGAGGGGGGATGGGTTTAATGGAAGGTTTGGTGCTTTCTGGTGGAGTGCGAGCGGCGTAATTGATAGAGCCTTGATAATAGACGAATTGTATGGATTTGGAGATGCTTTGGGTTTCTGTTCTTTTTTTTCGGTTTCAGTGTCTTTCGGGGTAGGAAGGGAGAAGCGCGCTCGTTGGTGTGCACGCTAGATTCTCTGTGGCACATGTTCTCGGCAAAACACCATGGAGCAAGGCCACAAGCGCCCTACCTTCCTCTTGAGCATCTCTCATGCCTCCCCCTCCCTTGTTCGCAAACACATCAACATCTCACCCAGCTAATAACTCCGCGTCAAATTCCTCAAATACCAATCCACCAGCCTCCTCCCCACCTTCGCCTCGCTCACATGGATCAGATCCCCCACAAGCGCATAATCTAGCTCATTTGCATTCACCACCTCCCCATCCAGCAGCCCGCCCTCGTTCCACCGCGTCTGCCGGCTCCGCTGCTTATTGACCAGCAGCCAGCCCCTCAGCGTCTCCGGGTCCGTCTCCAGGAAGCCCGCCAGCTTCTTCAGGTCCATGGTCGTGTAGAGCTTCAGGTAGGATTTGATGAGCGGGGAGAACATGTTGGTGCGGACCTCGTCCATGAAGATGCTGAGGTGGTGGTCCACGGGGTCAGGGTTCAGGGAGGGGGTATCGAAGTCCGGCGGCGTGGGGGAAATGAATTTCGGGCAGGCGGAGCGGAAGAGTTCCTCGAAGAGCGGGAGGCTCTCGGGGCCCCCCTTCTGGAGCCGCGTGAACTGGTCGCCGTATTTTTCGCGCAGAGCGGTGTGGATGGTGTCGTCGAGCTTGGTGGGGCAGAAGGCGACGCAGATGGCGACGAGGGCGTACATCTGGTCGTTTTTCTTGGAGATGGAATCGTAGCTGGCGGCTTCTTTTTTTTGGAGGTTCTTCGTGCGCGAGACGTACACCAGGATGTGGCTGAACATGCGGATGGCGTCGGCGTAGCGGCGCATCATCATGTAGCTGAAGCCGACGTAGTAGTACGTCGTGAAGTGCGCGGCCATGACGCGCGCGAACATGGCTTTCTTGTTCAGCTCGATGTCGTCGAGCGTTTTGAGCGCAAGGCTGAAATCTCCGAGCAGGCAGTGTACTCTTAGTAGCCCGATGATGGAGAAGTAGCCCAGCATGCGGTAGAGGGGCCGGTGGCCGTATTCGCCCGCCACGGCCCCGGGCTCTTCGTTGCGCTTCATGGCGTCGAGCTGGGCGGTTATTTCGGAGCGTTGGATGAGGGAGTAGAGGACGTTGAGCACGGAGTAGCAGCCCCAGGTGTTGGAGTTGTCGCGCAGGAGCTGGAACTCTTCGTCGGATGGAGAGCGTTCGCGCGCGACCCGGTTGCGGTAGCGGCAGAAGGATTCGAACTGGTAGATGAATTCGTCGATGACGTCCCAGGCCCAGTAATACTGTTCAATCGCTAAACGTCAGTTGAGGAGGATATTTGGGGTTTTGGAGAAACAGGGAGAGAAGCAAGATAGCCAGAGGATGCAAGGACAATCAAGGTGGAGAAACTCACTGATGGCACTTCCAGATCTACCGGCCCCTCTGAGTTGAGAATATAATGGAATAAATTGCAATAATTATCGTAGCTCGTGATCTTCGTGTCTATCGTCGCCTGGTACTCCAATGGTGTCGCGGCCGCAGCAAGCTGGCCCTGCATATCCTGGAATTGCCCTCCACTTCCGCCATATGAGTTGGTCCGGTCCAGAGTATCCATGCCATCGTCGAAGTGCACTTGCTCCTGGTAGTCGTTGACGAGCGCTTCCTCCTCGGCGTCGGATTCATCTTGCATGACTTTCTGGGCGTCGGCCGTTTGGAAGGCTTGCCGATTCTGGAGCGCCATGATGGCGAAAGGTGAGTGGGACAGCTCCTGTGGTGTGCTGCGGTTGCTGATCTGGCTAAGGTTTACAGACCAGAAATTAGCATGAGGATATTCGCTTATTGCATGCCAAGCCCTAGCGTTATCTCCGATAAGATAAACCATGGCTTCGGCCCACCCAGCATGAGGGGCTCAAGGGGGTCGGAGCTCACGGTCAAAATGTGGGGTCGTTGCGGAAGAGGCGGGGTGGCTACGATGGTACATCTAGCACCCCATCATCAGAGGCAAGATGATATTTCTGTGCCGAAGGCTCTTGGGGCCACAGGGAGAAAGCTAAACAATTACGATGGCTTCAAATTACAAAGTCGCTCTCATACAGCTCCACCCCAAGGTTCCCACCCCCCTCCTAAGAACTGCAGTCCCTCCCGGCTAATTACTTTACCCTCCAGCCCCTGAGCCCCGACCTCAACTTCCACAAAGCATCCCAATTCATTCGTTCCGCCGCGCAGAAAGGCGCCCAGCTCGCCGTGCTGCCCGAGTACCACCTCACCAACTGGGTGCCCGCCGACCCTGGCTTCTGGGACGCATGCCTGCAGTGGAAGACCTACCTCGACAAATACCTAGCCTTGGCGGAAGAATGCCAGATATGCATTGTGCCAGGGACGATAGTGGAGGCACTGAGGGATGACGAGACGGGCGAGGAGAAGCTTGTGAATGTTAGCTACTTCATTAGCCATGAGGGCAAGGTGTTGGGGCGGTATGAGAAGAAGAATCTTTGGTACAGCTTGCTTCGTTGCTTCTCCTGTCTCGTTGCGACGAGCACTGCCGTCTGGATTCCGTTACTGATGGAATATAGGCATCCCGAACGCCCTCACCTCGCCTCCTCGACCACAGCGCCTCACTCCGTCATCGAAACCCCCATTGGCCCTGTTGGCTTGCTGATCTGCTGGGACCTCGCCTTCCCCGAAGCATTCCGCGAGCTCATCGCAGCGGGCGCGAAGACGATTATAATCCCAACGTTCTGGACGCTCGCTGATTGCTCTCCTTACGGGCTGTCCGCCAACCCACGTGCAGAGGCTCTGTTCCTTGCGTCGACGTTGACAGCTCGAGCATTTGAAAATACATGCTGTATCATCTTTGTCAATGCTGGGGGGGCACCTGCTTCGAGCAAGAAGGGTTCGGGGACGCCTGAGCCTGAAGAGGGGAAATCGGGCCCACCACCAGATCTAAAGCTTTCGACAGGGCATTATGCAGGCCTGTCCAGGGTGGCGCTCCCATTTGTTGGAGCTCTCGGCGACGAGACCAAGGATAGTGCGGAGGAAGGGATGAGTATCGTCGATGTGAACATGCAACACGTGGAAGAAGCGGAAGCGAATTACAAAGTCAGGGCAGATATGGACTCGGAAACCTGGCATTATAGCTACAGGCACCAAGGACGGGAAGAGAAGCTATAGGACGATACGCGGTGGACGACGGGGAGCGATCGTCCAGCCATGAGGTCCTGAACAAGCTCATGATTTCGAATCTGTAAGTGTGATAGGATAAAACAATATGGAGAAGCGTGCATACGATGAGCTTTCCCGATGCAATAGGGGAGTCGTACCTAGATTTCACTCCCCAATGCCTCGTACCACGGCACCAGGTGGGAGCGCTATTGGTGGCCCCTTCGAACGGTACCAACCCGCGATAAGAAATCTGCATGATAAGGCGCCATTGCCCCTGCCACTTTAGCCTTGGACCCTGAAACGAGCTACGCGACGGTGCTCTGGCGCGCGAAGTGGATCTTCAATGCACTCAACATGGTCAGTACTTCAGAAGTACTTCACATCCCACAACTCCCATGTTCTCAATCTTCATTGTCTACAACAGCTTCTTGCTAGCGAAGCCGGTCGTTTCGGCACAATGGCTGCCACGGTGACTATAGATAAAGCCTACTTCGAAACATTGTTACGGCGGTAAGTGAGCAGTACTATTTAGAGGCATACTGCTTGAGGGTGAGCTTGCTGGCTGACGGCTTTCTTAGTGCTGAACTTGTCTGTCCCTGCAATCTCAATGGGTTGAACAAAGCTTATGCAGCCCTTAGCATACCTCCGGGAGAGACCTTACTACGCCTGTCGATCTGCCCGTGGTCACCATTCCCAAGGTCGATCATCACAACCTGGTACTTTGAGCTTCACCGCGCATCTTCTAAGGTATTGATCAACTGACTGGGCTCTAGCTACAGATGGCACGAGAGTACAGTACGTTTCTCCTGCATTATCAAATCCGGTCTCGGGGCTCTTCTTTGCTTGTGTGCTTTTCATTGATCTCCGCAAAGCTGCTCTTCGCGAGGCCTTGTATTGCGGAGGGATTAGCCCAGAAACATTGGACGTAAGTAGGCCTGTTCTTATTTTTTGGGATAGGGTCTTACCAACGTTCAACAACAGATCCTTATCCACGGCGCAGAACCCTTGCAGCCCGCAAATCCGACATTAGCCAGCAACGGCGCCGAAAGGACAGGAGACATAGACTACTCCGCTCGGCCTTTAAGAACACCCTTGGCGCGCCTATCCGGTAATGCAGGAGACAACAGCTCTAGCCAACGCACTGGGTGGTCAACGAGAGAGTTTGGTGGAACATATCCCAAAGATAAAACGGGTCTTTACAGTCGACAGTATAGCTTTGGTCGAGAGGATAGTCCGTATCCTTCGGGTTTTGACAGAGACGACCGTTCCTTTCCACAGCCAAAAGCCGAGAAACCGTATTACAATCGTGCTGAACAGCGGACGATTGTTGCCCAGAATCTCTCCGACCGGACAACACACAAGGACATAGTCAATATCCTACGAGGCGGCGCCGTCTTGGATATATTCTTACGCTCGAACGAGCGAAGTGCAAGCATTTCTTTCGTCGAAGGCAGTGCCGCACAAGAATTCATGAGCTATGTTAAGCGTAATAATATCTACATACTTGGAAAGCGGGTGAGTTCCTCCAAGATATATACAGGCGTACGCTTATATGGTGCGAAGATCGATTTCGCCTGGAATGATCGCCAGTTCTTACTCCCCGGTCATGTAGCCAACAAGATCTCTATAGGGGCTACGCGGAATCTGATAATACGAGGGGTACATGCAAACATCACCGAAGAACGGCTGCGAGAAGATCTCGACCATATCCACAACCTGGTCATCATCAAAATCTCCTACAACAACGGCGATGCACATCTCTCGCTGAACTCAGTGCATAATGCCCTCTTCGCTCGTACTTGCATGATGTCTCGTGCCATGTATAAAGGAATGAAGATTGAGTGGTACTCAGATGAGTGTGCTCTGCCTTTGCCAAGACAGCAATGGACACCGAGAAAGGAGAATACCCCTAAACCTGTGAAGAGATCAAACACCGTGGTCAACCGCTTTCAGATGCTGAACATGGATGGCACTGAAGACAATAGTGATGGCGGCAATGATGAGGACGAAGACAGCGGTACCATGCTGACAGAAGGCCTCTCATCTCTGAAGCTGAGCCACAGGTCACCCTGGAACCCCACAGTCGCGGCTTAGAAAAGCACTTGCTCTGACGAACGGGCTTCTACTCCTGGGTTGACGGTTGTGATGACGGAAGACGCTGTTCTTCTCTGACGACAGCAAAGCTGCGTGCTTCATATGCTACGACTTATGTGCTCCACGGCTTTCACCAAGTATCGGCATCCGCTCGAATAGCAGGAGTTTGGCGTGGTAAATCGGTACTCATTTCCAATTCTTGTTGAGGTGCCCTGTGCGGTTCTTACATTGCTATTCGAGCGCTTCCACACCAGAGATACCCCAACATCCCGCGATTCCTGTATTTATTTCACTTTCATTATAAGCTGGCGGCTTCTCGGTGCAGAGCTTGGTGACCTATGGCACCAGGTGCCGGCAAAAGTCACGCCCGATTTTAGGCAACCCCACCAAAAATTATGAGACACTGGGTCACGAAACAACGTTTTCACGCATTGACACAGGGCACTTCTTAGGTTTTTTCTATGGTATTTGCTAACTAAAGTCGAGGGAATAGATCTTATCAAAGATTAGTTTTAATAAGCTTTTCTTCGTTTTTAGCTATACGTTTGCAACGCATAGATATTTTGTTAAAACATCTTTGTATCTCTTCTTGTAATATTGTCTATTACTTTGTTTGCAAGTAGACTAATCGCAAGAAACCGAAAATATTACGTGAGAGCGTTAAGATTCGGTTCCTCGATTTTTTTTTGGAATTGAATTGCTTAAAATAGTAACTTTTCGACTAAGCTAAACTTATTATAGTAATAAGCTAGCTTCTTTAAGCGATTAAATTTTATTCGATTTCTTGACAATTCGATTCGATTCCAAAGTTAAGATCAAATATCGAATTGACAATCAATTTATTTGCAAGATATCTATTGATACTTGCTACAAATTTTAATTATAATATTGTACACATTGTTTTAGAATATTCTAAGAGATCTCTTGACAATTAAGATTTAATAATTGATCTATATACGTTAAAATATAATTAAGAACTTTATATTAACATTTATATTGCTAGATATAGTTCTACGTAGATTTAAAACTATAAGAGAGATTATTGTCTTTCTACAACATAGCATATCTAAATTTAATTTTTATAGACTTAAATTCAATTACGTAATATAACAATATCTTGTGTATATAATAGTATTGCGTTATAATGTTTTCGCATACTTTAATATTTACTATTTTAGTCTTCTTTGCATTTTATTTTGCTACATCGGCAACTCGGGGTAACCCTCTAGGGGCCCTATTAGCGGCCCGGGGCTCCCGGGGCCGTTGTGCCGATGTCTTAGCCCTGGAGCTACATTAGCAGGTCCAGTTGGCCTCGGGCTGGCCTCGGGCATTACCAAAAATTTGAGGGGTACGTCAAGCGTCACCCGGCTATCACTCGTGTTGCCAAGGCCCGTCGGGCGCAATCTGCGAGCACTACCTATCACGCGCAATCAACTACGCGCAATCAATCACGCGCAGTCAACCACGCGCAATCAATTGCGCAACCGTAGAAGATGCTCCTGCCTGCACATTACTCCTTCTCACCTAGTAATGCAATCTACCTGGTAATGCAACGCGCTAGCAGGAGGTCTAGGGTTAGATATTTAGGATACGCAGAGAACACCACCACCACCATGAGAATTCTCACCAAATATGCCTTCTTACCATCAAAATAAGTCGAGAAAGATCCCGATCTCGCAGGCAGTCTTTGCACTGTTTATTTAAGAAGTAAATCTAAAACATATCTTTTCAAGTGCTTAGAATAAGACCTAAATGACATTTCAATTAAACTATATTTGTAGATAGACTAGTTATTATTATTTTTTTCAAATTTTATGCTAATTATCGTTTATATTGCTCAAATAACTATTCTACTAGTTATTGACAATTTTAAATCAATAAAATTATCGACTTTGAGTTGCGAATTAACGATACAAACGAGCAACTAGATATTGCATATATAAATAGCAATCTCTTTTGTACTTAAATTACTCTTACAAATTAACATTATCTTCTCTATTGTCTTTAAAGTTATAAGATAATACATGATCGATTTCTATTTTGTCAAGACTTTGTTTGAAACAATAGCGATAGAGCTTGCACGCGCGACTTAATAGAAATTTTGCAAATATTATTGTTGTAAAGTCTTTATTATTTGTTCTATTTAATTGATTTATAATGCAATAGAAGTTATTATTTCTTTGTGCTTAAAAGACTTTTTTATCGTCTTCTTTGTTGTTTTTCGCAACGACGCTTTTCTTTGTTTCTTTAACTTCGATATAGTTGCTAAAGAAGATAAATAAAAGATATCTAGTATATAAATAGTAATCTTTTGAGAACTCTTTCAAGAGCTCTTTTTTGAGCTAGATCGAAAGCTTTGAAGCTCGAAAATATTAGCATTAGTTATGCTTTTAAAAGCTTTGCAAAAATTGTTTTTATTCTTTGTTGCTTGTCTCTTTAATATAGTTAGTTGCTTTGCAATTGTCTTTGTTATCTTTTTTGTTACTTGTTTTGTCTTCTTTGCGACTTGCTAATTGATTCGATCTATAATTAATTAACTTGTTGTCGAGTATCTAAAAATATTAAGATGTATATTGCTTAATATCTTGATTTCTTTCTTTATTAGAGTCTTTATATGCTCTTAACTTTGTATTTATTTGTTTAATATTTTTGTCTTATTGTTTTGTTTCTTTTATCGACTTTTGCTTTTCTTTTCAAGTTTAATAGTTTCGATAAAAGTATTGTTTGTTTACTTGTAAATATGTGCATTTATTATTACTTGAGCAATTATAGTTATGTAAGTAAGTATAACTTCGCAATTAGTTAAATTCTTTTTATAGCGAAAAACGTAATTATTGATTAACTCTATCTTGTTCAACGACATTATTATAGTTATAGAGACTTTATTAAAGACAATAATAGTAATAGAGTCTTTTTTAAGTATTGACGATTTTTTGTTTTTAATTTTTTTTTGCAATATTACTTCGAGATAATAAGAAAATAGCTCGACGACTTTTTAGAAACTTAGTATGTTACTTTCTAATATTGTTTTAGCACACGCTTTGCAAAAGATTTATATAAACTTGAGCTTGTTAATAGTAAAGTCAAATTTGTTATGTAACATAGTCTTTAATTTGCTCTTATAATAGATTGCTATTAAGTTAAAGATGTTTACATCTAATAATTACAAAAGATGCATAAAATATAATAACAAGCAAATTATTATAATGTTGTTATTAACGCAAAATTAAATAGCTTTAATTGTTAGATAAGATTTGTACTTATTAAGAAGTAAGCAACAATATTGATTTTGTCAACAATAACAAGTTTGCAATTCAAACAATTGTTAAAGTTATTCTATATTTATCTTGTTGTTTATTTATTTACTTTTCTTAATAGATATAGATATATCTTGTAAGTTGCACGCAACAAGAGTATTTAATTAGATATGTAAGTACTCTTTTTCGACAAAGGTTAGATGCAATAATATAGTTATTTTGTCGACGCAAATACATTTAATTATTGATATTTATTTGCGCGAATCGCAATGCTTATGTAGAAGCTTGTCAATATCTTTAAGATATTTATTATAGATAACTTTAAGAGTTTCTAATAGCTTTTGAGCAAAGTTCTTTTTATTTATGTTATAAACGTTCGAAAGAAAAAGATTATAACATTTTATTATTTGTTGAAAGAATAACAATTAGTCTTAAATGTTTTTGTAACAATTAAAGCGAAGACAGTTGTATTTAATTAATTGAGATTAATTATTATCGAGATGCGAATAACGTTGTAGAAATTTCTATATTCAATTAATATTTAAAGAACGTTTAATAATATCGACGTCTTTTTTGATTAAAAACTTTGTTATTATTAATCAAACTTAATAGATGCGCAATAATTATTCTCAAATTTATATCAATTCGATTTATAAAATTAACGACTCTTTCTTCTCTTTAATAGTGTGTTGCTTTTGAATATGCGTTAACTTTGTAAACTTTATAATCTTGCCTAAACGTCTTGAAAAGATACTTGAAACAATATAATAGAAATTTACAACAATTCTAGTTACAAGCAATTCAAGAAGATTCTTAATATATAGGCAGATCTTATATTGACTTTGAAGCGTTTAAAATGTTGCAATAACTTTATTTATGCTCGAGTCTTGATTAGCTAGACTTGATATAATTGGTTTTGTCTTAGATATAAGTTTTAGAGCTATATATACAATATTGATAATTCAATAACTTGATTAGTGATGCAGGATGATTGGTTTTAGAGATTTCAGAACATTTTAACCCTAAGATACTGAACCCTAAACCCCCCCGCTAGCGCGTTGCATTACCAGGTAGATTGCATTACTAGGTGAGAAGGAGTAGTTCTCGCGTGGAAATCTCACGAATTGTTCGATTCTGCCATACAAATTACTATGATGTGGGCGAGTGACAAGCAGAGATCTAATCGAAGTGCTGCGAGAGTCCGTGCGCATCTCGAACATCAAAATTATACTTTTTGTCAAGTCTTTTTTGGCCCCTCAAATGCAAGCTTCCCGTCGCCCTCTAGGCGTTCCCGGGGCTGGCCTCGGGCCACCCGAGCCATCTTAGCATCTTGAAATTGAGGGGCCGGTTCCCCGAATTGCCGATGTAAGCGCGTCTTATATTAATTGCATTGACGTTTTATATTTTTACTTAATTTAATGCAAGTTTTCTAGAGCACTCTAAGCTTTCTAAGCTCTCTAAGAAAGTCTAGGATTAGGATTGAATTACGTGACATACTAAATCGATCTAAATATGCGAAAATTGTACTTCTAGATTTTTTTTTTTCTCCAAATTCGACAAACCAAAAACAATCTTAATCGAGCTTAGCTTCAAAAGTTTTGATATTCGCGATCTACAATACGCGCTCGATAGCTAAATAATTGCGTTAACGTTAACGTCAAAACTCTATAAATAACAAATTCGATCGATTTAGACAAAGTTTATCCGGAGAAGAAGTCTTGATAATCCGAACATCTTATGCGTAAGTTGGGATCTTAGGGAACATAATAGTATTTCCTGGTAGACAAGCTCCAGTAGTGTTAGGCGAGATAGAAGAGACTCTAATTATCTCTCAAAAATTTAACATTTTGCCAAGAGACGCTTGCAAAAGCTCTCGCAAGCGTTTTCGCAATTTTGCTTAGCTATACTTAGTTATACTTAGAGCTCTACTAGTTGTATTTGCGTCGAGATTAGAGCATAATAACTCTTAAGTACTTAATCTTGCTTAGTTTTGCTAGCTTGCTTAGAGTAGCTTAGAGCTTAAAAAAAACGACAATATATACGTATTTGCTAGACAAAGAATAATAGCTAGGCAGGCAAAGCAACTAGGCAAGACAACTAGTTAAGATAAAAAGACACGCAAGTAAACAAGACAAATATCTATAATAGTTGTAAAGATAATTCCCTAAGAACTAAGTTAACAATTAAGTTATACTTGATTGTTTAAGAGCAAACATTATCGACAAACGTTAAATATTCTTTTGTTATTTAGCAAGAATATTAGATACAAATCTTGTAACATATGTTTTTTTTAAAAGAAAAGATATTAACGCTCTTGTTATATTGCAAACTCAAATATTATCTAATTTCTAAATTCACTTTTTTCTTCTAGATCTTAATAGTCTAATTAATTGTAATAAAATGTTGTTCTTGTTTGCTTGCGCATTATATTGCTAAATAATTTTAGATTAATTCTTCTTAATATCTAGTTTGTTATAGAATTTCTTGTCGCGTTAGTAATAAATGCTTTTTCTTGCATTTAAGTATATCTTATTTAGCTTAATTTTGTAAAGTTGTTCTAAAAACTATCTTCGAACAATTCGACAATCTTAACAATCTAAGCTAACTTGTTAGCAAATTCGACAATATTTTTAAGAAGAATATAGATATCAATTACAACAATAAAGTTAATATTAAGAATAACATTGCAACTATCATGTATAACTTAGAAGCGCATTATTGTTTTGTTCGAATTATTTGTTATCTTGCTTAGTATTTGTTTAGCAACTATTGCAAATTAAGTTATTTAATAATTAGTAACTAAGACATTTAGAAGTCTAGAAGCTATTCTTCTGCAAATTAATTTATTTTTCGAAATTAATATTTAACGCACAATTAAGTTTGTCTTAATTGTCTCAAACTTCTTTGCGTAACATTTTAGCAATTTTAAATTTTGCAAAACAAAGAATAAAGCAAGATTAAAGAAGATATCTTTGTTAATTAAGATTTTTAAAGTTAATTTGTCTATTTTTATTGTTGAAGCTAGATATTCGCGAGACAACGTTATTGTCTTAAATAAGACTTAATTAATACTTGTCTTTTGCGTCTTTTGCGCTTTAATTAAAGTTGCGTCTTAATACTAAATTGCTTAATAAATTTCGATTAATATAATCTTCTTGTTAATATCGATTATTTTAAGATTTTTCTTGTAATATAAATTTAAAAATCAATTGTTAAATATAATAAGACTTAAAATAGATTTGCAAGTTCTGTAATTTGCAAAGACTTAATCTTTCTTTAAAAATAACAACTTGTTAAGATATATTATTATAATATATAATATAATACTATATACAAGATTACTTATTTTAGTTGTCTGGTATTTCTTTTACGAGTCGATAATTTAAGTAAATTAGGCGTTAATATTATCTTATTCTTGCAAGATATATTTCTTTTCAAAAATATTAACAATACTTATAAACACAAAGATAGATTTTAGAAGCTTGCATAATATATAAATATTATTGTTCTTATTAAAAGTTGCAAGTTACAAAACAAAGCAATCTTATATTGTAATTAATAAGACATATATAATTTGTTAAATAAATAAGATAATTGTTAATCTTTATCTTTTCTTTAGATTAGAATAGAGCAATATTGTTCTTAACTATGTTTGCGCTTAGAATCTCGAGATTAGAAATTAAATAAACAAAAGATATATTATTGTCTTTGCGAAGCATAAATATAATAAAATAGCTATTAAGTATAAATATCTCGCAAATAAGTTGTTCGACGTCTATTATAATATATTTATAAAGAAAATTGCTCTTAAACTTAATATTTATTTAATTTAGTTTGTTGTTATTTAATACAATCTAATTATTATTATCTTGTTAACTTAGCGTTTTCGCGAAATTATCTTTAATTGTCTAATTTGCGACTTTGCATTTGCGAGCTTTTGCAATATTTTAACTAAGATAAGAGTTTTTATTCTTTTTGTCGAAAATTATATTAATTGCTTGTTAGACAACAACAATAAATAGATAATCTTACAATATTATAATAACAATAATAAAGATATTATTGTCGATAATATAAAGATAGTAGCTAACAATAATAAGCAAGAATACGTGTTAATAGAATTAAAAATAATAAACTTTAGTAATATTATTAATATTAGTATTAATTGTGTTAGTATTTTAATAAATTGCGTCTTGTAACTAAAACTTGTAAAGCGTCTACTAAAAGTAAACAATAAATTATAATTGTTTAACATTACATCTAAGTAAGTAGTTTATTGTTATTAATTCTTGAACTTTAATAACAATAACATTAAGATAATATTTCGATATTATTATCTTTTTTGTTGTTTGTAATAATTTTAATCTTAAACAATCTATTTCTTTTCTTAATTATAGATGCGTTTTTTATTGTTTTAGACAATCGATTGCGTTTCTTTAGCAATAATACAAAAACAATAATATCTACTAGAAGTGTCGAAACAATTATTTCAAATATTGTAATAGTTGTTTTAGAGCATCTTATAATAGAGAAAATAAGTATTTCGTACTTTGATTTGTAGTTGTTGACAAAGTTTGCAAAATTGTTTAGCAAATTCTTGTTATATTATTAATCTTACTTAATATTGTAATTTTTTTATCGAACAAGATATTTTAAGATAGAGTAATTTTGTCTATATTAACGAATGCAATGCTTAATAAAAACTTTAATCTTATAAAAATACTATTCGATATTTAATTTAACAATAGTCTTCGAATAATCTAGCTTTGAACAATTGTATATATCTTTATCGTTTAACACTAATTTAAGATAAGTAATAACTATAATTAAGTAGATCTTTTAGTCTATTAGAAGATTTAATTTGTGAATTTAATAGTTTTTTTGTTTAAGAATTTTAAAAGATTCGATATATTAAATCGACAATTTATAGACTGGCCGCGTTGACCCGGAAATGTCACGTGCAAATGCCAAGACTTGGGTAAAAAAAAATTCGAAGAATCGAATCGCTCAAAGTAGTTTAGTCGATTACTATAAGTAGTTTAGCGCGCTTCGCGCTAAACTACTTTGAGCGATTCGATTTCAAAAAATCGTCACGACCCGATCTTGGC